>Ga0209630_10006039_pt1 | contig 10050 bp, 11 predicted proteins | sample COG_01_FD_184745 | JGI IMG/M metagenome (GOLD analysis project Ga0209630, IMG submission 184745) | Pelagic Microbial community sample from North Sea - COGITO 998_met_01 (SPAdes) (version 2) | ecosystem: Environmental > Aquatic > Marine > Neritic zone/Coastal water | place: Helgoland, sampling... | reverse complement strand
TGCATCTTTCTAAACGCACATCAGACATCCTGCCCAGCGTGTCAACTTTCCAAGGAGAAAATGGCAGACATTGGAACAGATCGAGGCATCGCCGTTGCTGCAAACACCCTGGCCAATATTCAAGCACGCCAGCTTCGCCCTTCCTCCGAACCCGGATTCATCAGAAAATTGGCAAGAATGATATCGCCCCTGACACCTCACGCACGCACGTTCACAGATCACATGAATCACAATAAACGCCTGTCCGTCATCAAAGAATGCGGATTCGCACCAAGCCATGCTGTTCATGAACGTGTACAATGGTCCGACATCGCTACTCGTTACGAACCAGTGGATATATTAGACTTTGGATTCGCCTGGTCGGATATGGTCTCCATGGGCATCCAACCCTCGAACTTAAAGGCATTTACTTGGTCACAGCAAAAACATCAGCTTAAGTTGGACGCTTCGCATATGCTTCAAATTCGTATGACAATTACTGAATTGGCATCCCTGCGTTATTCTACACACCAACTTATAGAACTCGGCTTTGACTGGAATACTTTAAGTAAGATTGGGGCAAATGTCGAAACGTGGACGCAATTTAAGTTTGACGTGGCGGACATCAAACGGTACTGGGCACCGACGCTTTCACAATGGCTTTCAGCGGGATTTTATGACAAAGAGAGAGTAGAACGCGCAGGGTGGCCCATGGATGAAATCATCCAAACGTTGCCAGCCATGAACGAACGTCACGCGGGACGCCAATTAAGACTTGCTTTTTAAAAACGTGTACACAAATATTGCGACGGAAGTGATCAGAATGATCAGCCATAACATCTCTATGGAATCCAAGGGGGAATCCTCGTGAGTGGCGTTTACATTCGGCGTTGTCTTTGGCTGAAAATAACTGGTTCTTGGCGGGGGTGCAAGAGAGACCGTGGACATTATAAGACAAAAATGTATGATAATATAAATCATGTTCATTATTTATTTGGATTTTTACGATTTATTTGGATTTTTACGCCTGTTATTTTTTTTTTCCCGTTGTTCATCAATCAACGCTATGGGAACAGGTTGGTCACACTGCTTTAACCACGGCTTGTAACAAGAATTACAGATTGGTAGATTTTGCGCCCGGCCTGATTCATCCACTGACGCCACTGACGTCCAAGAGTCTTTGCCCCGTCGCGCTTTACAAATATAACAAGATACCGACGTGTATAATGTCCCTTCTTTCATGCATTCGCCGCACGACAACCCATGCTTGTCGTATTGACTATGGTCGAACATGGTCGGATTACCACACGACGGACAAAACAGATATAGATGGTCATGGAACTGCAACAGACATCCTGTCATATTGAATTCGGCACATTCTGTTGACGCACAGAGGTCATTTTGCATGATTTTACGGCGTGTCTTCCAATCCTTTTTTTCCCTGCGCTTGCGATGCTCATCCAGCTCAACACCGTCGAGAAAAGATTCTACGGCGATACGCTTACGCTTCTTCGTGTCTGTCTTTTCACACCGACGGCCACAATAACATTTCAACGTTTCGTCATCGATAATAATTTTGTGATGACCATTGGCGAACAGATTGGAAGATTTCCCGTTTTTTTTGACACAAAACCCCTTGAATGTATTGCACGAGATGCACACGTACGTTTTACCCACATGAGGTGGTAATTCGGCACCAGGTTCGATTTCATATCGCCGACGCAATGCGTCGCATTGTTTTAGATAATAATGTTCAGGCAACGCGAATACGCGCACGTCGTGATGTGTCTGTTGGAATGCCACAAAAAAATCTCGAATGGTCTCAAAATCACGCCGATCGGAATTCGAAAGTAATTTTCGTAGTTCGGCACGGTACGTATTTTGCTGAAAATTTTGGTACATGTTGATCAACGCATCGATCGACGACTGTTTGACATTAAAGAAGCGCAACCATTCGATGTGTATTTCACCTCTTGGTACGCGTTTCGCCATATCTCTTAACAGTGTCCGGTGATCCTCCGGTAACGCGATATGGGGATTTACTTGGCGCCGCTGTTCATCGATGCGTTCGCAGATGCTGAGGACATTCTGAGTAAAGGACTGACGCTGTGGTCTATACAAATTTCCAAGCTGTTGTTTATTCACTTGCATTAGGGTAGACTCAATTTGAGATAACCAATCTTGAATACTGGTTGACCGACGCACATTTTCCTGGACCGTTACACGTATAGAGTCCATAGCCGTTCGCACTGTTGTTTCAAAGATATCCCATTTGTAAGTTTTGCACAATTCGTCGTGCAAACAAGGAATCATGTGCATAGAAAAGGTCAAGAACTCCTTGATGATATAGAACAAAAGATGTTGATACATAGTGAAAAGCCACTCTTGCATCTGCATGCGGTTCGGTTTTGCGTAAATGAACCGACGAATGATCTGCTTCCTTGCATCCCACGAAAGGCGGATCTTGCAATGGCTGTACATTCCCAACAGTGAACACAGGAGGGCGTCCCGCATAAACGAATGGACAAGATCGTCAGTCTGACAGTAGTTTGATATAATTTCGCGCAAATTTCTGATTTGGCAGCGTTGAGGCAACGCCTTACACATAAGGTGTACAATAGGTTTCATCTTTGGCTTGTTTTCGTTCCAAAACGAGCATTGGAGTTGCATGACAACCACGTCCGGAAGTGCTCCTTCGTGTAGTACAGATGTGGTTTTGGGCATATATTTGTGAAATGTGGAGCGCACTTGCGAGTCGCGCAAATCTTCGATGGCGCACATCAGAGGAACGTGCGCGTCGTAGTATATGTGTATGCAAAACTTGATGTTGTCTGGCAGGGTTTCCTGAGACATGAGTTGTATGGTGCTTTGTACAATGGTAGCGAGTGCCTTGACCCATGGATGCTCCATTTGGCGCGGCTCCCATGCATATACACCGGTATGATTTGGCGCTGTTTGCATCCGATCCCAAAAGGAACCCATAAAGAGCCATTCATAATCGGTGCCAGAAAAGTGATGCAATAGCGTCTGTTCGGGCAACTCGCGTTGTACTCCATCGTCAAATTCAAAAGGACATATACGCCCGAGACCTAACTCCCGGGCGCCTGCGTTAAAAAATGCATTTGCTGTCCTGGGTATTTCATGCGCCATTGTTCGTAGTAGCGTACGCCTTGCTTGACTTGCAGTCGGTACGCATTCCGCAAATGGAGTACCACTGGGTCTAGAAGACCCTGAAAGATATTAGGCGACGATAAAATACAGTCCTCGAGGCAATATTCGCCCTCCTCATCGACAATATTTCGATAGTCTTGTAGAATGACATTGTTTTTGACACCCATGCCGTCCGCACGTATGTTTATAAACGCTCGTGCAATCTCGGACCTTTTGCACATGATGCAAAGCCTGCCTTCGCTGGGCAGATTGCCGGTGCGCTTGTACTCTTCCTCTTCAGTAGGCAAGAGAAATTCGCGGAGGACAAATCCGTGCGCACAGTGTGGCAACTGCATACCTTGGCATTGATCACCCATAATACACTGGCGCTCTTTGCCTATCGGTTCTCGCAAGTACTGCTCTTCGTACGCCCGCGTCACGACCTGAATAGACGTTCGCACGTGATCTTTATGCCGAATATCTTCAGGAGAAAGTGTGTCACACGGCTTCTGTTGCAAGAGTGCTCTTACATATGGAAAGTCATATGGGCGCAGATGCGACAGGTCTTGACGTTTCCAGAAATCTTGATTTCGATTATTGAAAAAGCTGGTTTCAGCAACCATAAGTGTCTTGGAAGGTTCTGGTTCTGTCTCATTCGTAGAGAGGATATCAGGCATCACATCCTCTGGTACAGCCGCGTTTGTCGGAAGTGCCGAAAAGCTATACGCTTCAGTCTTGCGTTTTTTGCTGGGCGTTTCTCCATCGTGTGAATCCGAAGATGACCCCGGTTCGAACGTGTTCCAATGCGTGGCAGAGGCAAGTAACGATGCAGCCATATTTAAGGCTCTCGATTTCCTTTATATAGTCCATTTCGGATCGTTTTTTGGTAAATGGATTTTTGCATATGCGCGCATAAGAATATTCTATTTATGCCGTAGCACATTGAAGCGAATGTGGCTCTTTGTTGTCTCTGCCGTGTTGTGGAGTTGGGTGGTGGGACGATGCATTGCGTTCGGGCCCAAATGTCATGGCTGGCTATGGCGACCTAGGATGAAGGCCACTTCTTGGTACCGACTAACACCCCTCCCAATGGCCATACCGTATAAAACATTCTCGCTCATGCCGGAATTATTTCTTCTGCTGAGCCTACCCACGCTTCTTATTCCCAACACAATCCTTCACATGGTTGCAACACTCTGCTTGACTCTTCAGCATGCATTTCTACCTCTTTTTGTTATCCATATCCATTCGGAAACACTCCTCTTATTCTGGGCATGGGGCACGACATTTTGTATTCTCTCAACACTTGTGATGATAGGACATTTGTCAGCATTCTATTTGTTGGCAACAGTCACGCAGACCGTGGCCTTTTGGATCTTTGCATGGTTCGCGTGCCTTCAAACATATATTACTATCCTACAACCGATTGTTCGAGAACCGCCTGAAGTTCAAAGCCGGCTTCCGCGGACGGTATAAAAGAAAGACACCATGACCAATATGGCCACACTGCAAAACAATATTCGCCTTCGAACAGGTCTCATTTTTTCATTGGCCCTGGGTATGCGATTCACAAGAACATTGGCCTCTGAAACTGTCCACAAGGCGACAGATATTTTAAGTCTCACGTATATTTCGTATGCCGTAATACTGATGTTAAGCCTCGTTCCGAAAAAAATGTCTTGGGTCGGATTATTCGTCGTGCAAGGCTTTACTCTATGTATGAACGCTTTCATCGCCATCATATCCTTAAGCGCCACCATGCGATGTATCTCTGTCAACAAGGCCGGGTGTGTACAATATTTTCCAGGCTCTGTTGCCACAGTATCATTGCACGTGCTCATCTTATTACTCGATATATTGCAGATGTGGGACGGGTATCGTATCATTCGAGGGCCTTCGTTCTCCGCATCCCCATCCAAGCGCATTCGTATACTTTATGCATGGGCCCTGCCGTTTGCATGGTTGGCGAACATTACCTTGGTATTGAGACAGTCTTGGTCCATCCTGGCGACTCTCCACATATTGTTAGATCCCGTTATGATCATCATGGCCGAGTCGGATGAACCCAACATGCTTGCTGTGTTTTCCATCGCACTCGTCATTGGCGATATTCTGACCCTCGTGTTTATTCAAGATCCATTTGTGACCACTATTGCTTGGATTCAAATGACGCTGTCGCTCTTTGGGTTTATCATGGCCATTTTATCAAAGACTACTCCGACGCAAGACAACATACCCGTAGCCAAACCGGTGGTAGAATCTGTTTCCAAAACGGAATCCGTTCCTAAAACAGAATCTGTCCGTCTTCGAAAATCCAACAATATCAAATTCTAATTCATATAAAGTACTCGCGTTTGAAAAAGACATGAGCGACGGACCACCACGATCCACGGAATCGCCCCCAGACATCACAAACACTCGCTACCAAAGATATCCGGAAACACCGATGCCTGCCAATAACACGGTGGACGATGACACGAGCGAAGCAGATCAAGATGAAGAAGCGAGTCAAGACTCCTCCTCCTCTTTGCTCACTCAAGCCATGACAATCGCCGTCGGCGCCATGCTAATCGCACACATTTGGTCTCTGTGGACGCTTCGCACAGATGTCAACATCATCATGTCGTATCAACGCGAGCATGTTCAACAATACCAACACATTGCACACCTCTTACAAAATATGCACCAGGTGAAATGGCAAATGATACCCGCTTCGTAAAAATCCATTGAACGTTACAATATAGGAGTATAAAGTGATTGTGAAACATAACAGATTATGGTACGCTCGTCAAAATCCAAAAAATCGCGTCGTGATCCAGCCCGTCCTAAGCGCGCTATGACTCCGTTTTTGTACTATGCGTGTGAGCAGAGGAAGATTCTCAAGGAAAACGGTATCAAGATGACGTTGCCCGAGCAATCCAAACGCATTGCCGGAACTTGGAAGAATGTCACAGATAAATCCAAGTACGTCGAACAATCCCAAGTGGATCGCGAACGATACGTCGAGGAGATGCGTCACTATGTTCCACCCGTCAAGATTAAGAGACCGCGTTCTTCCTATGCCTTTTTCATGAAGGATATGCGCGGACATATTGCAGCGCAGTGTCCAGGGAAGAACCCCCGCGATCTCATGACTGATATTGCACGCGCGTGGAAGAATATTTCTGACCAAGATCGACAGCGCTACAAAGAGATGGCACAAGATGATCGCATTCGTTATGCCAACGAAAAGAAGGACTAAATTTCGTATATAATACCATGAAAAAAAAGTATGATGTTTTATCGTAAATACCTTGTATTTGTAGAATCCACACAGCCTTGGTTCGCGTGTTGCATTTTAGCGTGGTGGTTAGACCGTCTATTTGTCGAACTCGGACATCGTTCGGTGGATTCGCTCATGTGCCACCACAGCAATTTACAATATGTGCGCATTCATCAATGGATCACAGCACTCGGAGTTTTAGTGCAAACCTTTCGTTCGTCAAAGCAACGAGAGATGCAGCTAAGACGCGAAGCCGCACTCATGGAAATTAAACTCCACCGGTGCGAAATATGCCCCGTTTTCTTTTTGCAATACTTATTGTGCTTGGGATGGGCCGGTGTCATCCTATGCTTAGTCGACGTATCACCATGGTTATGCATACCGACCGTGTTGGAATATCGTGCCGTATTCTCACTTGTCTCTTTTTCTGGCGTCATACTTGTGTACATGATGGACGCATGGTGGTACAACCGGGTATTGCAAAAGAATTTGCGGTCACATTTGCCACAGCCAATATAAAGTGGAACAACAAATCTTGAAAGAATGATTTTTGATTTCCTGATTGCTATAGACCTATGGCTCGTGGCCTTACTACCTGTTCGTTTATTTTGGCCATGTTGGTCGTTCGTTCCATGGACATTGTGGGGCACGTGTATGTGCTTTTCACTGGGGATCACAATCATGATACATGTTTACCAATGGCAATGTTGGAAATATTTGCGGCACCGTCCTCAAAGATTAAGAAGTCTGTCCGATCTCTCTGAGGACGACCATGTTAGGACTAGTCCCAAATCGCACATTTTTGGTTGGTGGTTCTTCTTTGTGTGTGTATCGTACATTGTCGGAGCCATCCTGCGGTCCGAGTGCAATATATCATGGTGGCCCGGTACCATCGCATTGGGTATGCTGGCGCTTCACACATCTGCTGTATACATGTCCAATGGTATTTCTTCCTCAGAATCACTATCCTCAAACGTGAACGATTCTGCCGTCTCATCAAACGTGAACGATTCTGCCGTCTCATCAGACACAGCTTCTGCAATGCCGCCGGTTGGAGACGCTTCTAAATCTTCAACTTCGGAACTGGGCGAATCTAGTGATCGCGAGGCCAGTTGTACGGCTTCTTCATCGTCGTCCACATTGTCGTAGCCACGAGTCAGGTGAAGCCACGCGCGCACACTTGGATGGTGTAATATAAACCATACGCAACACATAGTGACTGCTGAGAATGTAGCCACGGACAATGCAACATAGACCATAGCTCCAGATTCCTTCCACGGATCGTCCTGAGATGGCGCCGTGGTTGTGTTCGTCGCATTCATTTTAGGCAAGTCAAAATCAACTATATACTAACATTAAGAAATCCATGATATATATGGCAAGTATTCGGTGGCTCCGGTGCATCTTTGTGGGAATTCTTGTCCTCTATATAAACCTCGTATTGACGAATGTGGTCTCTTGGAGACAGGCCTGGTATGCGCGAAAATATAACAACGGAACATCTCTCGAACCACTCTACGATTCTATGTTCATGGATTGGTTCCACGGATACCGAATCCCAATACCGCATATGTTGACACTGCGAGATATGGCCACCGCGTGCACGTACATCTGGGTGATTTGCACGGTGATTGTTTGGGCTGTGTGGTCACGGAAGCCAGAACTCTTGGCCAAATTCATCACTGCACAAATCCTCATCATATCCGTGTTTGCACCTTCGCAGTTACTCACTATAGTACCAGACGCGACAAAAGATTGCCTGGTACAATATAATATCCCCATGACGGAAAGCTACGACTGGGTCTTTTGGAATTACCCCATTCGCGCATGTGGCAACATGTTATGGTCCTCTGACATTGCTCAACTGGTCATATTCACTTCTCTTGCCACTCAAATGGTCCCGCCTCGCCGACAATGCTTTCACAGAATCGTATGGATTGTAGGCGAATTATGGATTTGGTTGACGGCAGCGTTCATTTTCACGGCCAAATATCAATATACAATGGACGTGTTTACCACGATCTTGGTCGTAAAATTGATATTGTCCCACCCAAAACTTACCATATGGTCGCGCTATCTTTTTGTAAAAAACGCCGAGTATCACGAGCGCGTCCCGACAAGCGAATATGAACTCTCGCGTGCGCAAGAGTTATCTGGCATGCCGAGTATATAATACCGTCTCCAAAGAACGATATGAACACAACCCCAGTCTCGAACATGCAACAGCTGGTGTCACATTGGAATACTCTTATGCAACCACAAACAACATCGCGAAAAAGAAGACGAGACGAAGATACGCAGCCAATTAGACCAAGAACTCTAGACGTTGTATATACAACTTCAACGAATTATCGTGAACACGGAACTGAATCAACGCCCGCGTCTGATCGCGCTGTCTCATCTTAAACGCACAAGACACGTGAAGGCGCCGCCGCCTTTGACCTTTAGAAATATAGACCATCGGTACACATTTACGCGTCTTTGTCCATAAAATAGACCAGACACATCGAATACTACGGTGTCTTCCGATACATGGCGTTCTTAAACTACATATATTTGCGACCTCCTGCACAAAAGAAATGAAACGCGACTCTCTAAAACATATCTTTGTGTGCGAGGCCCTGACGTCACATAGGGATCCCATCGTCCAAGGGGTCCATACCTGCAATGGTTCGCGTAAATTATTGGACCAAATGTGTCTTGGATGACGCGAGATAGACCAACTATTGTCATAATCCCGTGCAAAAAGACGCTTCAATGTTTTTTTCGATTCGTATAAAAGACCAGCTGCCATGGACTGTCGCAGCCAATCCTCCTTTGTAAACAAAAATCGCCGGTGCACTATTGACCATCGGTAACGATCAACAAGGCAGGCATACTCTACCATCAAATGAATCACATCATACGGTATCATCTCCACAAAATACAAAGAGTTTAAATTCATTTTCACATATTTTTGTAATATTCGATTCTGTAAATGTATTTGGTCCAAGATGCAAGAAACATACAACCCATATCTTTGCAACCTTTGCAACCATCAACATGGAGTACTTTTCAGACGCTTCCCGGACTTCAGAATCTTCCGACGACGAGGATGATATTCACGACGTCCCGGTATACTGCCACAGGGAAATCCAATACTGGAGAATCGAAAACGTACTGGAGAGACGCTCGGCACCCGAAATCGTGTCGTACACATTAAAGATTGGTGCTGTTGCGATTCGAGAATGTGTCGTATTGCCCATATGCCACGACATGAGCATAGCCATGCCCCCTAAAGTTGTCAGTCATTGGCAACGGTACACCCAAGGCAAAACAGAGGTCTTGACATCTCAAATATCAAACGAAGAATGGGACGCTCTAGGCGAATTCTGCATGGAACTATGCGAATGCTGCGGTGTAGAGCCCACCTTTGAGAGAATCCATTCATGCATGATCCGCCTACTGGCCGAAGGTCCGTTTCTGCAGCAAAGTCAACGCCAATCGTATCAGGTATCGTTAGCGTGAGCCATATGACAATCAAATGCGCGCGCCCTCGTCTTCCGAAGTATCTTCGTCAGAGTCTTCCGATTCGGATTCCGGCGCCCAGTCCGAATCAATGTCCGCTTCATCGGGTTCGGAATCCGAATCGGTAGACTCGAAAAAATACTGCCAGTCTT
>Ga0209630_10006035_pt1 | contig 10053 bp, 10 predicted proteins | sample COG_01_FD_184745 | JGI IMG/M metagenome (GOLD analysis project Ga0209630, IMG submission 184745) | Pelagic Microbial community sample from North Sea - COGITO 998_met_01 (SPAdes) (version 2) | ecosystem: Environmental > Aquatic > Marine > Neritic zone/Coastal water | place: Helgoland, sampling... | reverse complement strand
ATCACCGGATACATCGACGAATGACGATACATCACCGGATACATCGACGAATGACGATACATCACCGGATACATCGACGAATGACGATACATCACCGGATACAGAAACTAAAATCGCCACTCAAACAGAAGAGAAACAGTTTTCATTTATATATAGTATTCCATTTTTTAATATATTAGTTTTTCCAACTATCGAGAAACAACATACATATAAAACTCTTTTTTATTATCAAACATTCAGTTCATTAGATCCAATTATTAACCTAAAAATGAAAACAAACAATGATATATATGTATATATATCATCGGTTCATTTTGGACAAGTTAATAATATACCATATATTGGAATTAATGACAATCCAATTGATAAACAAGGAACGTTATGGGATGACGCATTAAAGGCACATAAGAATAATGTTAATATGATGTTAATGTTAGGTGGTGCAGGTGGAGCGTATACTGTATTATTTAGTAATTTTGAAGTCTATTATAATAAATTATATGAATTATTGAATGAAAAGAGATATATAAAAGGCATTGACCTAGATATAGAAGAATCTGTAAAATTGATAGATGTTAAAATGCTTATAACAAGACTTAAAAAAGATTTTGGTTCAAATTTTATAATAACAATGGCACCGGTTGCGAGTTCATTAATGTATGATATGCCTGGAATGGGTGATTTTGTATACAAAGACTTATATGATTCAAAAGAAGGAGAACTAATAAGTTGGTATAATGTTCAATCTTATAGTGAATTTACGTTTGATATATACAATGCTATTGTAATAAATGGATATACCCCAGATAAAGTTGTATTTGGAATGCTTGGTAACAATTTTAATTCAAATACAATGTTATCTGCTTCAAATGAAATAACGAAAATAAAAACAAAATACCCATTAATGGCGGGTAGTATTTTGTGGGAATACGGCGATACAACAATTAATCCGATTGAATGGGCTATCGGCGTGTAATATTTGTCTTAATTCATAAAAATTATATTATATATATGTATAATGTGTTATCTTATAGTATCTATAATATTATTAACTATTGTATTATTAATATGTACAATTATATATAATATTAATAAAAGTAAAATAGGTTTTCAAGAAAACTGGGAGTCATACCAACAAACTCCACTAAATTATATTCAAACAGGTAGTAGTCCACTTGCGTTCTATACAAGAAATAGATATAGAAAACCATATAGATATCCACTTAAACACGATGATTCGTCACCATATCCAAATATGTCATATTGGCATTAAATTAAGCAGGAACCGACGAACCACTTGATGATAATAAACTATTATGCGATGAATCTATACTTGTAACGTTATTTCCAAATGGACTAGTTCCAATTGGATTATTATTACGCATTTTAGTATTATTACGCATTTTAGTATTACCAATTGGATTATTATTACGCATTTGATTATTATTACGCATTTGAGTATTACCAATGGGATTATTATTACGCATTTTAGTATTACCAATTGGATTATTATTACGCATTTGAGTATTATTGCGCATTTGAGTATTATTGCGCATTTGAGTATTATTGCGCATTTGAGTATTACCAATTGGATTATTATTACGCATTTTAGTATTACCAATTGGATTATTATTACGCATTTGAGTATTATTGCGCATTTGAGTATTACCAATTGGATTATTATTACGCATTTGATTATTATTACGCATTTGATTATTATTACGCATTTGATTATTATTACGCATTTGATTATTACCAATTGGATTATTATTACGCATTTGATTATTATTACGCATTTGATTATTACCAATTGGATTATTATGCTGGTTGTTTGATGATAAATGTAATGTAGATGAGTTAGTCATATTTGTATTATTCAAATGTTGATTTGTTATATTAACATGTTGTCTGTTAACTGGTATGTTAACTGGTATGTTAACTGGTTGAGCAGGGACTGGTTTCGATGTAGAAATTTTAATACGGAATGATTCCCTTACTTCAAGTTTCATTGCGTTATCTTTTGATGATCTACCTGTGCGCATATCGTTCTGTCCTGTAAAAATATCAATTGATGATAAGTGAAACATAGGTGGTAAATTTACACTCATTTTATTGAGTTTCTCTTCTACAACCTTTACTGGTGTTTCTTTTGTGATTGACATAATATTAATATGAGGTAAGAAGAATGATTTTTCATCATTCTTATACTTTAGTGTTAATATTGGGTCTGTTAACTCTCGTAATATTGGAACAATGATTTTTTCAATTATAAAATTATCATATTCAACTACAATTTTTCTATATGATCGTGTGGAGTCAAGAACTTTCAACTTAGGATTAATATTACACCATGTTGTAATACGTGGATCTGAACCATCTAGTATAAGTTCTGTTATTTTAGCTGTTAATTTTACCAAGTATACCTTTAAATAATCTATAATTTTTGTACCAGTGTCTAAATCTAAATATCCTAAATAAAGGAATCGTGTGTGATACATTCCTACTTGATTCTTGGGTACAATTGCCCCATTTGTTGATGCATCCACGTCATCTTTAAACTTGTTAAGAGTTTGAAAGAGTTCTTTATTAAACCGTATATCTAATCTACATCCAATATAATAATGATTTTTTCTAGTTGGGTCATTTGATAGCGAGTCTTTGGATGGCATTATAGTATATATAATATATAATATATAAATAATTAATCAAACTGGACTGTTAAATTATTACCGGATGTTTGATTATTCGGTGCCTTTAAATTATATAATAAATATTTAGTACTTGTTTTGTATTTTTCAGTTGAAATTAGTTTATACTTAAAAGGACGTAATAATTGTCGTAATATTGTTAATGTTTTTTTTGGGGTAATATTATTTATATAATGCCATTTACATGGTAAATAATATTTTTTTAAATCATTTACTCTATTATTTAAATTATCAATTACATTATTGACTATAATATCATTTAATGTAAAATAATAATGTACATCAAATCCATTTGGTCCGTATAGTTTGATAATATCTTCAACAAATTCATGCGGGGGAATCTGTTTAAATAATTGAAAATTGGACATTGTTATTAATTATTATTAATATTTTATTCAAGAATAAATTGTTCTAATTTATCAACATCTTTATATCCGACACTTTTTGATATAACAACACCATCACGTGTTTTAATTATAGTAGGAACACCTTCAATATTATTTATAGAACATTTATTACTTTCTGTACAATCATTCTTTTCAAAAATAAAATTACTAGAATGTTTATCAACCATTTTATCCCAACTTGGAAGTATTTTTTTACAAAACCCACAATATGGACTATACATCATCGATATTGTTATTTTAGATTTAATAATAGATGGTTCAATGTTTTTATCGATAGTATCTATAACAGGTTGGTTTGATTTCAAATTTTTATTTAAGAATGATTCGAATACTGGATACTCGATAAAACCAACAGATGTATCTATTGTTTTTTTAACAGAGTCTTTTATAAATATAGTTGGAACACCTCTAAAATCGTATCCTTTACATTCACCTTCGGTACAATTTAATTTTAAAAAATTAAATTTATTAACGAACTTACTAATCGCAATGTCCCAAATAGGTAAAAATTTTTTACAAAATCCACAAGATGGCATATAAACCAATATAACAGAGTCCAACTTATCATTAAATGTGTTATCAAATTTATCTTTTGACGATTGTATAACTATATTATGTTTATCATTTTCAACTACTGGTTTGTCATTTTCAACTACTGGTTTGTCATTTTCAACTACTGGTTTGTCATTTTCAACTACTGGTTTGTCATTCAGTATAAGTTTATCTGGTGTAATGTGTTTTGTTAAGAAAGCATCGAAAAGTGCTTCTTCAATATAACCTATATTTCTTGCTATCTCTTTATCATCCAATTTAATAAATATGAACGGAACACCAGTAGTGTTATACCCAGAACATTCGTTATTAGCACAGTTTAATTTTGTAAAAGTGATATTATATTTATCTGATATCGTTTCCCATATCGGTAAGAACTTTACACAAAATGGACAGTGTGCAGTATATCCAAGTATAACTTCATACCCCAATTTTTGAATAGGTTTAATATTATTACCAGAATCTTGGTTGTCTATATTATTTTCTAAAAATCCTTTAAATCCATCAAAATCTTTATAACCAACCGACGTATCAATTATTGTATCACCATCTTTGATAAATATAGTTGGAACTCCTTCATATTTATAACCACCACATTGATTGTCTGAACAATTCAATTTTACAAACGTAAATGTGTCTTTATACTTGTCACTTGCTTCATCCCATACTGGTATAAACCGCTTGCAAAATCCACAATGTGGTAAATAAACCAACACAACTGTTTTTTTACCACTGGTTGGTTTAGTCTTTTCGATGACCATGTGTGAAACAGTCGGTTCTGGGATGACTGGGGGGGAAACGACCGGGGGGGAAACGACTGGGGGGGAAACGACTGGTTCAGGAATACCTGGTTTTGGAAGTTCTGGTTTAACAATTTCGGGTAATATCATTTTTTTTGATAAAGTAATATCAGCAGTAGCAAATAAATGAAATGTTTTATAATCAGTTGAACCAATATGTTTATCATATAAACTATTTTCGATTACTTTATAAACACATGGAACACCCTTAACTTTATGATCGCGACATAATGTATTATTTTCAGAACAATCAAACGTTTCATATTTGAATAAAGTCGGATTTTTCATAATAAATTTATCCCATACTTTTCGAAGTATAACGCAATGACGGCATCCTGGTGCGTGTAATAACCGCAATATCTGTTGTTTACCAACATGAGGTTTAGGTGTATTTAATAAATCAATTATAAGTTTACCTTGTGAAATGTTAATTGTATTTATTAAAGGCATTTATATACTAATAACAAATTTATAATATTATATATTAAAACGAAGGATTAAACATTATTAGGCGGTATATGCATCAATCTAGTTGGCATTAAATTAGTATCAACACCTTTTGTTTGTCTATTTGTATCTTTTCTAGTAGTCGATGGTGTGTTATCAACAAAATTATTAATATATCCTTGTGTGTTATAGTTATATAAGATATCATTGTGTCTATTCAAGTTATATTGTTGTTGTCTAGTGTCAACTGGACAATATTCAATATATTTATTAATATCTTTATCTAGATTATAGTTATCAAATTGATATTCATTTATTTTATCAAATTGAATTTGTGATTGAACTGGTTTAATATCACGTGAATTCTGTAAGTCTCTGTCAATATATTGTTTATCTTGATAAATATTATTCATATTAGATGGTAATGCATATGGGAATTTTATTTCATCACGTGACATATATATTATTAGAATATAATAAAATAATATAAACTAAACAACATAAATATATTTATAATATGCTAGAAATAATAGGAGGTATTATAATAGGATTTGGTATTGAAACATTCGGACTAATATCATATATTTATTATAAAAGACGAAAATTGAAACCATATATTACATATAATGAAGCATTCGATGTTAATATACAACCAGATGAAACAATTAATACCAATGTCGATGATCACCAGGTATCAATTGAATATAATGATTTATAAAATCATATAAAACGTTACCAATATAATATATCAATGAACAATCCTGAACTATCACCAAACATTAGTACTTTATATATTGATGTAGACAACCAAACGGAAAAGGAATTAAATATTTTGAAGGAAAAGATTTATAGTGCGAAATAATTCAACTTCAATGAACTAATTTATATAATAAAAATTGATTTATATTATTAACAATAATAATATGGATACTATCTATTTCAATAAAGAAGATAATCAAGAATACGCATATATTGGTATAATCCCCGATTTTATAAATGACGATTCATTAAACTTTCTCGAATATATAACTGATTTTAAAGGAGGGACAACATCATTTGGTAATATTCCACGATTACAAAAGTGGTATCAGTCAGATGGTAAGTATTTTTCTAAAACCTGGAAAGATCAGGATTTAGAAAGATGGAAATCGAATGAATATGAACCACCGTTATTAAAATTACAATATAATATACAAGATTATATAGATACATTAGATATTTATAAGTATATGGGTATAAATAAACCTAAAATAAATAGTTGTCTAATAAATAAATATAGAGATGGAAATGATTCAATTAGACCACATAGAGATAATCAAACAACATTTGGTGATAACCCAACAGTCATTGGTATATCACATGGAGATGAACGAGAGATTATATTCAAACGAATTCATTATAATTCGGATAGAATGAATTCAATTAAACCAGATCGAGATAATCAACAAGAAATTCGTTTGAAATTAAAAACCGGTTCATTGTTTGTAATGGCTGGTGCTATCCAGAAATATTTTAGTCATGAAATTCCGAAGACAGATAGTAACGATATAAGATATAGTATGACATTCAGGCAATTTTATGAATAGATATGGCATAAAAAACATATTCTGTTTGTATTACAAAACTGACATTTTACTATTTTTATTTTATTATGTACATTATGTACATTATGTACATTATGAACACCATGAATACATCCAATATGATATTTTGTATATACAAGATTAACGTTAAGTGTATGTATTATACACGGGCAAATAATTATATAATAATCATCTGTTAAAATCTTATCGCATTGATAACACTTATATGTATAGTTATTTTGAAAATATAAAAGTGTATTTGAATAATTAGTTATATTATAAATATCGTTAAATATATTATTTGAAATGCAATATGATTTACCAATATCATCTTTCAAACTTGGTATATATAATAATATACTACATAGGGTTTTTATATCTAAGTATTGTGTTATATATCTTAATAGTTGATTACATAATAACATAAATTAATAATATAAATAATATAAATAATATAAATAATATAAAAATATTAGTATAATAAAGAGTTAATGTATACTACTAAAAAACCATATATTATTGGTATCGGCGGTGGTTCTGCTTCTGGTAAATCAACGGTTGCCAAAGCAATTATTAACAAGATTGGTCTAAATAATATAGCATATATCTGCCATGATTCTTATTATAGAGACATATCTGAATTTGATGATAACGCAATAATTAATTATGACCACCCGAATTCACTTGATACTAAATTAATGGTATCCGATTTGATTAAACTTATTAACGGTAATGTTATACATATACCAGAATATGATTATATAACACATCGTAGATTATCACAAACTACCGAAATTAATTTAAGACCGATTATCTTAATCGAGGGTATTCTTATATATAATGATATCAATATAAGGAAGTTATGTAATATGAAAATATATGTTGACACAGAAGCGGACGAACGACTTATTAGACGAATTAATAGAGATATGACAACTCGAAAAAGAACAATAGAAGATATTATATATCAATACACATCATTTGTAAAACCAATGCATAATCAGTTTGTTGAACCAACTAAAAATTATGCTGATATCATTATACCCAGTGGATATAATGAGGCAAGTATAAGCATGGTTGTTTCAAGTCTTGAACACCTAATTAATCATTAGTTTATCTTCATAATACACGCATTTATCTAACTCAATATCTTGTTGACAATATGGACATTTAATCTCCGTATTATTCTTTTCACCTATCCATTTTGTAATACATTTAATACAATAATTATGATTACAACTTGTAACAAAATTACTTTCATTATAACATATACAACATTCTGTTATATGTGATTGCATATTTGTCTTATCTTCTATAATACAATTATATTTTTGTAGTATAAGATCCCATCTGTCTGTTTCTAAATAATATTTGACCGAATCTAATATAACTGGAATTATTGTATTATAAGATATTGATAACTTATATTGGTCACATATAGAACTCAACCATTTTCCTATTTTAATATATTTTAACTCACATGCATTTATAAATATTAAATCATTATCAATTCTTATATCAGTGTCTCCTAACGAATAAATCCATTTTGCTAAATAAATATAATTATATGTACATGCTAATTTAAACATATATTCATTATTTGTGTGAATATCATAATCTATAATTGTATATAACCATTTTACTATATCAAGGTGTCCTCTTTTACACGCAATTATAAAGGCGAAGTTATTATCTATATTAATATCTATATCACCGAGTGAATATAACCACTTTGCTTGACTTGTATAACCATTTTGACACGATATAACAAAGCAGTGTTCTCTACTAATATGAATGTCGATACCACCAATCGAATGTAAGTATTTCATAATATCTAATCTGTTGTTGTTAGATGCTACTCTAAATAAATATTCACTATTACTATGAATGTCATAATTACTAAATGATAGTAACCATTTCAATGTATCGATCGACCCATATATACAAGATGTTGTGATTATTAAATAATCACTATATGATGTATCAAGTGGAGACTTATTATATAACCATTTTAACACATCAATATTATTATACTGTGCTGATAATAAATATGCATTATTATGAAGACAGTGAAAATCTATATCACATATAGTATATAACCAGTCGAGTATATCTATATACGATTGTTTAACAGACAACATATATATATAATAATTGTCATCTTTAATCTCAAACCCACCCTTATCATATAACATTTTCATAATATCTAATTGTCCATTTTCACACGCAATTTTAAATGCGTAATTATTATCAATGTGAATATCTATTTCATCTAATTCACATAACCATTCTATAATATGCATGTGTCCGTTTTCACATGCTTTTATAAACGCAGATTCATTGTTAAAATGAATATCTATTTTACCAATTGAAAGAATCCACGTTGCCATTTCTAGATTACCATTTTTACAACATGTTTGAAATACATAATTATTATATATGAATTTATCGAATTTACCGAACCCATATAAAAATTTGACAACTTCGAGATGATCATCTTCGATTATATTTCTAAATTCGTTATTGTTTTGTAAATTAATATTAGTATCCTCATTTAAATAAAGCCATTTTACTAAGTCTATGTGCCCGTTTTTACATAACAACCAGAATGCGACATTGTAATCAATTTTGGTGTCGACAGTATATATATATTTTATACAATCTGTAAATCCCTTGCGACAGCAATAATAAAAACCATTTTCTGTTTTATTATTACCGATTTCAATTTGTATTTCCCATTTATAAAGATGATAAATCCATCTCAGAAGGTTAAGTTTATTTTGTTCACATATATACCGAAATATATAACAATTGTATCTTGTTAAATTTATATCATTTTTATGTTTATAATAAAATGTTTTAAGCGTGCCAATATTAGAAGTATCACATAGTTTAATAAACTGTGAATAAGATGACATTATTATTTTATATAATATTTTAATCTATATATAAGTTATATGACCACCCAAATAACAGCATTAAATATAACAGGTGATAATATTACGATAGATTATAAAACAGAACTGTCTATCATAGAACCTGTTATACACCATAAAGGTTTACTTAGCGAGACAGCATATATAGCGGCGGGTGAAACAGGAATTAACCCGTCAACATTTAGATCCATCGGATATTTCGGAATAGGATTTGGAGGAAATACAGGAGATCATGGAAAAATATCACAAATGTATTCACTAGAAGACATTGATTTATCTAGGTTTACACATATAAATATAGCATTTTTAGCAGTGGGATCAGACGGACATTTAACTATACCGAATAGTTTCGCCTCACAGGGAACATCGCAATCCATTAATACACCAGCTTGGTTAACTGGTGTAAATGCTTCATTTACAACGAGTAAGTCTAGAATAGGTTTTGATTATGTTAAGGCCATATTTGAAGATATACACCGACAAGTTGCCGGAAATACAACCAATAATGGTGTAAAGATAATGCCATGTATAGGTGGATGGAATATATCTAATAATACAGGAACAAATACAAATGAATATGGAGTCCATTTAAATGAATTGGCATATGAAATAGAAGTAGG
>Ga0209630_10006032_pt1 | contig 10055 bp, 2 predicted proteins | sample COG_01_FD_184745 | JGI IMG/M metagenome (GOLD analysis project Ga0209630, IMG submission 184745) | Pelagic Microbial community sample from North Sea - COGITO 998_met_01 (SPAdes) (version 2) | ecosystem: Environmental > Aquatic > Marine > Neritic zone/Coastal water | place: Helgoland, sampling... | reverse complement strand
GTACTTTGTTAAAGTGGAATTTTAGTACTTATTACAGACCTGTTGCTGCTATAGAAATTTCTAGATATGATTGGGAATTTGAAAATAATATTTATGACAATAAGAGTACTACAGACACTTCTGACGATGAGCTATACACACCAACAGACACAGCTAAGATTGTTATATCAAAAAATGAATTTACTTCAACACCACTCGTGGCTATGTGGTTATGTAATGATAATTGGGAAAGAGTTTCTAATTTAACCAACCTCTACGAAGGTAGCGTTAACTACACGAGGCTTGAACAGTACATTCAAAATAAAGAAATTTCTTCTTCCAAAGTAAGAATTTATGCAGGATATTCTTATGCTGCTTGTAGTGCTTATGAAAAAGCTCGAGAGGCAGAAGGTAGCACAGCATCTTGTACTAATCAAAATACTGATTATTATTATTATGTTAATAATAGAATATACGATAAATTTGATCAAAGCCAAGGCAGTAATCCTGGGGTTGGAATTAGATTCTATTTAACAAAAACCTCAGATGATCTATATACTGTTTCAGATGCTCACAATCTTGCTGGTAGTAGTAACTTAGATGAAAGAGTCTCTTACGGAGGTTTCTATTTAAATGATGTGGCTGGAGATAATCCTCAAGTTAATAATACTGTTTCTGTTGATTTACATAGTTTTGGAATATCGGAACCTTTCCATTATACAGCAGCATCGAATGGTCTAACAGCTCACTACAAATATATAGATCTTTATAATAGAGTTACTTGGGTTCCTACTACCAACTATGACACTAGAGGAAAAGTAATTTATAGATATTATTATATTTTTGCTAGATTTATTAATTATGGAGACACTAGCACCACTCTACCGCCAAGAATTTTATTATACTCTTTAGATACCAATAGACCTAGAGGTTCAACATATAGAATTCTTGCTGATTCGTATTATTACGGAGGAAATTATAGAAGAACATTAAGACCCGATATTGTATTACCTACAACATCCAATCCTGCTAACTTTAAGTTTACTGTACAGGATAATTATCTTGCTGCATATTGGAACGATAAACTGATAGTAGATAAATTATTAACTTCTGTAGACTTTAATAATTCTGATCTTAGACAAAGCGAAGCATATTTTCATGAAAGTGCTAATTTTATAAGAAAACAACAGGTTAGTTATGCTACAGTATACAACACAGACGCCACAACGTTTGCCCTGCCTAAAGTTTCTAACAATACTGACATAACACTCAATAATAATGTAGATTTGAGTTATCTTCCTTCCTTTATTGCTTTCAATGACAAGGAAAGTGGCGGAAGATATGAACTCAATGAATTATTATCAGATACAGATTGGACTCCTCCTGCTGATCCTACAAGTTTTTGGGATTATACCGAATTACAAGATATTGCTGGTTCTACAGCAGATACTTTATACATAAGAAGAAGACCTAGCGGGTATAATGATAATTACAGAGTAGCATCAGTTAGCTCTAATACTCAATCTGTGTTAGGAGCTTTAGGAAAGGCTATTATTTCTGGTCTTCCAGATCTTTGCCCAACTCCTACTCCTACTCCAACTAATAGTCAAACTCCTACTACAAGTCCTACTACAACACCTACAAAGACAGGAACACCTACTCAAACACCAACTCGTACAGCTACTAGCACTCAAACGCCTACAAAGACATCTACTCCAACTCCAACAGTTACAGAGAGTGTACTACCAGACAAGAATATATTCTTCTGGGGAGAAAACTATCAGTCCTATGATTACGATTCTATAGATACGAAACAATCTCAGTATCCGATAACTTTCTCTGAAACAACTTTGGATTATGATTTATCTAGTGAGAATGAATACAAGTATACGGTCAATGATATCCCATTGTCTGATAGTAATATTGCAACAAATCCTTTAAATCCTAACAGATACCCCGACAGTCCAATTATAGCTGCTTCAGTTAGTGCTGCAGATTGGAATTGGTCAGACGGAGGTTTTGATATTTCTGCAGAGAATAATAATATTGTTCTTTCTAGTGTTAAGCATTTTATACTAGACGAAAACGAAGAAGTGGTTCAAACCGTAAATGCTATTGAAATATATCTATATGGATTATCTTGGGTAAATGATGCTGTTCAATACATTAGGATAGTTAAAGAAGATGATCCAGATTCTTGGTTAGCTTTAGAAACTTATTTTAGTCTTACATTCAGTTCTGACTGGACAGGGGATGCTAGAGACATTTTACAAATAGGGTATGATTTTGCTCCTGGAGATGATGTTGCTGTTAGCGCTCCTTACGACATAAGTTCTGCTAATCAAGCAGTACCGATTGCAGACATTAAAGGTATAGAAACAGATTTGACGTCGATTAAGTGGTCTAAGGTCTTACCTCTTAGCATTACAGAAAACGTATCGTTTACTTTTGGTATTGCAAATAATACTCTATACGGTTGGGGAGGTCTAGATGCCAATACTAACGATAGGTATGTTAGACAGCTCCATCCTGTAATACTAAAAGATAGTTCAGAATTTAATGATCAAAATATTTTAGATATTGATTATGGAACTAGTAGTTCGTCGAATTATTTCCTCTATATTCTTACAAAAGACTCCGCTGAAAACAGATATTTATATACTCTAAATATTGGTAACAACAGTTTGTCTTTGGGCAGCTTACCGAGTATAGAAGAAATTGGAAGAAATGACTTAGTAAACATAACACCCGATATTACAGGTAGGGTTAAAGGTCTTTCCAATACAAACATAAATAAGATAGCAACTTATATAAATGTTAATAATACAAATGAAAATTTCCCAGAGTTATTCCCTGGTTCGTTAGGAAATCTTCTTAAAGAAGCTCAGTTTAATATTCCAACCATATTGAAACCAGAACAATCAGACGCTCAAGGCATAGACATTATATCTATGACAGATAGAATTAGTTCTGTAAATAAAAAATGGTTAACTGAAGTTGGTACAGATATCACAGCCGATCCACCTCAGTATCATGTAATAGATTACGATAGATCATCTTATCAAGAAATAGTTGTGGCTGTAAATGGTGAGTATGTAAATAGGTTTGGTTCAGGTATTTTAACAGATTACGCAGCCTTAAAAGACTGTGAACTTCTTTACTATTATAAAGCTGCAGACAGCAATGAATACGAAGTTAAAACATATGATGAAATTAGGGAATCTAGTGCGGATGCTAATTACTCGACTCCTATTGATAAAACTATTATCGGCATGAGAGGATTAAGTATTTATTCTGTTAATACAGACAAGCAAATTCCAATTTTCCCTGTAGCACTTCCAGATGGTGGTGGTATTCAACAAAATTCGGGTATGTCTTTTGGATCTTATGATTATACTACTAACACATTTAATTCAGATTCCTTTATTGGTTTTATTCCTTTAAGAGGAACATCGGATGGTGGTCAAAACTCTGATTGGTTTAATATTTATCTAAGTCCTAGTGCTCAGTTTGGTGTTGATTCAGATGACATACATCAAAAAGATATTATAGATTGGGATACAAGCAAGAAAACATCAGACAAAGTAGTATATGATAAATTTATTACTCAAGTATCATGTGGAAATAATTTCTTCTTTATGATAGATAATGAAAATAATGCTTATGCATGGGGTCAAGATGATAATGGTCAATTAGGTATTGGTTCTAATAATGAGACTAGTTACTCTTATGAACAAAACTTTGACATTTCTCAAGAACCTATTTTAATAGAAAACTTTAAATTCAATTACATCAAGGTTTTCAAAGGTAATTGGAATGATAAAATAGCTTATGCTTTAGATACTGACGGAACACCTTGGTATTGGGGTTCTAATATAGGCTCTAGTCCTGTTAAACTTGTTGACGATACACAATATACTTCTTATGAATTTGCGGGAAGATCTTTCCACCCAACCGCAACACCTACACCTACTCAAACTCCAACACCTAGCGTTAGTATTAGCTTTACTCCTAGTGTTACTAGCACCACCACTAACACTCCAAGTGTGACAGCTACAAACACCGAAACTCCAACCAATACGCCGACTCATAGCGTTACCCCAACGAACACAATAACAAATACTGTAACATCTTCTAAGACTCCTACTCAAACTCCGACCCAAACAGCTACCCAAACTCCAACACCAACATTCACACCTATTACCGCAGGTAATCACTACTATATCGATGAGGTTGAAGGTGTTATCAGAAATGAAGCTGGTGATGAAATTGTAGGTATTGAAAGTACAGACCTGTCTGAAGGAGCTTTCATTTACAAAGATCTAGAATCTACTACAGCCTGGACATTTGAAGAGCTTATGACCTTCTTGAAATTAAGTCCAACACCTACTCCAAGCATTACGCCAACGAAGAGTAACACACCTACTCCAAGTATAACTAGCTCTGTAACACCTACTAATTCCCCAACTAGAACTGTAACACCTACAGTGACCCCAACTAACACCGGAACTCCACCAAACACTCCAACTCAAACAACAACTAAGACACTTACTCCAACTAACACAGGTACGCCGACTAATACTCCTACAAATAGTACGACACCAACCTACACGCCAAGTAATTCTGTTACTCCGACAAACACACCAACTCACAGCGTTACACCAACCTATACTAAGACTCAAACTCCTACTGCAACAGCTACGGCTACACCAACATCTACTAATCCTACAAACGCACTAGCCTTTACTGTACAAGTAACAAATAATCAAGAATTTGGACTACCTCTACTCAACAGTTCTTCTGCTCAATACAACTTTACAGTAGATTGGGGAGATGGCAGCGTATTAACTACTGTGACCAGCTTCTCAGATAATAACTTTAATCATACTTATGTAAGCTCAGGAACATATCAGGTTATTATTAGAGGAACAATAAAGGGTTGGAGTGTACAAGAAACAACAAACGACATTGCTAATGACTTAGCAACAAGAGATTCTTACAGAGATATATTAAGTTGGGGTTCTCTAGAATTTATAGATAATGTTACAGGAATGTTTGCTAGTTGCACTAATCTAAATATCTTAGCTTCAAACGGTCCTAAGATTGGAAATACTTTAGAGAGTGCATTTGCTAGTTGTAGCTTAAGTACTAGTTCAGGTGTTCAGAATTGGGATATTGCTAATGTAACAAGTCTTGATTCTACATTTATTAACACTAGTATTAATGTCAATCTTTCAGGATGGAATATCGGTAACGTAACTACTGCTCTTAACTTTATGGCTGGTGTAACACTGTCTACTACTAATTACAACAATACTTTAAGAGGATGGCAGATACAAGCTGTTTCTGGAAGAGTATTAACTATTAGCTTCGGAAGTAGTACATACACGGGATCTTCCGCTGCTGCTACAGCAAGAGGTATTCTTGTTGCAGCTCCTTACTCTTGGGTTATAACTGATGGAGGAACAGCTTAATGAGTACGCCAACACCTACAGCAACCAACACCGCTACGCCTACTGTAACTCCAACTAATACTCTAACTCCAACAGTAACCAAAACTAATTCTCCCACCCCAACAACCTCCCGGTCTGGTTTAGGTGAGATATATATCCAAGCATACAACGATGTATATCCAGTAGACGGAACTGTAGATAATGCTTACATAGTAATTGGTAGAGATGCTGATGGAAAAGCTATAGTCAAGACAGCTCGCCAAGTATTTCCTTCTCCCACACCTACTAATACCACAACACAAACACCAACCAATACAGAAACCCCAACTCAAACACCAACGAACACTACAACTCCTACACAAACTATCACAAACACTCAGACAAATACTGTTACTCCTAGTGTTACTCCTAGCCCTGTTTATAGTATTGTCAATATCTTTAATAATACCATAGAAACCTCTAAGCGTATTTTTGTTATGAAGCAAAAATCTTTACAATTTAATTTTACATCGATAGTCGCTTCTTCTGCTCCAAAGGGAGGAAGACTACATTCCTTTGAAATCGGTGAAGTATTCTTAAACAGTAGCTATAAAGAAGATTTAATATCTCAGGTAGAATTATTCCGACAGGGTGACAGTTCTTTAGTTGGAAGTGACGATAGAGTTAAGGTTACTAAAGGAGCTATAAATGAAGACGGCTCTATTAAATTAATTGCTACTATTACTAGTGGTGTAGATATAAATATAGATTTGTCACAAGATTATACATTAAGAATGAGTCACGTAGATTTTCCTTTCTTTTATGGTATAAAAACCGGTGAATCTGTAAACAACCTGGTTGATGTAGTAAATGAGGGATATTCAGGATTGTTAAAACCGTTAGATAATAGTCAATCGGTTCAATTAAAGGTTAACATAGGAGCATATGTCTAATGGCTAATGCAATATATACTACAGATAGTAAGGCTATGATAGGGGCAAGCGATGGTAACTCTGTAGCTATACCAAATCCTGAAGCTAATAAAGATGTTCATACTATTGTTTCTGTAAATAATGGTAATATAGGAGGATTGTTTGCCACTGTCTTACATAGTTACGACGGTACAAATTATAAATATAAATTATATTTTTTACCAAACAAAAACTTCAACAATTCTTTAATATTTGCTGATCTTCCTGGTGGTAACGGAGATGTAATTGAATTTAAAAAAACAACTCGACCAGTAGAAGCAAATAGATTTTGGTACTTATTACAAAGAAATATTAAGGGTTCCAACCCAGAAATTTTTACTGTTAATGATATTACCAAAATTCAAGGCAATTCTACTACTGCTGTAAGGACTACTTTGGGGCGTGGGGTTGCTCAAGATATTTTAGCAGCTTTTTATAATAACAAAAAAAATGTTTTATTGATTAAAGACATATTAAGTGTAGATACTTCATCGACCCAGAGGATAAAGAATATAACTGAATATACAGGCAAGCACTTTAAAACTACTATTGATGGCAGCAAATATGTCATAGAAATAAAAATTGCTAACCTTGATGAGAAATATCTTTTCACTCAAGCACAAGCAAATCAAAGCCACAACACAAGATATACCAGAGGGGCCTCCGAGAGTGAATACACTGACACTGAGTTAGTTATTGGTGCAGGATCATCTAGTCCCAGCTTCCCATTGATTACGACGCAATCAAGAAAAAGGTGGGGAACTAATAGACAAAATTTGTTTTTTAGACAGGAGTGGATGAAAATCAAAGCAAATGAATTATACAGTGATTCTCTAGATACTCGCATGAGAGTATCTCTGATACCTAGTCTTAGAGAGTTTATAAAACACATTAATGCAACCGTAGCAAACACTACCGCTAATGAACAAGAGGCAGTTGCAAAAGAGACGTTAACTGTTGCATCTAATAGTCTTGAAAATAAAATAAAAAGAGACACAACAGAAACAGAACAAAAGAATTTTTCCAACCAGGATACGAATGAAGTTCTTTTGACGGGAGACCAAGACCTAACGATATGTTTGAGTTACTCTAAACCTCCATCAGCCAGTTATGAAGCTCCTGATCCCTCAACACTAGCTGTATTAAATGCCTCCTCTTACACTGTTGGTTCAGTTGATAAAACTCCTGTATTCCTTACATCTGCAAGAACAGATAGTTATGCCCCAAGCATTAACAGAAGTAGAAAGGAGATTATAAGAACACCTAATTATGGATACAGGTACGAGAGAGTGACAGGCAGCGCACCTAATTCTTTCGCTTACAAAGAATGGAGGAAGGTGAACCCATCTCGTGCTACCCGCGACTACCCTGGCTATTTCAACAAACTAATGTACAGATATATCATCAACTATGACTACAGAACGGAACCAGATCGGGGTTATTTAGTAAATTTTTTGAACTTTTTTGATGTTCTGCAGTCCTTGCTAAGTCCCGACACAGCCAGAATTAGCAACGGGTATTATTCACTTGGTCAGGCCGAAGTGATTAAACTACTACAAGAAAACTTTTCTCAATCCAGAAACTTTTTAAAGATACCTTTAAGAACTTACGATGTCACTCAAAAAGAAAAATATAGTAAATTAGATGTACAAACATTTTCAATTCCTGGTAATGCCACAAGTTATCCAACCAGAAGATTTGCAACTAGAGATAATTCTGAAAACGTATATATAGTAGACGAAAAAACAGATTCACAGACTATCATTTTAAAAGTAATTTAACATTATGTCATATACCTATACAATAAATTGCAAAATACCAACAGAGTCATCGACACCTATTGTTGTTTATGATTCTGATTATAAAAGTTTAGATTTTTATCATGCTGGGCCAGTCTTAAATTTGAGTCCTGCACCGTTGGATAATTTTTTACAGAATGTATCAATTGATAGTGATGGAACTTTTACTAAACAATATATGGATCACAGGGACGAAACACTATTAGGGTTCAACTTAGAATCTGATTATTCTCAGACAGCATTCTATGATCCTGTACGACCAAAATCAACTCGTTTTTTTCCAAGTATTTATAGTGCAGATTTAAAAATTGGTTTTCATAATCAATTAAAATTATCAGGTTATTTGACTAGTACAACGAATAAAGCAAAATTTCACAGCATTAATAGTAATGATGATTTTCAAATTGAAAATGTTGATTTCTTATCACAGTTTTTTAATAGGCAAAATAAAACATTAAGAAAATATGATTACAGTTGGAACGCAAGACTCGTTAGCATCGAATCGGGAGGATTAAATTATGCTGATGGAGACAAAGATTACAAACAATATGACATTCACGACATAGCAAAACAGTGCCAAACTTCTCATGATGCTCAACGAGACAATAGAAAAGAACATTACTCTACAATAAAAAGTCGTGACTTTGGTAGTAGACTTATGGGGTCGGGTATAAATTTTTCAATGTACTTTAATGATTTTTCAAATAAAGCCATGAAAGGCACACTTAGGCTAGAAGATCATGATGGTAACGTATCTAACGAGGCATGTCTAATTGAAGATTATTATGTGTCCTTAGCTCCTGTCAACTCTAGATTTATTACTTTAATGGACCTAATCAAAGAGTATGGTTTTTTTGCTCAAGAAAGAAATCCTTTAGTAACATATACAGCACATAGGAATACCAACTACCTTGGAGACAGCTATAGGATACTTAATTGCGATAAAAACGGCTGCAAAAAACCGATGAAAATTACTGTACCCGACTACGAGGGGACAACTTACGCTAAAGATGAAGGTAACAAAGCTTATTATGGTTTTCCAAGTTATAATGAACATAGTCCTGCTCCATTTTTAGGTTTTAGAGAAAGTATTGTAGGAGATAAATCAAATTTATTAGTAACTATACCTCCCCTTTTTCGTCAAAATCATAGGTTCCGTAGCAGTCCGACGAGGGATGTGTTGTTTGACTATTTAAGACTTATTATTTATAGAAGCAGGAATAACTATGCGAACACTTCCGAACTTACTAGAAATGGACAAAGGTCTGTAAAGAACTTTGGTTATGTTTCTCGTTATGCTTACAGTTACTACTCCAACCAGAGAATCGCAAACCCTGACCAAAAGGATAATCTTCAAGAATATTCACGATCTGCTGCGGGATACGATCAAGCAGTGCCTGCTTCATCAGTTTTTGCACATCTTTATGATTTAACGGCATCTTTTTATCCTAAAACTATTAGAACACAAACAAATATCGACACAACCAAATACAAATCTATTAAAATAGTAACTGAGAAGTTAAAAGAAACAGATATACTACCTACAACAATTAACAGCGATAAGAGCTACTCATGGAAGAAAACGACAACAGCAGATGGTGTTATTGGACTCGCAAATCTTTTCCATATGTATCACACAGAAGGTAAAAAACTTTTTTATACTACTTATGAGTTTCGTGAGAACTACTTCTACGACCTTCCCCATTATACACAAAGATATGATGGTCTTGAGATGTTCCATGCTAAGACAACACTTAGGAGATATTCTTCTAGAAAAATAAGAACGATGTCAGGAGAAGATAGAGAAAGAATAAATTTTAAACCATTAGAATCAAATGAAAATTTTGATATAAAGCAGGAAATATCATTATCAG
>Ga0209630_10006026_pt1 | contig 10067 bp, 4 predicted proteins | sample COG_01_FD_184745 | JGI IMG/M metagenome (GOLD analysis project Ga0209630, IMG submission 184745) | Pelagic Microbial community sample from North Sea - COGITO 998_met_01 (SPAdes) (version 2) | ecosystem: Environmental > Aquatic > Marine > Neritic zone/Coastal water | place: Helgoland, sampling... | reverse complement strand
TTTTAGAATAAAATGGAATGTGGATATCGTTTACTATATTTTCTTTATAACAATAGCTTTCTTTAATTAAATCTGATATAGAGCTGGTATGAACTATTAGACCTTTAATATTATTTTTATTTTTTTTAGTATTTATTACATAACTATCTAGTAATGTTCTAAAAAACCCCGATAGATGTTTCTGAGATATTATAGAGTTATATGCTTTGCATTGAACAAGGTAAATTATATCTTCATTTGTTTTAAATATAATATCAATACCGGTATCTAGCAAAACATTATAATTTCTATAATATTTATTTGTTTTATATTTATCTTTAACAGAAATAAGGTCATTGCTTAGAATTATTCCTGAATTAATTAATAAATGGTCCGGGACATCTTTCCATAAATATATCTCATCAATATCAAAGTGATCGTGTAATTTTTTTAATACATATTTCTCATATTGAAAACCTTTTATACAATTATAATCTATATACTTTATATGTTGAATATAATCATAATTTATCATGATATGATATGGTAATACATATAGATATAGTTGAGATATATTTAAGTATATTAAGTATGTTAAGTATGTTAAGTGTATTAATTTTGAGTACATAATTCTTTCAAAAAGCTAAATTTATAAAAGTTTTATAAAATTGTAAAAAAATAAAATTATGTACTCAAAATTTAAATGTAAGAATCTCACCTTTTTTTGATTTTTTTTTCTTTTGCTTTTGCTTTTTTCCTCCACTAACATCAAGCGACATTCCATCACTAGGCTGCATTCCATCATCACGCTGTGTAGCACTAGCACTAGCACTAGAATCACCTGACGTAGCACTAGCACCAAGCGGTATAGCACTACCATCAAGCGACATTCCATCACTAGGCTGCATTCCATCATCACGCTGTGTAGCACTATAAACTGTAAAAGGAGTTTGTTCTCTTGAATATTTATCAGTAATATATTTTTCGTTAGTATCTTCAATTAATTTTTGAATTTGAACTTCTATTTCAAAATTCTTTTTAATTGATGATAATTTTAAAGTAAATATACTATCAGCTAACGATGGTTTAATAACATTAATACATTCCGTGTATATAAAATCTTGTAAGATACCTAGTATTTTTTCTAATTTTTTTTTAGATTGGGTATCTAATTCATCTATTTTTTGTTGCATAACATCTGCATCTTCTTCCATTGCCTCATCTTCTGTACTTTTTACAATTGCTAATTGTGTTGCATCTTTCTTACCTTCTGCTTCTACTTCCGTTGTTAATGTTGCTTTTTGTTCGGGTATTAATATTTGTTGAACTATACTACTAACTTGTTGTAATATTGGTGTATCATAATTACCATCTTTTTTCATATATGATATCGTATTTAATAGTTCTTGTGCTTGTTTTTTTAGTATATCTACTAATACATCTTTATCTTTATCATATAAAGATTCTATTGCATCATACTCAAAACTCACATCTTGATATTCTAAATCAATTTTAGATTTACTCGTTGGTATAAATTCTTTTTCAAAATCTTTTTCAAAATCTGAAATAATATCTTTAATATTTGCTTGTTGTAATTTATCTAAAAATTTTTTAAAAAAATTTAATATTTTAATATTAGCTTTTAAAATTAAAATAGTTCCTTTTATTCCTTTTAGTCTAAAATGAACAATTTCATATTTTATTTTTTCCAGTGCGATATCAATAATTTCATTTAATAATAAAATTTCTTTACTGTGATTTTTTTTATCTTTATTCATAAATTCTATAAATTCAAGCAAATTTGCACCTTTTATTCCTGAACTATCATCTATGTGAAATCCTAATTGTTTAAATTCATCTCTTATTTTTCCTAAAATTTGTTGCCTATCACCTTCTTCTGTAGGTATATTTTCTTCTGTTAAATTAACACGTTCTAAGAATATTCTATCTATATAATCAATTTTATTTCTATCTTTTTTATGCCGTAATTCTGTTAAATAATTTGCAACTTCTGTTTGTTGCATTATACCAATTGCAGCACTATTTGATGGTTTATCAATCCTATCAAATAATTGTTTACATGTTTCATGAGAATATAAAGGTGCTGATTGTTTTTTTAAATCATCAAATTTTTGTTTTAGTATTTTTTTTTTTTCTTTTATTTTTTCACTTATAACATCATAATCATAATCTATATCTTGTAAATATTGTCTGTCTTCTTCTTCTCTATTATCATCATCAAATATTTCAACATCTTTATTTCCTTCATCATTTTTATCAGTTTTAACTTCTTCTTCTAAATCTGTTAATTCAGTATCTGCCATTAATTAATTCAATTATATATTTACTTATATATATATTTTATATTTTTTTATTATACAAGATTAATATTATGTTAATTCTTACCACTACTCTTCTTCTTCTTATTCTCCTTCTTCTTCGTCTTCTTCGTCTTCTTCTTCGCCTCCTTCTCCTTCTTCTCCTTCTTCTCCTTCTTCTCCTGCCTTTTTTAATTTACTTTCCAACATTTTACAATTATTATATAACTGTAAAATTCTAAGCAATGTTTTTAATTCTTCTTCTTTAACAGATAAATAATCAACTAATCCTTGGTTTATTTCATATTTATTTGTTTTACTATCAAATAATACAACATGCTTTAATATCGGGTATTTAGCTTCATTTACTTTTTTTACTCTTTCTTGATACTCTATTTCTGTTTCATTACTTCTTTTTTTATTAATATTATTAAGTTTATCTTTATATTCGTTAGCTGTACGTAATCCTTTAAATGTTAATAATTGATTTGATAATAATTTTATTAAATTTTGTACAGTTAATATTTGTTCACTTTTTAAATCATGATCTTTTAATGAATCACTGTTGCCACTATCAGCATCATCACTTTTTATTTTTTGTTTTTCAGAAAATAAAATATGTTTAAAATCAATCGCATTATGTAAAATTCTAGTTAAATGTTTTATAATTTCTTTATCTTTTAAATCAGAACTTTCAAGAATAGCATGATCTAATCCTAATCCAACTTTAAATTCTTGATATATATTTTTATATTTATCTTTATGTTTTGTTAATTCTGTTATAATTTTACTAATATCATCATGAGTACTTTCTGAGAATCCAAACATACGTCTTAAAAAATTAATGTGTTTTTTACTTGCTATTTCTTTTTCTTTTTCTAAAAATAATAATAATACATTGTATTCATATTCACTATTAGCTTTATCATATTCATCTTTTTTTTCTTTTAATTGTTCGTTAACTACTTTTAATCTATTTTTTAATTTTTCTATATCATTTTCAATAATAGTAGTATCACTATCCTTTCCCTTTTTTAATTTAGCCTTTGTCTTTTTTAATGTTTCTAATTCTTCTTCTGTTTTTTCTAATGCTTTTTGTAAATCATCTAAATTTTTTTTTAATTCAGCAATATTATTAATCTCGGTTTGCATATCGGAATTGCTTGTTTTAAAATTTTTAATTTCTTTTGCAAATTCAATTTCATCTAAATTTTTTTTATCATCTTGTCTACCCTCTGATCCAGCCCCTGGAAGTATATTTGAAATAAAATCTAATATAACCTTTTCTTGTTTTTCTAACAATTTTGATAATATTTCTTTATCCTTTTCGATTGAATCAGATATTTTTTTTAAATCATTTTTATTAAAATATAATTGTAATATTCTATCACTTTTTAATTTTGATTGTAACTCGTCTAGTTTTTTGTTACCATTCCGTAAAAATTCTATTAAATCAAACGCTTTTTTCAATGATAATGAATATTTATTGCAATATTGTTGCATTAATGTAATATGCTCTTTTTTTGATGATAAATCTCCCTTGGGATATTTATATTCACCTATATCATCTATATATTTTTTATGAAATAATTCAAATAATCCAAAAGGCGCCAGCGATGGGTTTTGTTCTAAATTATCTAATAATTCTTTTTTTTGCATATCATCACCATTATCAGTTTCATCCCACGTTTTTAATGTATTTCTAATTAATTCTAATACGTCAATTGTGCGACTTTTGTCAACTTTATTCATTTCTTCTTCATCAAATATTGTAAATTGCTTTAAAATAGCTTGCTCTAATAATAATATAGGGCACAAACGATATATTAAATTACAATAACAAAATGATAAAATATAATGATGTATATCAACATATTTGTGTAGCTCTGTATTTTCAAAAAAGTCTTGAATAGCCCCAATTTCTTCTTCATCTTTCGCAACATCATCAAAAGGTAATTTACCGTTAAATAATGTTCTTTTTGCTTCTCTGATTTCTTCATCACTATTGTAAGATAAAGACTGCAAAGCAGTACCATCTATTTCATATCGTTTTGGTAAAATAATAGACAATATATCAGTATCTTTTTTATATATAAATGGAAATAATATTTGTATTAATACAAGCATTTTTTTTGAAACACTATCTTCAACAAAAAATATTCTACCTTTATTTGAAATACTAACTAAAAATTCTTTTAAATTTTCAACTAACTCATTCCAAATATCAAATAAAAATTTATAATCACTAACATCAAGCGGCATAGCACTAGAATCACCTGACGTAGCACTAGCATCAACCGGTATAGCACTAGAATCACCTGACGTAGCACTAGCACTAACATCAAGCGGCATAGCACTAGAATCACCTGACGTAGCACTAGCATCAACCGGTATAGCACTAGAATCACCTGACGTAGCACTAGCACTAACATCAAGCGGCATAGCACTAGCACTATCACTAACATCCAGCATACCACGATCACATTTTAATCTTAATATGTTCAAACATTGTTTTAACAAATCATTTCCTTCTAAATCATCGCTAAAACTATAATCCGTTTTTAAAGAATCTATAAAACGAGATTTATTACCATTTAACTCATCACATTTTGACCTAATAACTTTTTTTGGAATATGTTCATCAACGTCATATATATCTTCAACTACATCAAAAAAACTTTCTTTAACTGTATTTCCTAATACTAACTCTTTAAATTCAGTTTGATATTGATTTAATCTTAAATCTTCACCATATTTAATTTTGAAGGCATTAGTATCAATTTGTATTCCTGTTGCGGCTCGTTTTAACATTAAATTACTTATTTCTGCTTGTTTTTTTAATGAATAACTTTGTTCAGATAATTTTGCAATTTGACTTAAAGTTGATGCAAGATTTGGTATTGCCATTAAAAATTTTTCTAAGTGTTTATTTGTATTAATTTGTGTAAATATAAATTGAAATAGTTCATTTAAACTACAATCTTCGGCAGGTGAAGAATCTTTTAAATACATCCAAAATTTTTTATTTAATTTATAAACTTCTTCATAATTCTTTTTTTGTAAACATATTTGTGTTTTTAGTTCTATTTCTTTATTTTTTTGTTTTTTTCCTTTTGGAACCTCACTCTCCTCTTCCTCTTTATTTCTCTTTTTACTTACTTTTTCTTTTGTATCTTCTGCCATACTATCACCATCTTCCATACCACCTTTCATATTTTTATAATTTAATAATAATTTATTATAAAATTCGTTACTTGCAATAGTATCATCATCACTACTATAATCACTTGATTCACTATAATAATTATATTTTATATTATTATTTTTACCACCACCTCCTACTGTTTGCTGCGGAATACTACTACCTGGCGAAGTTGCTGCTACTGCTGTCGCTGCTACTGCTGTTGCTGCTACTGCTGTTGCTGCTACTGTAGCAGCAGCGGTAAATAATAATAAGGGATATGAATTTGAAAATAATCGCCATACTTCAATATAACTTTTGTTATAAAATCTAGCATATGGATCACCCAATGTATATTGAAATTCTATACTTGTTGTGCCTATACTATAACTACTATCTAATACTGAACTAACAACGGCTGAAAATGTATCAAATGTTTCTGTTGTTGTATTTTTATAATATCCTTTTGTGTCAGGATAAAATCCGTAATTAGTTCCATTATGTCTAAAATAATTTTTAAAATTACTATAAACTAATGTTGCAAAGTTTTGACATCCGTCACCGCATATTTTTTTTACGTATTGTAAATCTCTTACTAAAACTTCTGCTTTTTTTTTAGTAGTTGGATTATTATTAACATGATTTTCATTAACAGAAGTTGGAAAACTATTGCTTGGATCCCATCTGCTACAAAGTGCGCTCCATACATTACCCATATTAGCTGTTCTGTAAATAGACTCTGGTGATTTTAAATATTGAAGTAAAGTACGCGAATTAAATTTTGTAATTTTTGGAACACTAAATTGTGAAGTCTGCCCAGTATTCACAATTATATCATTTGACAATTGTTCTATATTACAACCTGATTTTTGTTTTAATAAGACTCTCATTATATATGATTTTGTATTTTTAAGCCATACATCTCTGCTATGAGGTTTTCCTGGTAAGAAAGTAAATAAATAAATATTATTATCAACTAAACTTTTAAACATACTTGAAAATAATAATTCCCCAAAATTTTGCACAATCAATTCAAACAATATATCAAATTCAGGAGGTTCACCAACATTATCAGATTGACCAGCTGAATCAATAATTGTTGGTAGACATTTAATTGTTTGCGTTTTATTATTTAAATATTCTTTAACACATTTTTTTGATTTTGTATCTAAAATTTTATATAATGGAGGAAATTTCATTTTTTCATCGGATAGAGGCAAGCATTCTCCTTCATCACTTGATAATAATGTAGCAACTTTTTTATTTTTTATAATATCTAATGGTGTTATTCCTCCGAGTTCTAATTGTAATGTAGCATTATCTGTAATAAATTGTACACATTCTTTTCCAACACCATGACCTCTTGATCCACCATGATCATGTTTAATATCCAACTCCAAAGCTAACTTTAAATGTTTAAAAAATGTTTTTCGCGATTGTTCTGTGCTGTCAATATTTTCATTTTTAATTAAACTCCCAAATAAATTTAATAACATACTTTTAGAATTTAAAAATTCTTTACTTAAATCATTTATGAAGGTATTTATATCACTGCTGGGCATATTATATGGTACGTCGATTAATATTTTTTTTAATTCTTCTAAGTATAATTGTACGCCACATTTTAAATATTCTATAATTTTAGAAATATTTACATCTGTTTCAATATTATCATGAAAACAGCTTAATATACTAGCGTCAGTCATAGCGTTTGTTCTAATACTTAAATTTATAGGTTCGCTTTTTTGTTTAGGTTCGCTTTTTTGTTTAGCTGGCATTATATCTATAATATACTATGAAATAATAATTTATATAAAAAAGAGTACATAATTTATAAAATCGTTGATAAAATATAAAGATAATAAAAATGAGAGAGAATAGAGAATTATGTACTCAAAATTAAGGGTAATGATTATTTTTTCTTAGTTTTCTTTGATGGTTTAGTGGGTTTTTTGTTTTTTTTAGCTTTCATTAATTCTTTATAATCTTTTACTGTAATTAGCTTACCTTTATGCTTTACATATTCTTTGCGATCACCTGGTATTTTATATATGCATCTTATTTTACCAAGGATTTCTTTTTTGGGTTGTTTCTTAGATTTTTTGCCACCTTCTTGTGCTTGTATTGACTTCTTATAAAAAGTATAAATTATATTTCTTAAATCTCGTTTATCGTTTGTATCTTTTACATATTTTTTTATAAGTTCATCCACACGCAAGTAATCGCTTTCACTATTAATTAACAACAAACTATTCGGAACTTTTTCGTAACTACTACTATTATAAATTTTTTTTAATTCTTTTACCATATCTTCTAATAAATCTTTATCATTTTCATTATCTATATCAGGATTATAAATAAAATAATCGTGTAATAATGATTCACTTAATTCAGGTGGTGCATGTGGATCATTGTATGGGATATAATGACCTGGCGGAGTTATAAATTTTTTTAAATTAAGTAATAGTTCTTCATTTTTCAATGATTTCAATTCTTCTTCTTTGAAGGGAACTTGTGATTGGTTATTACTATTTGAACTCATTGTTAAATATTATTTTATTCTAATATAATATAATATAATTATTATTTATATTGAAAATATCAGAAGGTTTTAAAATTTATAAATTTTTGTCATCTGCTTTATATTGTTTATAAACTAAATACAATACAAGTATAAGTATTAATACTAAAATAATTTCTATATAGTTTATTTTTATACTATTATTAACATCTAAATAATTAATAAATTCTTGTTTAGAATATTCTTATGATACTTCATAATAATATTTGCTATAATGTAAGCTATGTGATTGATATGGTATAATATATAAAATATTATGATTATAATAATATGAATTTATTTATTTTAATTAAAAAAGCAAAGAGTACATAATTCTTAAAAAGAATAGAAATTATAAAAGTTTATAAAAATATAGAAAAATAAAGATTATGTACTCAAAATGGGATAATATTATACATAATATTATTGGTAATAAGTGCGATATTAATATATTATCATCGCATTAAATAGGTATATGAGTGGATATGATATGTTATATAGAATATTATGATTAGTATGATATGAATTGATAGTATGTAAGCTATGTGTTGATAGTGCAGGACTGCCGCAGGCAGTCGGCCGACCCTTATTGCTATTGATATGATATGATATATAAAATATTATATAGAAAAATATGATTAGTATGATGTATATAGCTATTATGTTAGCTATGTGTTTTGGATAAATAAGATAAATAATAAGAGATATAAGATTTTGTTGATATACAATAATAACAATAATAACAATATGTCAGAAATAGATTATGGAGAGGGCAAGATATATTTAATCAAATGTCATAAAGACCCATCGAATGTATATGTAGGAAGTACTGCACAAACATTAAGAGGAAGATGGGCGGGACATAAACAAGATATTAAACGGCAGCCCAACACACTTTTATATAGAACTATGGCTGAAAATATTGAAGACTGGTATATAGAATTATATGAGAGATTTCCGTGTAAAAATAAAGATGAATTGAAGGCTCGTGAAAACGAACTAATACCTTTATTAGGAACATTAAATACTCATAGTAATGGTATATACAAAGACTACCACGAAAGGAAAGCGGAAAATTACAAGAAATGGATTGAAAAACCAGAAAACCAAGAGAAAAGGAAAGCATGGAGAAAAGAATATAATAGAAATCCAGAAAAAATTAAGATGAGATACATTAAAGAATTAAATGCGGGACAAATAGATTATACAAGAATGAAACAGACAACAATAGATAAATATGATATTAAGTATGATGATAAAAAGAAAGAATATTATTAACTTATTTTTATGTATTAAATAGATAAGATATATTTAAAAAAGAGTACATAATTATATTTAGAGAAAGAAATTAATAAAATGTAAGAAAATAGAGAGAATAAGATGATTATGTACTCTAAATAAGTGATAATAAATAATATTAAATAGAATTGATATGTGTTGATAGTACAGGACTGCCTGGCGGCAGAGTCGGCCGACCTTTATTGCTATTTGTTGATATGATATATAAAATATTATATAGAATATTATGATTAGTATGATGTATATAGCTAGTATGTAAGCTATATGTTGATAGTGCAGGACTGCCTGGCGGCAGTCGGCCGACCCTTATTGCTATTGATATGATATGATATATAAAATATTATATAAAATATTATGATTAATATGATGTATATAGCTATTATGTTAGCTACGCGTTGATAGTGCAGGACTGCCTGGCGGCAGTCAGCTGACCTTTATTGCTATTGATAAGGTATGTTATATAAAATATTATATAAAATATTATGATTAGAATGATGTATATAGCTATTATGTTAGCTATGTGTTGATAGTGCAGGACTGCCTGGCGGCAGTCGGCCGACCTTTATTGCTATTGATATGGTATGTTATATAAAATATTATATAAAATATTATGATTAGAATGATGTAAGCGTAAATGTGTGCTATATGTGCTATACGTGCTATATGTGTGCTATATTGAATACCTTATAAGGTATTCAATATAGCACACATATAGCACGTATAGCACATA
>Ga0209630_10006025_pt1 | contig 10068 bp, 24 predicted proteins | sample COG_01_FD_184745 | JGI IMG/M metagenome (GOLD analysis project Ga0209630, IMG submission 184745) | Pelagic Microbial community sample from North Sea - COGITO 998_met_01 (SPAdes) (version 2) | ecosystem: Environmental > Aquatic > Marine > Neritic zone/Coastal water | place: Helgoland, sampling... | reverse complement strand
GGGTACTTTTAAGTCGCGCAGCTTTTTGTCCAGTGCAACAACGTCCAGTGGGTATTGATCGATATCCAACGCACCGAACTTACAGTTATTTTCTTCGTTAATTGGGATAGAGCCAACACCATTGGAGCCTTTTAAATGCTCCTCAACTAGCTCTTCCGTTAGTGGTTTGCGAACGATAAACGACTTGGCTTTTTGCTTGCCAGCCCTTCGCTCATTCGATATCTGTGTCTGTCCATGCGCCGCGCTAAAACCTTCAAACGCTGCCATGAACCTTTTTAAATAGGTCATGGTTTTCCCCTAGTTGGTTTGGGGTGGTGAAAGGGAGAACACACCACCCCAAGAGGTTTAAAACGGTACGTCGGATTCCTCTGCTGTTTGTTGCTTCTCTCCAGTACCCGTCTTAATATCACCAGCCTTAAAGGAGTCATACATTTGTTGAGCCTCCTTCTGCGCTGCTACAGGAACGTCACCTAACTCCATCTTATTTACCGCGAAGTTGAACCACGATCCCTTGTCGTTGGTTTCCTGCACGGTGGTTAGCTTCCAAGGAACTGCCCACATAGGCGGATTAAACAGGCCCTTTTCTGGGTGCATTATCTTTAACCCAGCCATCTTGGTGTTCCACTGCTTGGCAACTTTCATCTGTGTCTTCTTCATGTCACAGATCATCTGTGTGGTAGCACCATCCTTGTCTACCCCTAGCACTAAGAACTGTGCTACACGAACGAGCTCGTTACCGGAGGGCAACATTTCATTCGCACCTACACGCTCAGTCCTTCTAATATCAGGGTGACCCGCTTCTAGCTCACCCATAAATCCGCCACCGGCTTCGCGAAGTTGAAACTCCAGAAACTTTGTGGTGTAGGCACATACTAGAACGGTAAGACCAGCATCCGCTTCCCAGACTTGACCAGTCACAGTGTTAAAAATGTCACCTGCCGACGCACCCTTAATGTACTTTGCGTCCGTCTTTAAAAGCTGCGGGGACAACGGCTGTAAAAGCCGTAGGAATGGTATCTGCATATCCTCTACACCAATAGATTCCATGCCCTGACCTGCGCTATCGAACAGGTCATCCATTATGTTTGCCACTGCTGTGGACTTTGCTTCTGCTACTTGTGTATCAGCCATTTTATTTAGTTCCTCTTAATTTTAGCTTCAGTGCCGACATAGATACCGAATGTATCAAAGTCGATGTCTTGACCAGATTCAATACGCCCCTTCACCCAAGCCTTTAAAGTCTGCGGATGAACGTGAGTCTTATGTGCTGGGTCAAAGCCCTGATTGCGAAGGTCATCGATCATCGCACCGGCCATGTTATCCTGACCGACGTTGAACGAAACTGTTACATCATTTTTTATAATGTCGCCTTCACCAATAGAACGTAGCCATGAAAAAGCTTCATCCCTTTTTTCATCAGTGATCCTAGCATGCACAAACTGACGGAGTGCTACCTTATTACCATCAACGGTAATACTATCCATACCCATCTCCTGCATAAGGGATGGTATGTCTTCTTCGTTTACTTTTCTTTTCTTGAACTTTAGATCCTTCAGATACTGCTCTGCTTGTGCAATCTCTTCATCGATCTTCATAGACTCACGGATCAGAGTAGACAATGTGCTACCCTTCTCACCGCTTACTTTGTCGAACTTACCGGCATCGACTTCCTCGTCCATTAGCGAGAATATATCGCTCATCTTTCTGTCTCCTTCGTTAAAGTTTAACCCCTTCGGGTGTGAGGCACTGTACCTACAACAATAGATACAGTGTAGTCAAATTGTTTTTTATGCTCTTTCACTAACAGCTTCTGCAATCCTTGCTTCAGAGTTAGAAGCATCTATCGATGCCATGCGTACCAAGTGTGCCACTTGTTTGGAAACACTACGGTCATTGACATCTGCCATTTCACGCAAAGCCTCGTACACATCTACTGAAACAGCAACTGATTTCCATTTTGTTGTATCCAACGCTTTACCTCCACGGTATTAGATGTTAAGTTGCCCCAACTTATCCTATAAATACTTTTGAGGTCAACTAAATAATGCGAAAAAATAAAAAAATAAGTGATGGTCCCGATTATAAAATAGCAATGGGTAAACGATCTGAACTTCTTGCTGCCGATTACTTAATTATGAAAGGTTGTTATGTATACGCTCCTTATATTGAACAGGGCCCAATCGATTTAATAGCGTTAGACCAAGAGGGAGTGGAGCACCGCTTCGATATAAAGACCGTGTCCCGTCGCAGTGACGGAACAATAATCTCAAGAGCCAGAACAGACCTTCAACGAATTCTTGGCGTTCAAATACTTTATGTTTGCCTCGACACTTACGAAGTTCACCGTTACCCCCATCATTTCTCCCGCAACATTGACCCTAAACTCTCCCGCAAAAACGCTGCTAACAGGCACTTTAACGGGGTGATACCTCTAACCATTGACGAACTTCTTCCCCAAGGGTCTTCGCCGAAAGATCAATCTTCGCCCGAAGGGAACGAACAATGTACTCGTCAATCGAGCCCCGGGTCACAAGATCAACGTAAGTCACAGGGTGGTGCTGACCAATTCTGTGGCACCGATCCTCAGACTGGATCCTAGTTTCTAAGTTAAAATCATTGGCGTAATAAATTACGTTGGTTGCAGCAGTTAACGTAAGACCAAAACCTGCGGTTTGAGGGTTAGCCACGAAAAACCTAGCATCCTCAAACTGAAACCTGCGGATCGCCGCTTGCCGGTCACTGTCGTTTGTGTCTCCAAAATAATTTACTGTGCTATCACAACCGTAGGCTTTCTTTAACTCTTCGGTAATTTTTATTATGTCGTATCTAAACCTCGACCATATGATTACTTTGCCAGACATCTCTTCAACGGTCTCAAGCAGAGCGGTTATACGATTTGTCTTAAACTCTACCAACTCACCATCATCGGTCTTTAAATGACCACACAACACTTGTTGCAACCGCAATAATTGTGTCATCACTGCGGGAGCGGACACCAGTTCACCGTCATCAAGAAGCACAATAGCTGCCTTCTTCAACGACATATAGTATTCACGCTGACTGTCGTTCAAGTTTACTTCACGAACCGTGTATATCTTAGCGGGTAAATCCAGCGCCTCGTCTTTGGTCACACGATACGAGAAACTATCCAGTTTGGTAGACAACTCCTCAAGGTTTCTGTATCCCACAATTTGTTGAAAACTGTGACTGCCCATCCGCTGAGTTCGTGTGACGGCGTATCGACCTTGGAAGGAGTAGTAAGAGTCATGCCCCAAGAGTTCGGTGTCCATAAATCCGCATTGCGAGTAAAGATCCATCGGTGATTTCGTAACGGGTGATCCGGTAAGTATACGGCGAAACGATGCACTCTTACCAATTGCAACCAGAGCCTTAGTCCGCTTGGCTTTGGGGTTTTTAATAGTTGTTGACTCATCAACCGCAAGTAAAAACGACGATCCGCGAACGAACATATCCATGTACTTTCGTACCTTGGTTGTTGCGAAACCCTCGACGTTGACAAGGAAGATGCGGAGCTTTTTACGCTCCTCAATACCTTCCTTGAGGTGCCTTTGTTGATCCTTGTTAGGGTTCGGATTCCAAACATATACCTCGTGTTCAATGTCCTCTCGTAGATGAGCAGGTATTTCAGATACCTGCCAGTTGCGGTACACACCTTTGGGCGCAACGATGACGACTGTATCGATCTTCTTCTGCTCGTATAGCCACGCCACGTTGTCGATAAGAACTTTAGACTTGCCACAGCCCATCTCCATAAAATATCCGTAATTGGTTTTGTTGTATGAACGCTCTAACGCAATACGCTGGTGCTCATACGGTTTGGTTTTATATTTAAATTTCATGCTTTTGCCCCCTTATTCAGGCTCTGATAGCCCACCTTCCATAATAGAAAACTTTGCAGCCTCTAAATAAAATAAAATATCCGCAACATCCTCTTGCGTTGTAACCATTTTTATTGTTCCATCTTCTGTAGAACCAAGTATGAGTACGTCTGTAAGTGTTTTACCTGCGATTTCACACAAGACAGGCACAGGGTCTCTTTTAAACTCTATCTTTCTAGGAAAATGTACGATGTTATCGTTATCGTTCTCCGTCATCGGGTAGTCCTTCCGCTATTTGGTTACCTCTATCCCGCATGTCGAGATAAACTTCGAGTCTCTTCCGTGTTTGTTCTGCTTCACGGTAGAGACCCGCAGTCTGCAACTCTGTGAGCTCCTCGTCAAGTATCCGAATAATCCGGCCTATCCCTGCAAAATTCTTTTCCATGCTTCCCGCACCTTTGCTTCTGCTTCGTTGCTGATGTCTGCATCATTCAAACAGTCTTCAATCACATCTTCTATAATAGTCACGGCATCCGACCAATACATTTTTTCCGGGGCGGCGCAAAGATCTTCTTCGCTTGGCATCAATTTAGTTTCCAACATCGCAACCTCCTTCGGGGCTCTTTGGATTATTTCTAGCTTGCATAAGGAACACCTTAATAATTGTGTGCCCTCCCTCACACCGAATACAACAGTGTGAGGCTTTAGTTCGTGGCGGCATTTTGGACACTGGTTTGCGTCTAAACGCTTTTGCCATGTGCCGTCGCCGAAATCAATCACCATCATAGACCTCCACGCTACCATAGGCTTCCTTGCCTGCGGTCTCTTGAACCTCGCCCCATGTCTCTGCCATCATGTCATGGATAGCAGAGATACTTAAATGACTTACAATGTCCATGTGACCTTCCATCTCCGAAGTGAAACTAAGATAAGTTTCACTCCGGTCTGCGACCTCAAGCATTTTGTCCATGAAATGATCTTCCTGCTCCAACGCCCATTGTTTTACTCTACCCATGATCTTCGATCTCCTCTTCCTTAACGTCCTCTTGCAACACATAGTCAGCCCAGTAATAACCCTGCCTTGTAGGCGGGGCGAAACAGAACTCTTCCTTCAGCATATTGACAGACTCGCGCAGATTTCTAACGTCAGACAAATGGCAGTCTGAAGTCTCTTCGATCATGTTGCACATAGCCTTCAACTTGTTATGCATATCCAGAAACTTGATACGCATATCCCTAGTTATTCTCTTACCATTAGCCATTATTATCCTCTCTTTCATAAAAAATGTTTGCCACAGGGTAGTAAGTTCCTTGAGCATCCGACTCTGGGATGTCAGCCTCGTCAGCAAAAGCATCTGGGGCTAGCCCTTCGGTTGATTTTCTGTTGGCCTCTATCCTTGCCCTGCGCTCTTCGCCCTCGACCTTGTTCATCGCAGCATAAGGCATATCAGCCCATGTGTTATACTGGTTCTTATTCTTAAATAGTCTACTTCCCATCAGCAAGTTCCTCCTTCTTCTTCCTGATGACCCTGCCCATAGCGTCATGCCGGACAGTTATTTTCAAAGGAAGTTTTAATGCTTCCTTTATCTCCTCGAACGTCGGTACTTTGTTACTCATCGGGTATCTCCCTTATATCTGTACCATAAACCCAGTGACCATCATCCAGATCCACCACATACCTTGTCCGCAGGATGGAGTCCGCCGAACCAAGGTTTGCTTCAAAAACCTCATGCCCATACTTCTCGCCTAACTGGACTTCATCTATCGTGACGATGGATGCCTCGCCGTACTTCGTTGAAACACGATCCCCGATCCTTATTAGCATTGTCCAGTTTGCTCCTCTATCACACTCACAATGCTTCCATAAGAGTCGGACACCCAGTAACCACCATTGTTACTATTTCCATTATCCACGACACATATGTCGCGTTCAAACTTGCCCCATCTGTGATACTCGCTTGTCACGGCGAACGTATTACCAGTCAGAAAAATCTTTCCTTCATCGCGTCCTGAACTCTTACACACACGGTTCAATTCAAGAATTATCATCGTCAACCTCCTCAACATCAATAATCACATCCTTAATGTGATCGTCCCAAATGTAATCTGATGCGGCTAATTCCTTTGCCTCTTCTTCGCTACTGGCTTCAATGTCGTAAAACGCATGATAGACAGTGACGTTGACTTTAAACATTGGCATCTTCGACCTCCCTCCAGAACTGAACATCGCCGGTCAAAAATCCACCGTGGTGGTCATTAACAAACGTATGCATATCTTCCCACTCTTCGCCTTCGCTATCCACATAGCAGCCAACGAACTTTCCAACACCTTGGATAACGGTTTCGGAAGGATGACCTTCCATCACCGTAGCCTTATACTCGACCGACTTATCCTTCTCCGGCATACGATCTTCAACAGATATCCACTCAGCCATCTTCAAGCTCCTCATGCTCCAGCATCCAGTTTTCTTTCCACTCTTTAAAGTCAGCATTCACCGCCTGCATAGCCTTGGTGTAAAACTCACCAGATATCGACCACCGTTCCACTGCACCATGCAGGTTCAAACCATCCGCCCAGTTGTCTTCAAACTTTGGCGCAGATGCATGCGTTCCCCGATCAGTGCCGTTCAACGTATCCAAATAGTACCGACTGACAAACTGACCTCGCTCCTTGATCCGCTCATCGTGACCCTCATCGCCTGTCTCTGTGTTAGCGACCAGCGAATCCATGTCATAGAATTCTATCAATGGATTTTCCGGCTTTTCATATGGATTGTAATCACCACCATAGGTCAGCATGTCGTTGAGACCATAGCTGTCGTGCCAGTACACCGTCCGAACACACCACTTAACCCCAGACCAATCGTCTGTACCCTTATATAAAAATGCCATTATATATCTCCTCGCTTCAAAGCATTTGTGATTAACTTGTTGGACAACGCATGGCGGTCTTCTGATACTTCAGGTTCAGATAACGTCAGAAAAACTGAACCGTTATCTGTGCTTACGTCTTCAACTTCGATATTTGCTTCACGCAAAACATTCACAACATCGCTTGCGAACGGTTGGCGGTCATCGACCCTGAGATCGTGCGCCTTGTCCTCAAGCAGATAGGCAATCTCATTGGCGAACGAGTCGTCCAATGTTCCATCCCTAAAACACTTAGCCCAATGATCTAGGCTATCCGCATAAGCTTCCTTACTCATCACATTACCTCCTTCCAATTACGAATGTTGGGAGAATCATCTTCCCAAATCTGGCTGGTCTGTTGGTCATACCGCTCCGGACAACCGTCCGCAGCCAGATTGAACAACTCATGCGCCAATGTATCTGCCGCCTCGACCGACTCAGCGCGAACCTCGATCTGTTTCCAGACCACCGCATTTATTTCCACAAGATAGGTTTTCATTCTATTATCCATCCTTCCTCGATTAACTGTTGAGCAATGTCGTTGGCAAACCGATGGTCAATGACCAACGCATTACCCCAGCGAATATGAAAATCCTCTGTGCCTTCACACGCCTGATCCAAATTGTCCTTGGCTGCACCATTCAATGGCTGGCACAAGAATATAGAACCGTGGTTCTCGAACCTGTAATCAACCTGTTCCATTAGCAATACACCTCCTTACCAAACACACCCAACTGGATGATATAATCATAATCGTTGGCATCCAACTGACCTAGGTCTGTGTAAGCCAAATTTTGGCGCATTGGATCAAGACGGTTGAGACCCTCAACAATCACATCAAATGCTTTTCTATATGTTGGGATTTCGTCCTCTTCACCATCAATGTGAATTACGATATCAAAGTTTTTATCCACCACGGTATAACCGCATTTAAGGTCATGGCCTTTTGTGTGGATATAATCGATCCAGTAGTTGCTGCCACCTTCCAGCGCACCAATCCAGATACCTTCGCAAATTTCTGCCCACTCTTCGCGAGTCGGTGCATATTCAGTCTTGATCACCGGCAAAAAAATCTTTTCCAAATCAGACAATGCCTGATCCATTCTTGGTGTGTTTAATGTCGATCCCATTATTTCTTACTCCCTACTTTGATGGGCTTGGCTAACGCTTGTTTCTGCCATGCCCGACTGTTAATCGTGATATGCAGAACCCTAGAACCTAATATCGGCTTGCTTAATCCAACCTTGTAAATTCCTGCTTTCATGTCTTTACTCCTTGCACCACGAACCACGGTCACTTATAATATGCCTGTTATCTGGGATAGACTCTATCAGATTATCCCATGTGGTCAAAGCATAAAATGCATCTATATAAGGATTTTTTTGGGTTGAAGAATTTATTTTTATTTTTTTTGAAAAAGGTGTCTCAAGTGTCTCAAGTGTCTCAAATGACTTCCAGTAACAAGTGTAGCTAAGACATTTATGAGACAGTGAGACAGTTAACAAGTAGTATTGCCCCACATAAGAAGGTTTTTGACATTGAAAAACACTGAACCCACAGAAAACATTATAGGGAAGGGTGGTAGACCGGCAGGGCTTACCAACCGACAAAGAGAGTTTGCCAAGTATTATATAGATGGCAGATACAGTAATGCTGAATGTGCGAGAAAAGCTGGCTATGCTTCTGACAGTGCCAGAAATCATGCAGCTAAACTTCTTGACGGTAAATCTTTTCCAGAAGTGCCAGAACTTATCAAAGAACTTCGCGAGGAACGAGAGCGAAAGTATGGGGTGACATTGGTCAACCAACTTAAACGCTTCGATGAATTGTCTCACGCTGCTGAAGATGCTGGGCAGTTTTCTGCTGCTATCAACGCTGAGAAAATACGATCTAGCTTGGGCGGTTTGACCATCGATAGGCGAGAGCAAAACCATGTGCATCAGCTTGACAGTATGTCGAGAGAAGACATCGTTGCCAGACTCGCTGCTATACGAAAGCAATACCCAAACGCTTTCCCCGAACCGGAGATGAAGAGGGTTGAAGATGCCAAAGACAGAACGATCACTGTGGACATCATTGAAGCAGAACCTGCCGAAAAAGACGCACTTCGAGAGAATTGAAAACCGATCTGGTGAAGGCATGCCTGACGTATATTTGTGCATGGATGGTGTGCCGGTATGGGTGGAATTAAAAATAGTTAAAAATGGCAAGGTCAATCCATCAAAATCCCAGATAGCGTGGCATTCCTCGCATTCTAGATGTAATGGCGTGAGTTTTTTCTTAGCCCATGATCCGGCGACCGGCGGTGTATATTTGTTTGACGGTGCATCTGCGATTGATTTACTTGGTTCAAAGATGTGCGACCTGCGACCTGCGATCCGTTGGTCTGGCGACCTGCGATCTGCACCCGCTGCGCTCCGCGATTTGTCGAAAGAACTTTGGTTCGGGGCGCATTGACCTGCGACCTGCGACCTGTGGTTCGCGGCTGCGCGGCACTGAAAAAAATAACCGGCGACATAGTCGCCGGTTATCTCAGGGAGAAACTTAGTGTTGGTAATATGTGACATTGTCAACCTTGGGATCCCAGCAAGCGCGGCACTCGCCGCATTTACCATCGTTCAACGGCGCGGGGCAAACGTGCCCTGTTGTTTTGCTGCCGTGGCTGGCGACCGTGCTGGTGTTCTTCCAGCCCTTGGACGGTGCGCCATCGATCATATGCGCTGACATGCGCAACGTGACGTTCGCGGGCAAGTTGCGAATCTTTAAAACGTCCGCCCAGATTTTATATTCGCGGCTTGGTATCCAGTGTTTAAGGTGTGGCGTTGCCTCGCAAATTTCCAGAATGTTTAGACCCATGCGAACGGTGTCAACGTCACCGCTATCAAACCATCTGAATTCCGGATGTTTGCGCTTAGTGTTAAGAACCGCAATCATGCGCGGCACGAAATCGATTGCATTGAAAAATATCTCGCGACGTTCCATCGCTGCGACCACGTTCGGCATGTTATACATGCCTTTGCATGCATAGCATTTGTGGCATGTACTGCCCTTTATCTTGCGTAGCTTTTGCCCGACATGACAAAGATAAGCCGACCGTGATATTGAAAAGCCCGGCATTTTAGAAACATTGGACAAGTTGCGCTTGTCCTCTTTTAACTGGTGTTTGTAGTGTGGTAATGCATCAAACATAATAAAAACCCTCCCTTGGTTTATAAGATTATCCCAGATTATCAAACATATGTCAACCTGCGCACCTGCGACCTGCGCACCTCGCGGCGGCGGCGCGGCGCAAAAAAAAAGACTGGCGACTAAGTCGCC
>Ga0209630_10006024_pt1 | contig 10072 bp, 8 predicted proteins | sample COG_01_FD_184745 | JGI IMG/M metagenome (GOLD analysis project Ga0209630, IMG submission 184745) | Pelagic Microbial community sample from North Sea - COGITO 998_met_01 (SPAdes) (version 2) | ecosystem: Environmental > Aquatic > Marine > Neritic zone/Coastal water | place: Helgoland, sampling... | reverse complement strand
CCTCGCAAAGCTAAAATAAATAGCACACCCGAAACTAAATAAAAGATTGCTGATAAATTTGCAGATATCATCTATTTATCCTTTTTCTTTTTTTTATACATTGCCAACATTCTTTGAGTTACAAGAAAGCCACCAAAAATGTTAACTGCTGCTAGTGCTATAGCTAAAAAACCAAAAATACTTGAGATATTAAATATACTCTCAGAATTTCCTGATAATCCAGCAATTATTGCTCCAACAATAATTACAGATGAAATTGCATTTGTTACTGACATTAATGGCGTATGCAAAGAAGGAGTGACGCTCCAAACAACATAGTATCCAACAAAAATTGAAAGGATGAATATGCTTAATCTAAATATTAAAGGATCTATTTCCATTTTTTTATTTAATTAATGTTTTTTCTATAATCTCATCTTCTAAGTTAATATTAATTTTCTTATTCTCTTTATCAAATAAATTTTCAACAAAATTAAACATATTTTTTGCATATAAACTAGAAGCTGATACTGGTAGTTTGTTTAAGATATTACTTTCACCGATTATTTTAATACCATCTTTTTTTACAATTTTGTCTACTTCTGTAAACGCTGTATTGCCCCCTTGAACTGCTGCTAAATCATATATTATGGAACCAGGTTGTAAATTTTTAATCATGTTCTCTTTAATAATTAATGGTGCTTTTTTTCCAGGAATTAATGCAGTACAAATTATTATATCAATTTTTTTTAAAGTTTCTGAAAGTAAATCTTCTTGTTTCTTTTTAAAATCTTCAGAGGCTTCTTTTGCATAACCCCCCTCAGTTTCTAAATTTTCACTACCCTCAATAGTCAAAAATTTTCCACCTAAACTTTCAACTTGTTCTTTAGACGCTATTCTTACATCAGTTGCAAAAACAATAGCTCCCATTCTTTTAGCTGTAGCTATTGCCTGAAGTCCGGCAACGCCTGCTCCAAGAACTAAAACTTTGGCTGCTGGGATCGTGCCTGCTGCAGTCATCATCATTGGTATTGCTTTTTCAAAATTTGCGAATGACTCAATAACAGCTTTATATCCCGCAAGATTTGCTTGGGAAGAGAGAATATCCATTGATTGTGCTCTAGTTATTCTTGGAAGTAGCTCTAAAGAAAAAACATTAATTTTTTTTTTTATAAGGATATCTAATTCATTTTTATTATCATAGGGATTTAAAGCTCCAATTAAAGTTTGATCTTGTTTTAATAAAGAGCATTTGTCATTAGACGGTAATCCCAACTGAACAATCACATTTGCATCATTCAAAATTTTTTTTTCATCATTTGAAGTTTTTACACCTACATCATGATATTCTTCATCAGTAATACCTAAGTGAGCACCATAATTTTTAGACAAAAACACTTCAAAACCAAAAGCAATATATTTTTTTGCAATTTCAGGTGTGATAGCAATTCTTTTTTCAAAATTTTGATTTTCTAAAACTGAACCAATTCTCATTTTGAAATTTTACAGTAAGAATATAGCCATTAAAACCAAAACCAATATAACCGCGACAGTTCCCCACAACACAAACTTAGTAAAATTATTCCAGGTCTCTTTATGGTTTTCATTATCCATACAAAATTATTTTTGTCTGGCTTTATATTTGGGGTTCATTTTATTAATTACATAAACTCTTCCTCTTCTTCTAACAAGTTTTGAGTTTAAGTCTCTTTTTTTGACAGATTTTAATGAACTTTTTATTTTCATAAATTTAGAGTTTAGCCTGGCAAAGTCCTACTCTTCCATGTCTTAAGACAAAGTACCATCGGCGCTGAAAAGCTTGACTTCCGAGTTCGGAATGGGATCGGGTATAACCTCTTCGCAATAATTACCAGGCGGGACATTTATACCTAAAGAAATATGTTAGTCAAAGATAAATTAAAGGCAAACTAGGACTTCAATGAATATAAAATTATCGTTTTTAGTGCAATAAATGCATCTTTTAGTCCAATTTTTTTTCCTTCTTGGTATGATCTGCCATTATAAGTAATTGGAACCTCATAAAATTTATATTTTTTTTTAGATAATTTAATTGTTACCTCGGGTTCAAATGAAAAAGTTTTTTCTTTGAGGGAAATGTTTTTCAGAGCATCTGCTTTAAAAACTTTATACCCAGTTTCCATATCAGTAAGATTTAAATTTATAAATAGATTACAAATAAAGGTCAAAATTTTATTTGCTAAATAATGCCAAAAAAAATGAATCCTAACATATTTACCTCCTCCTAAAAATCTTGAACCATACACAACATCTGCATTAGTTTCAAAAAAAGGAATTAATAACTTATTATAGTCAAAGGGATCATATTCTAGATCTGCGTCTTGAATAATAACTATATCACCAGTTATATACTTAAGAGCAGTTTGAATAGCAGCACCTTTACCTAAATTACTTTCGTGAAAATAAACGCTAATTTTTTCCTCTTCACCTAAATTTTTTAATACTTCAATTGTTCCATCATTGGAAAAGTCATCAATTATAAAAATTTCATAATTTAAAAAATTATAGTTTTTTAAACTTTGAATTACTTTTTTTGTAAGAATACTAATTGTTTGTTTTTCATTATAACAAGGAATTATTATTGAAAGTTTAAAAGTGTCTCTATTAATCATGATCAGTTTTTTATTTTACCAAGAATAAATAAGTGTTTTTTTTATTGATATTGAAATCTTCCCAACTACAAATAAAAGGGATATCCCAACATAATATTCCTTGCCAGCCATTTTTTTTAACATTTTTTTCGGCATAAGGGTGAAATACATTGGCATATTCATTACTATAAGTTTCTTTCTTAATATATAGATTATCTATTCTTTGAATTCCAATAAAAATTTCATCTGCTTTAATTAATCTCTGAATGTTTTTTGAAAAATTAAAAAAAATGAAAATAATAATAAAAATGGCAAATATTTTTTTTGAGAATTCTTTTGAAATTAAGATATTAATTGAAAGTAAGTATACTAAAGTAATAAATATATGAATTCCAAATCTATAAACTGGAGAAAAATTAAGCCAAAAAATTATACTTAGAAAAAGAAAAAGGTAGATCAATTTATTTTCTTTAAAAATTTCAACATTGGTATCTTTTTTTTTTAAAAAAAGAGCAAATAATAAAATAGGCAAGAGAATTGTCCCTAAATGTTCTAAAATTTCTGCATAATTTCTTTTTAACCAAAATGGAAACCAGGTGTAATTAGATAAATATTCATTTGGTGTATAAATATTTTTAGCTGATGAAAAGCTTTTATTAGTTAACTCAAGTTGCTTAGATAAATTCAAATAATCATTATTAAACCAGCTCACATTAAAACAACTAAGATCTGTTGGAAAAATAAAACAACCAGTATAAATAAACTGTTGCACAAAAAAAAGTAACGCAAAAAAGTAAATAAATAAAAATTTTGTATGAAAAATATAGAATTTAAAGATTTTAAAATTTTTAATATATATAAAAAGAGGTAATAAAATTAGTGGTAGTACACTTAATTTTACAAGTAAAGCAAATACACAAAAAATTAAATTTAAATAAAAATAATCTTTTTTTTCTTCATCAAAATCTACTTCACAAAATTTTATAAAATAAAAGATTCCTAAAACAGAAAAAATTGCTGTAGGAAAATCTACACCATATTCTGAAATTCTTGTAAATTTTAAAATAAAATAAAATAATGATATAACTAAATAATAATCACTTACTTTTATATTTTTGGAATTTAAAATATTTTGTAATGAAAAAATTACAAATGAAAGAAACAACAAATAACTTGGTAAATTTAAAAAATTAAAGTTTTTATCGTAAAGTAGAAAAATTGAATTTAAATTGAGCCATATTGAATTATATACATATGCTGAATTTATATTAGCAAAACCAAAAATTATTTTTTCTTCTAAAAATGCTAAAGCATAAGGTAAATGATAATATCCAAAATCCTCATGATATTTTTGGGATAAATACATTGGAACAAATAAGGAAATTAAAATTAAATAATGACAATTTTTTTTCTTAAAATAATCTAAAGGTTTAAATTTTTTGTTTTGGATAAATATAAATAATCCTAAGGTAAAAATTAAAAGACTAATTTTGAAATCTATCTTAAAAAAAAAATGAAAAATAGTAATTAAAAATGAAACTATTATAAGGCCAATAAATATATCTAAAAAAAAATTATTCTTTATTTTTAAATTTATTAAACTGCCATAACCTGACATGGATAATGAAACAAAAACGATACTTATAAAGAATAAAAGTATTTGAAAAAAAATCATTACTTATTATCTATAAAAATTTCTAAAATCCTCAATGGTTTCATCAAGAACTTTTGAAAAGTTCATTTTTGCTTTCCAACCGTATTGATTTGCCAACGTAATATCTAATTTTTTTCTTTTAACTCCATCAATTTTTTTATTATTATCAAATTTAACTAAAACTCTAGAGTCAATTTTTCTTTTAACAATATTTGCATATTCTTTAATTGTCATTTCTGTAGAAGAGCCAATATTGATTAATGAATGATTAATTTTTTTTTTTAAAAAAAACTCACAAGCTTTTGCAACTTCATCAACATATAAAACTTCTCTTAATGGTTTTCCTGTTCCCCACAATTTTACCAACTTATTGTTTTTCTGTTTACTGGCAGCAAATATCTTCTTAATTAATGCTGGAAGAAAATGAGAATTTTGCAAATTATAATTATCATTTGGACCAAAAAGATTACATGGCATTAAACAAATATAGTTTGTTTTATATTGTTTGTTAAATGCCTCTATTAATTTAATACCAGCAATTTTTGCAATTGCATAACTCTCATTTGTTTTTTCTAACTCACCAGTCAATATTTGATTTTCTTTAATTGGTTTTTTTAAGTTTTTTGGATAAATACAACTTGATCCAAAAAGAATTAATTTTTTCACTTTATTTTCATAACTTGATGAAATTAAATTTGTTTGTATTTGAAGATTGTCATTAATAAAATTTGCAGGATAAGTTATATTTGATTTAATACCACCAACTTTTGCTGCTGCTATAATCACTGCATCAATTTTTTTGGATTTAAAAAATTTTTTTACTGCGCTTTGATTTCTTAAATCTAATTTTTTTTTATCAATTGTAACTAAATTTTTATATCCTTTCTTTTTTAATATTCTTATAACTGATGAGCCAAGCATGCCTTTATGACCAGCTATGAATATCTTGCTATGAATAGTTATCATAATAAATTCTTTTCATGCTCTATCATTTCTTTAATCAAATCATCTATTGAAGTCTTCGGTGACCATTTAAGTATTCTTTGGGCCTTTTTTGCATTGGCTTTTAAATAATCTACTTCCACTGGTCTAAAATATCTTTTTTTGCACTCAATCAAAACTTTTCCATTTTCAATATTTATTCCCTTTTCTTTAATACCTTTACCTGTCCACTTAATTTTAAGACCAATCTTTTTTGCAGCTTTGTTAACAAATTCTTTAATTGTAAAAGTCTTTCCAGTTCCTATAACATAATCACTTGGTTTTTTTTGTTGCAACATTTTCCACATTACCTCTACATAATCTTTTGCATGACCCCAATCTCTCTTTGAATAAAGATTTCCTAAAAATAACTTTTTTTGATTACCATTTTTAATTCTAATTAAACCTTGAACAATTTTTTTTGTAACAAAGGTTTCGCCTCTAACAGGACTTTCGTGATTGAATAAAATTCCATTGCAAACAAACATGTTGTAAGCCTCTCTATAATTTACACATATCCAATGTGCAAAACATTTTGAAACACCATATGGACTGGCTGGATAAAATTGAGTTTTCTCACTTTGGAATTTTTCTTTAGTTTTACCAAACATTTCGGAGGTTCCAGCTTGATAAAATTTTACTCTTTTTTCTAATTTTAAATTTTTAATAGCTTCCAAAATTCTTAAAGTTCCAAGACTATTTACTTCTGCAGAATATTCTGGAACTTCAAAAGAAACTTGTACATGAGATTGAGCAGCAAGATTGTAAATTTCATTTGGTTTAGTTTTTTTTATTAAATTTAATATTGAAGAAGAGTCAGTTAAGTCTCCATAATATAAAACAAAGTTTGAAGGTGAATTAATATCTTTATAAATATCATCAATTCTTTGAGTGTTAATAGTCGATGATCTTCTTTTTACTCCAAAAACTTTGTATTTTTTCTTTAATAAGAATTTGGATAAATATGCACCGTCTTGACCAGTTACACCAAAAATTAAAGCTACTTTTTTTTTCATTTGGATTATTTATTAATTATACATTCTGTATTTATTTTATCCATACAATAGAAGTGGTTCTTATATTCAATATTACTTAATAATTTTTATTTTACTAAACATTACCATTGGTATCAATCTTAAGCCAAAAATATATCTTTTAAAAAAAACAAATGGATTAAAAATCAATCTTACAAACCAACCAAGATAAAATTTATCAATAAAACTGTTAATAGGTGCTTGATCTCTGGTAAAAAAGGAAATGGCACCCCCTGTACATAAGATAGTTGTTTTAAATTTTAAATTTTTCTTTAAATAAAGTCCTAAAATTTCTTGATTTCCCCCTCCAATATTAGTTAATATAAAATCAGGTTTTACTTTTTTAAGTAATCTTACAAGTTTTTTATCAATTAAATTTTTTGGATTATATTTTGGAGCTAAATAATTATTAATTTTCTGAACACCTAAATTTTTAAAAAAAGATTTGTTTGACTTAGAAAACTTTAAATTAGGATCAATACAAAAAATCGATTTATTTCGATTATTTTTTAAATAATTAAAAAATAAATTTAAAAACTTATATCCAGAAAATTTATTTACATTAATATTTTTTAAAAATTTTAATAATAAAACAAAAAAACCACTATCGAAAAAAATGAAATCTGCTTTTTGAATTGATGAATAGTATTCATTGGATTTTTGAATAGAAGCTAAAGCTGGGCCTGCTGGAAAAACAAATAACCCTTTTTTAATAATATAATCATTAAAATTTTTATCACTTATGTTATGAAATTTTATTTTTTTGAAGATTATTTTAGTGACCATAATAAAGTAAATTTAATAACACAATTAATTTAATATTTGTAAATATGCCAGTGGTAAATAAAATAAATTTAAAAAAATTGATATCTAAGATTTTGTAAATCTGCTTAAATTAGAACCTTTTTTATTGGCTTCTGTACTAATCCAATCATATGTTTTTTTAAGACCTTCTTTTAATTTCATCTTAAAACTCCAGTTTAAAACTTTTTTAACTAAATCATTATTACTTGATCTACCTCTAACACCTTTTGGTTTATCTAATTGGTAAACTCGCTCTAATTTTTTAATTCCTGAAATATCTTCAATTATTTCAATCATTTGATTTATCGAAACTTGCTCATCACTTCCTATATTTACAGGTTCACAATAATCAGACTCGAATAATCTTAGTGTTCCTTCAACACAATCATCAATATATAAAAATGATCTTGTTTGTTTACCATCTCCCCAGACTTCTATCTTGTTTTCATTATCTTTTTTTGCCTTTATAACTTTTCTACATAATGCTGCAGGAGCTTTCTCTCTACCACCGTCATATGTTCCGTAAGGACCATAAATGTTGTGATATCTGGCTACTCTTACTTGTATACCATAATCTTCCATAAAATGTTTGCACATACGTTCACTAAATAATTTTTCCCATCCATATCCATCTTCTGGATCAGCAGGATATGCATCTTCTTCTTTTAATCCGTCTATAAAAACATCTTGTTGTTTTGTTTTATTGTATGCACATGCACTTGAAGAAAAAAAATATTTCTTAATTCCATCTTCTTTACAGGCAATTAATAAATTAGTATTAATTAATACAGATTGCATGCATTCAGCTTTATTATTTTCAATAAATCCCATACCCCCCATGTTACAAGCCATATTAAAAACGTAATCAATGTTTTTAGTAACTTTTCTACAATTGCTAATATCTTTCATATCCATTGAATAATAATTTTCTGCTGTTTCAAATTCTTGAAACCAATATTCTTTTGGTTTGATATCTACTGCTATTAAAGAATTTCCATCTTTTAATAAACGATTAGTTAAATGGCCTCCAATAAAACCACCTGCTCCAACTACCAAAATTTTTTTATTCTTTATCATTTAAAGTGCTCTTTTGTTAATTTATAATTTAATAAAAATCAATTTAATTTCATATGCAGAATATATCTTTTTAATAATCTTATTTAACAAACTTTTGATATATTCTTTAATTCTTTAATCAGTTCTTTTTTTTGTGTTTTTAAAAAGCAAATCTTTAACTTTTTGAAATAAAATTCAAATTTATTATTATCTTTATTTTTATTACGTACTGTAAAAATTTCTTTACTTTTTTTTTCTAAAATTTCTTTTTTATCTTTAAGAGTTTCTTTTAACTTTTCACCAGGCTGTAATCCTATTTCTTTATATCTAAAAATATAATTATTATTAATTTTCATTTTAATCTTTGCTAAATTTTCAGCTAGCTTCAAAATATTTATTGGTTTTCCCATATTTAAAATAAAAATATTTTGTCTTGAATGAATAGTAGTTGTTTGTAAGACCAGGTGACATGCCTCTAAAACAGTCATAAAATACCTTGTTGCTTTTTTGTTTGTAATTTCAATTGGATTTTCACTGTTAATTTTATCAAGAAAATTATTAATTGCAGACCCTGAACTTCCAAAAACATTTCCAAACCTGACAATTTTAATTTTTTTTTGTTTTTTTGATTTTGAATTAAAATATTCACATACTTTTTCTGCTACTCTTTTTGTGTATCCAAGAATAGATATTGGATTTGCAGCTTTATCTGTGGATATAAAAATCATCTCACAAGAATTTTTAACAGCTAATTCACAAAGATTATATGTTGCTAAAACATTATTTTTTACTGCCGCATAGATATTATTTTCAAGAATATTGACGTGCTTATAGGCAGCTGCATGAAAAATCATTTGAACTTTATTATCTTTTATAATTTTTTCTAAAAAAGAATAATCGTTTATGTCCAGTAAATTATAAGAGATTTTTTTCCCATTTATCTTTTTTTGTTGATTGTAGATACCTATCTCTGACTTATCTACAGCAATAATTTTTTTAACTTTTTGTTGCATTAACTGCCTACAAATTTCTGAACCAATTGTCCCAGCTGCACCAGTGACTAAAATCGTTTTGTTAAATAATTTTTTTATTTTTTTTAATTTTATTTCTTTTCTGTTAAGGATCGCATTGATTTCATTTATATTGAGATCTTGGATATCAATTTTATCTGAAATTAAAAATTTTTTTTCAGGTAGATAACGAACATCAAAAAAGTTTTTTTTAATTTTCTTAATAATTTTATTTTGTAAATTTTTATTTAGAGAAGGTATTGTTAAATAAATTCGTTTAATATTATAATTTTTATTAATTTTTAATAAATTTTCATAACTAATAATTGGAGTACCTTCAAAATTTGTATTTTGAAGATTTATTTTATCATCAACAAAAAATAGAACATTTTCATCATTTTTTTTTAATTCAGAAAAAATTTTTTTACCAGCAAAACCTGCCCCATAAATAACAACTCCTCCTAAAATATGTCTATTATTATTTTCAAAATTTGAGATCGGTTTAATTACTCTTTTATTTTTAAAATTTAATTTTTTTGCAATATAATTCCCTAAATCTTTAAATTTATAATCTTTGATAACTTTTTTTAAATTTTTAGTATTAGCAATTGAATTATGAATTTCTTCAATATTATTTTTTCTTTTGATATTGTTATTTGAAAAGTTTACAAATTTTATGATATCTTTTATTAAATATCCTTTCCCACTCCCAATATCATAAATTCCATTATCAATTTTTTTTTTTATAAAAATATTATAAATTTTTCCAACATCATCTAAATGAACAAAATCTCTTATTGAACTACCACCATTAATCAAAAGAATTTTTTTATTATCTTTTTTAGACTTAATAATTTTTTCTATAAAAGAAAATGTGTCATTAGAATTTCCAAATAAATTGAACAATCTAAATATATGATAATT
>Ga0209630_10006021_pt1 | contig 10074 bp, 7 predicted proteins | sample COG_01_FD_184745 | JGI IMG/M metagenome (GOLD analysis project Ga0209630, IMG submission 184745) | Pelagic Microbial community sample from North Sea - COGITO 998_met_01 (SPAdes) (version 2) | ecosystem: Environmental > Aquatic > Marine > Neritic zone/Coastal water | place: Helgoland, sampling... | reverse complement strand
TTGAAACTGACGTAGCCTACCGATTTGGTAGGCCCCGTCAGTTTCGCGATTCGAGCCAGAAGGGCGACCGCGAACAGCATAGTAGGCCCTACGAAAGTACGAAAGTACAACGTTGTACGAAAGTACTTTCGTACATAACAACTTACGAAGGTACCTTCGTTCGTAGGAAATTAAATATTTGAGAACAGTCCGCGTTGGCTACTCAGATGGCGTTAGCTCCTCGTCTGCGACGTATCCTCGCGAGCGCGAGGTGGGAGATCAAGGACTCTTTGAGCAATCGACATTCACGTCGCACACACGCGCACGGGCAACATGCGCTTCCATCCAACGCCGATGTTGTGGCAGCCATGGATAAACCGGTTGCTGACTTCGGACCCGTCACACTCGACTTCGCCAAGCTCGTAAAGCGTGGAAACGGACCATTCGAGGAGTACGACCGGTTGTCAAAGAACGGCACGTTGCGCCCCGACGACTCTCAGCGCCGTGCCGTCGCCGTTCTCGACGTTCTGCACCGCGAATTGGCCGCGAGGCTTTGCGCGCTCGAAACGACGCCGTCGTCGTCGCTGTTTCCAACGGTGGGAAACAAGAAATCGGAAAATAGTTGGTTTAGTTCCCTCCTAAGTGCACGAACGCGGACGTCCAAGCCCAATGGACGCTCCAAATTAGAGGCAACCCACGGTGGTATCTATCTTCACGGTGGCCCCGGCTGCGGGAAATCGTTATGCATGGCAGGTGCTATAAATTGCTTGATCTCTTGGTAACTGTCTCAAGGCAAGTTTCCTCACTACTTCTTTTGCCCGGGCGTGCTGTGACCCTTAACCGAGGACCTCGCGTACGCGTGCCTACCTGGCAGATCGGGTACTCATAAAAGACGCGTGCATTTTCACTCATTCATGTTAGAAACTCATCGGGCGCTACACAAGCTCGGGAAGTCGTCTAGTGGTGTTGACACTGTCGCAACGTACGCGATGCAGATTGCAGATAATTGTGCAGTATGGCTTCAATAAAAAGCCTTTCATCTACCGATAGACTTTGTTCACCATCTCGATGACTCCGTGACCACATCTGATGTCATCATCTGCTTGACCCTAAGAACAGGTCCTTTGCCTGGATGAGTTTCATGTCACTGACGTTGCAGACGCGATGATCATTCGCAGACTACTGGATAGTTTATGGGCAAATGGGGTGACGCTAGTGATCACGAGTAACAGGGCACCTGGGGAACTATATAAGAACGGGCTGAACCGCGTGCAGTTTATGCCATGCATCGACGCTATTGAGGCGCGATGTGTAGTGCATCCGATGGAGAGCACACGGGATTATCGTTTGTTCGGTGTTGCCGCACTGGACGATGATGAGAAGGGGACGGAAGCAACCGACGATATGGTAGACGAAAGCAAAACTTTGTATGACATTCAAAACCATAGCGGTCATGGGAATACAAAGATGACGAGTGGCAGCAAGAGCGGGACGTGGCGGGTTGCTTCCCCCAGGCCAGATTCAGGATCACAATACAGAGCAGAAGGAGAAGCAGAGTCTTGGCTTCGCTTGAAACTACGACGGCTTGCCAAACTTGCCGTGGAGGAAAACATGGTGCGGGTTGAAGTTGCTGTTGATGGTCGACGAGTCCTCATTAATCGTGCGAGTGGCGGTGTCGCTCATTTGCACTTCAATGAGGTTTGCGACAGCGCCCTCGGTGCAGCAGACTACACCGCCATTGCGGCTGTATTTCACACCGTTGGGCTCTCAAGCGTCCCTTTGATGACAAGGGACCGCCTAGATACAATGCGGCGTTTTATTACCTTTATCGACGTTTTGTATGAGCACAAGGTAAAGTTGCTGGTAGTTGCTGCTGCGCTGCCGCTTGAGCTCTTCAACACCGGGGGCAAACGGTTTCTAAGTTTGACAGAGGAAGAGTTTGCCTGGGGGCGTGCGGCGTCGCGTCTGATGGAGATGTCAACTTCAGAGTATCTCGAAGCGCCGTGGCGGCCAAAGTCTGGTGCCTGGTTGCTGGAGCAGGCTCGTGTAACAGAGGTCATCCCAGCAAGTGTCCTCAGGGCGTTGTGGCAGAGATATGATGCTGATCACAATGGGGTGCTTGACGAGTCAGAACTTGAGGAGTTACTCGCAGATTTGAATGAGACCCGGCGGGGACACAGAAACGTCCCTGAGGAGCAGCTCCGGAGCGCGTGGGAAATGCTGACAAACCGTGGAAAACGAGGATTAGTGAAATGTATGGGAATGGGAGTGGTTAATTCGACGTGTGCAGAGGATGGCAAGGAGATGGAGGCGGTGCTGCCGTCAAGGCGAGGTGATGCGTTCATCGTATTTGACGATTTCATTCAGTACGGTAATGATGCATTCGCAGCGTGTATGCAGGTGTGAGTTTTATCTTTAGAATGATGTGGTTTGTCGCTAGACTCATGACTGCCTCTAGCACTCCTCCAAAGATACCTTCGTACTTCCGATATACATCCGGAAGTGACAGTAGTGCTGTGCACGTATGGTACGAACGAAAGAAGTTACGGAAATATGAGGACGCAGAAACGAGATCGACGATTCCTATGAGCAAATTGTCTCAAATTGTACGCGCCCCTATAGATGATGTACTGTACGGAAGTACTTGAACGGAGAAAAATGAAAGAAGAAAATTTCGTTGACTCGTAACTTGCTTTCAACTTTTCAAAGAGAGTTGACCCTAGCGCGCGCTTGTGCGCCGCTTTTCGCGCGATTTGCGGGCTGGAACACTCGTGCGAAGAGTAGCATCACACCATACGCCTCGAGAGCTTTCCATCGATGCGTCTTTTGTGAGTGTTCATCCTCGCAAACATAGTCAACGTTCATGACTCAGAAAATATACTCCGTTTCTGACGTCCTGGAAATATGAGCTAGCTAGTAGCTACCGTCGAAGGTGCCTCCAGGATAGCAGATACCTTCGTAATAATTTTACATTCGTATTCAATATTTAAATATTATACTTCCGTACACGTAGTGTACAGTATAGGATACGCACTGGATACGTCATGAATATACAAAATAATTAAAAATCAAAGTGTTCAACGCGATACGTGTCACCATGAACTGATTATAGTTAACATCACCCGAACTGTGGTTAATTCGAAGATTTGCAATACAATTACAGGGCGAGGGCTCGTACACAATGAGACGAAATATGGCACCCGATCGCCCAACCACGATGAACATATATTACACCGAAGTAAGTTCAGCCAACTTTGCCAGCCTTGCGTTTTTTTTATCCCTCAATTCGAGCTCCTGCGACTTGGCCATTAAACGTGACCGCTGCTCTGCTTCTGCCTGGACTGACCGCACCTTCGCCAAAAAATCTGGTGTAAAGTAAGATACACGAAACTTAAAACCGTGCGGTCGAAACGCGGCCGCACACATATTGCGCCACTTATCCTTTAGATCTACCGAGCTGCGTGCTGAGTTCTTGAAGTGTTGTTTCAGTATAATAACCCAGTTGCCGATTCCATACGAGGATACACCTGTGACGAGAGCCTCTGCCTCCTCCCTTGTGAATCGCTCATTGTTGCCTTGGGCACGAACACGCTTGCGTTTTACATTTTTGAAGCTATTCGTTATCTTGTGCAAGGGGAGAATAGCTGGCATATCAACTCGCCTCGAAATGTGCGTGCTTGTGCTCACCTCTGGGAGGATGGTCAACGTTAGTAGAGCAGAGTCAACTCCAACTCCAAGGTCAGATATGAGGGTACCAGGCGGGTGTAAGCCAACTTCGACGCCATTATACGAGAGATGCATACGGTTGGGAAGTAGGCGACCACAGGTTTTCAGTGAGATTATATCCTTGATCCGTGTGTTTGTGCACGTTGTCTGCTGTATGAAAGTTGGGTTTAGGCAAAGAAGTTAACTAAAGATCATTTATTAGACTGGGCCGCACCGGGACTCTGAGGGGCATGTCGTTGCCATCCCAACGAATCGTTATAGTACAATTAACAGTCGGGTCTTCGTCGTTTTCGAAACTGTAGTCGTAGTTCGCGTTGTTCACTTCTGCAGGCGTGGACATTTGCTTGTCACACACACTTTGCTTGTGTTTAATAAGAAAAATAAGCAGCTTGCAAGATATCTGGCAAGATGCTTGCGACACGGATCGTTCGGTCTTCTCGAATATGGTGGTGGGTTGTGTTATTGACGACTCTCTGTACGTGTACGTGTACGTGTACACGTACACGACGGGCTATCTGTGAGCTCTACCTTCATCTTTTATGGTCAACTTATCATATTTGGAGTATCATACTTCAGAAACGAAAGCTCATTTCTGAACCATGATCGTTGACTATGTTTGCGGGGGGGAACACTCACAAAAGACTCATCGATGGAAAGCTCTCGAGGCGTAAGATGCGATGCTACTCTTCGCGCGAGTGTTCCGGCCCGCAAACTGCGCGAAAAGCGGCGCGCAAGCGCGCGAGCAGCTCTCTTTGGAAATTTGAAAGCAAGTTACGAGTCAACGAATTTTTCTTCTTTCAATTTTCTCCTTTCAAGTACACGTACATCATGGGTCGATTCATTTTTAATATGTTTGCTCATAGAAATCGTCGATCTCGTGTCCTAGCTAGCTAGCTAGTTGCATTTATCATATCTGGGACTATCAATTTCCACTCCGTACGTGTACACGTACAGTACACGTACGTTGTACACTTTTATGTGCTCTTTTTATTCTCTTTTATCATTGTAGTCGTGTACGAAGATAGAATAATACCTTCGGTACTGTCCATGCATGTACATAAAATTGTGTGTAGATCTGATTACAAAAAGACTGTACATGTACATACAGTACGTCGCTCGGGTACTATGGCCACATAGCCTATCTCGCCACTCTTCTACTCGTAGCGGTATGCGCACACACGTAGCCTAGCTAGCTAGGTTAACTGTTCTTCATCAGGCGTACGCGTATACACAGAACAGAATGTCCAGGGCTGCACGTCACGGAGACTTGAAATAACACACACACGAATGTCCGAGATTGGCGCCCAAGTTCGGGATACAAGCGCGCGTTTTGTCGCTATAGGAGATCTCGCACAACTTAAGCGCGCATTTGACGACTGTTTGTTATCGGTATAAAAACCAACCTAATGTTCGTTTCTATTTCGCACACGGCTTCAACTTTACTCGAACTCCTACTCGCTTCTAAGTTGTCCTTCTCTCCCTCGAATTCAAGTTTCTGATCGATTCTGGCTACGTGTACGATCATGCTCACGATAACAGAAAAATATTTTTGGGAACATTTTCTTGTACTGTCGCACTGCTATTGCACTTTTTTCCAGAACTTCTACACTGCAGCAAATCCTTAACGTTTCCAATTCTGTTTGCTTACTTGACACTGAGTATTACGCTGCAACTGTACAGTGTCTACGCACAAATGGGTGCTAGGATGATTAAATATGACTTAACTGCGGGTCATTCTTACACGAGTGACAAGAGTGCTTGGTTGTCATTCCAATGTAAGTCACAGAAAAATAAAGAGGACGTTACTGTTGCTCTAACACAGCATGGTCATCGGGCTGCAAGCATACAGAGGGAATTACATTTGTGCAATTATCTGTATGAGGACGGAATTTTTGCAGACAAAAAGCTCGGTGGAGAGGTTCGGCATCTCCTACAGGAGTTGAGGTTGAGGTAATAAGTTCGTTTGCATTCAAACTTGGAGGCGACGAGTTGCGGCGTGAGCTCAAAGGAAGAAGCTTTAAAATAAAAGTCTCTACTTGAAAAGCTGTACACGCAGTCACCGCTATGCACTGGACATTCTCAGGAAAAATGTTTCCTGTGCAAGATGTGCGATAAAAAGCCAGAGAAGCAACTCTGAAACTGCCGTCAATCATTCAACTCACACAGAAGTTAAACAATTCTCTTAGAAAATGTATACTGTGCTGTAGAGCTGCTAATTAAATCTGATGTAGTGTTCGGAGATCTTTGGATTCCCTTAACGTGACGATTCTATTCAGCACAGGTTTCTTCAAAGTGGATTCTCTGTCAATAGTGAAATACCCCAAACGCTGTAACTGAAAGCGAAAACCAAGTGGTTTATCTGCCATGCAGGCGATCGAAGGTTCGAGGAGAGCATTTTCATGAACTACCAGGGAAGAAGGATTCAATTGGGAAAGCCAGTCCACATCTGTACAGTGCACCGCGTCTGATCCTTCTGTTTGGTAGTGTGTCTGTTCTCCTTGCTTGAAGTCATCCTTTTTCCCAGGAACCTCGGCCTGAAACAGCTTGTCATATACTCGCACTTCGCCCTGAACAAAATCAGCTGATGCCCAGTGGAGAGTGCCTTTGGGTGGCTTTGTGTTAAGTGAGTCTGGAACATATATCGCTTTCAGCAAACAAGCGTTTCCTGATGCGTCCTTATGAAAGCCAGTGCAAGTTATATTGTAACCGAACAGCAACCTTACAGATTTGCCTGGTGCAAGTCCATAGAAATTTATATCATCAAATTCACGAAAATCACTGCGTTCTATGAACACGGTGCTTGTGAGGTTCAATGTTCGGATGCCGCGTTCTGGAAACTTCGGGTGTAAGGGGCAGTTGACTGGTAAAGGAGTGCCAGGGTGGTTGGAAATGATAACAGGCAAAGGATCCAAGACTGCGAATCGGCGATATACAACATCGTCCAACTCTTCGCGGATACATCGCTCGAGTTTGCTGAAATGTTGGGTGTTGTCGTTGCGGGTCGTGCCCAGTTCAAAACAGAATCGATTGATTGACGTCGGAGTGTAGCCTCGACGACGAAGGCCCTCTATAGTCAGCAAACGAGGATCATCCCAGCCTGTAACGTGACCCTCTGTAATCAACCTGTTGAGTTTGCGCTTAGATAGTACATTGTGTGTGATGTTACAGCGTGCGAACTCCCATGTAATTGGCTTGTACAACCCAAGACTATCAAGTAGCCAATAGTAGGGCCCATTTGGTGCCTGTCGTGTTTCGAACTCTAAGGTGCACAGAGAATGGGTGACGTTCTCAAGACTATCCACTAAGCAATGCGTGTAGTCATATGTGGGGTAGATGCAGTATCTATCGCTTGAATGAGGATGTTTCTCAAACTTAATGCGATACGCAGCAAGATCCCACATTGAGGTGACGTCTGAACGCAGGTCACCTTTCATCCGCAAGCTGCAGGTGCCCTCCTCCCACAGACCTCTTTTCATTTCATCAAAAAGTATCAAGTTGTCTTTCACACTTCTGCATCGGTAGGGTGATGCTGCACCGAAAGGCAGTGGCGTGCCGTATCGTGGCAGACATTTCCGAGAACAGTAAAGCTGAAATTCCTGCAGAAGTTGACGAGATGCCGCCGTCTCACTTTTGGTTTGATGACAAACATAAGCCTTGCCCTGCCTGATCAGTTTTAAGGCAAACTCATAAAGTTCATCAAAATAATCCGAAGAGTACGTCACCTTAAAAGGCTTATGACCGAGCCAATCAACAGAGTCTCTGATTGAATCAATGTACTCCTGTTTCTCAGCAGCAGGGTTGGTATCGTCGAAACGCAGATAAGTGCACCCAGAATGCTTCGCAGCTAACCCAAAGTTAAATTGCATCGCCTTGGCGTGTCCGATATGAAGATATCCGTTGGGTTCGGGGGGGAATCGTGTCTGCCATTTTCCTCCCGTAATAGACACATGTGCAGCTAAGCATTCGGGGGAGTTTACTGCAAAATTCCTTGCACCAACAGGCAGTTGGGACTTTTTTTTTGCGATCACATGATCCTCTGAACCGGGCCTAGGGAGGTCGACCTCCATCTCGAGAGTTTCATGAAGATCGCTGAAGGAGGATGTCATACCACGCTGCGATACAACAACTCCTGAAGTTTTCTTTTTCTCTTTATTCGCTCGTGTGTCTGATGCCTGACAGAGGGCTTGGGCCCTTTCATATAAATCCTTAGCCGTGGTGAAATCTTTAGCTATGAATGCAGCGTGAGCTTTCAAGCCTAGTGCACGGCCCGCCGGATCTGGCTTCTTTTTATAAAATTTTTCATATTTTGATTTCGCTTTCTTCACAGCGCTCATACTTACAACTTCCTGTCACAAAATGGCATTTTCGAAACGTCAGTCGTGAAGGGTAGTCCACACTCTCGTGAACAGAGTTCGCGGACAGCGGAGGGGAGCCAGGTAACTAACACGATCCTACCATTTTATAGAAGATTAGATCACTGATGCGAAGGTAGATAAATCGTTTTGCAAGGAAGAGTAGCAGGCACAGCCCGATAAACCTCAGATCATTGTCGCGCAGCGGAGCAACGTACTGCACACGTACGTGTAGTATCGGAACAACGCAACGTTCTCGTATTTTATTTCATCTGTACACGTACACGTACAGTACACTACTGTAACGCGGAGTACGTGCGTGTGCTGTACAAAGTACTTTCGAAAGTATTCTATCTTCGAAGGTACCTTCGTACGAAGGTATGTAGTTGTACACGTAGTGCACAATAAAGGGCTAAGCCCTACCTACACGTACCGCGTTGTACACGCACGTACGCAGACTTTTATCATATGATATGGGAGAAGCTGCATGTGTACCATGTACATTGTACCTTCGTACCTTCAGGTACGAAGGTAATAAATATCATAATAAATATGATATTTCGTACAATAGTTATGAGTTGCCATATTTCATTTATTTCTTGTATGTACAGTATCATAACAACTTTATAGTATCTACAGTTCTACACGTGTATACTTTCGTACCTTCGAAGGTACACGTGTACATATGTAAAACGTTGTACGCACGGAAATAGATACCTTCGATAGATACTTTCAAAGTGCGGAAGTACCTTCGAGTAATAAACTTACTTTCGAAAGTACGAAAGTACAATTTAACGCACGTGTACCTTCTCACGGAAAATACTTCCGTACGTGTACAGCTGTACACGTACACGTACACGTACAATAAAGTTGTTAATAAGTTCTGGATAAAAATGTTGATATTTGCAACTTACCTCGAAGGTACAGTACACGTACGGTACCTACTGTACGTAGCTTCGTACTTCCGGAAATAGATACTGTATGTAGAGTGTAGACTTCTAGACTACCTTCGTACATACGAAAGTAACGTACAATGTATACGTACTGTACGTGTACAACTGTACACAGCTACACACGCACATGATAAATTATGTACGTGTAAAACAACTATTTATGATATTAAATATTTATGGAGATAACAACTTACTTCCGGAGCGGAAGTACAGTACTTGTACTTCCGTACGTACGTTTAAACTTCGAAGTATCATAAAAAATAGGTACTTTCGTACGTAGCTACGTAGTACGTACAGTATCAGCGCCGATAGCATAGCGCTACGTAGCGCTACGTAGCGCTATGCACCAGGCGCTACAGTGGCGATAGCGCTATTGGCACTATAGTGGCGCTATCGGCCTGTTGGGCGTCTACAGGCGTGCTGGCCGGGCTGCGTCAGGGCGTCCTATAGTGCGCTAGAGCGCTACAGCGCTAGAGCGCTACTGGCGCTACATGGCGCTACATGGCGCTAGAAGGCGCTAAAAGGCGCTAGTACGGCACTACAGTATTCGCTGGGCGTATCACCAGGCTCCTACTCAATCGCTAGTGCGCTAGAGCGCTAGAGCGCTAGCTAGAGCGCTACATGGCGCTAGAAGGCGCTAGAAGGCGCTAAAAGGCGCTAGTACGGCGCTACAGTGATAGATAGCTTCTTCGCCCACTACCCCACTTGTCACTTGACACTATTTCTGACCAGGTTTCAAAAGTTCTATCTTTGAAAGTACTTTCGTACTTTCGTACATTTAGCCTCTGAGGTTCGAATTTTCATCGTATAAACAAATGATTTGATAGCAATATTGAACTCATCGCACGCCTTCGGTGGCTCTTCGCCCCATGAGCTCATGTTGCATCATCACATCTGATCGAAAGCCACGCGGGCTTCGCCCGCGTGATATTCGCGCGGTCGCCGTACCCTTAAACCCTAAACCCCAAACCTACCCCCCTACCACTACCTCGGGTGGAACTACGTTTTTCAATATCCTAAAACTCGCGGCCACCGTTTCGCCACCCTCGCGACTAGGGTCTCGC
>Ga0209630_10006020_pt1 | contig 10075 bp, 5 predicted proteins | sample COG_01_FD_184745 | JGI IMG/M metagenome (GOLD analysis project Ga0209630, IMG submission 184745) | Pelagic Microbial community sample from North Sea - COGITO 998_met_01 (SPAdes) (version 2) | ecosystem: Environmental > Aquatic > Marine > Neritic zone/Coastal water | place: Helgoland, sampling... | reverse complement strand
GAGTAAAAGTTAAGTCTATCGACTACAACGAGAAAGGTGATTTACAAATCAACGGAAGACCTGCGTTAAAATTCAGATTAGTCAAAAACGACAAAAAGTTATTACCAACAAAAACCACAAACAAAAAATCAGCAGAACCAGATTCAGATAGAAAAGGTGTTGAAGATGAATATCCACATTACAAATTAAAAGAAGACGAAGAAGAACCAAAGTTTCATTCGGTTCATAGAACATCAACATTTGACAAAACATTTGAACGTTGGTATGCTAATTATGTTCCATTGTCTACTAAAAAAATGCAAAGTATATTGGGTAAAGAAAAAGTAAGTGTATTTCACGTTGGTAATGCAGAATATGCAAGAGATATACAACAAGTAGCAAGAATTGTTGGAAAAAAAGGAACACTATCTACATTTACATCAGTAGATAAAGGTGAGAAACTTGCAAAAGGAAAAGGTATACAATCAGGTGGTGGTATTATTTATCAAATAGAAGGAACTTTATTAGTTGCAAGCACAAGAGATATGCAATCAATGCCAGATAATACAGGTCGTAGATGGATTCCAATACAAGATTTAGCAGGTAAAACTGCCGGTAGTAAAATGTATAAAGAATTAAAATCAGCCGTTGAAAGAAATAAAATAGATAGAAGAAGTTGGGATAAAATAGAAGAAGAAGTTTGGGAGAAAGTAAAAAAAGATACTGGTTATGGTGATACTCAATATGACCACGAAGCACACAAAAAAAATGTTGAAAAAGCATTAGGGCCATACAAAAGAGATTGGATTAAAAAGTATATTGATATAGGTTATAAAATTATTGATAAATACAAAGCACAAATCAAACGAAATATATTAAGTCAAAAAGATAAACCATCAGAACACGGGTGGAATGAAATACTCGTTAATCAAATTAAAATTAAAGATGTATTTATGTTAACCAGGTCAGACTTACATAAAGACGAAGCTGAAAAAATTGCAACAGGTCAAGTTACCGTAGGTTCACCAGGAAAATTTAGAAAATGGTATAATGAACGAGGTGGTATTATTAACGAGGGAAAAAGAATTCCAAGAAAAAAAGGACAACACAGAGGTTCATCAAGTCATAGTGATTTATACACAGATGAAAATCCAAAAGGAACAATCAAAGGATTAAAGTTCGCTACCACAGATGACGCAAAGAAATCAGTAAGTAAAATTAGAAATAGTGGTAAAACCCACGCTCATAAAATACAAGCAGCAGTTGCTATGGAACAACGAGCAAAAGAAATGGGTAAGACAGCTCAAGCAGGTGTTTATCGTGCTTACATCAACCAGATGAAAAAAAAAACCAAGAAAAATGAAATAGATTTTAAAGACAAAGAAACCTTTCAAAAATACAATGCAAAACACAAAATGCGACCAACTACAAAAGTCAACATAGCTGGGAAAGATAGTACTGTCGGTGATGAAACACCAGATAACTATGAAAGAATTGATAATAAAAAAAATTATGTAAAAGACATACGAGATTATACTGATAAAGAATACCAAGAAGAAACAGGTGAATATTTTGAAAACAAGAAAACTATGGAAGTAGTTCCAGATGCTTTTAAAGATGAAACGGATATGATTGAAAAAATGAAATCAGCAAGAACAGTTTATTTATCATCTGAAAAAATGGAGTTTATGGACAACACAGATGTTGGTGATATTTTGAAATCGGATAATGCATTAGAATTAGGAAAAGAAAAAGCAAAAGAATATGGAAAAGATTGGGATAGATTAGAAAAGGGAATCAAAAGTGGTAGTGATGTTCCACCACCAATAGCAATGAAAGATAAAAATGGCGATTACTACTTGTTAGCAGGAAATACTCGTATGATGTCATTCACCGCATCAGGTAAAAAACTTCCTATAAAAGTTATTGATTATGATAAAGAATTTCAGTATGACACTAATGAATCATTCTTTGGATTAGGAGCAGGAGATGTTCCTTCACCAAGTCGTAAGATGGTTAAGAAAATGAAAAAGAAAGGCAATACATCAGTTCCTTATGGTAGTGGATACAAAAAAATTGATGAAAGAGCAAAAGGAGCAGTATCAGGTAGAAAAGTTCATAAAAACATTACAGGATTTAATCTACCGTATAAAGGCAAAAAATATAAAGAAATAGATATGGAAGTTAAAAAAGTTGACAACAAAACAGAAAAAGTTTTGTTAAGAATTTTAACACCTAAAAAATTATTCGGACAACAAGTCGAAGTAACATTTAAAGAACTTCGTAGAGGCCCATTTATGAAAACCGATACGAGTAAAAAAGTAAACGAACAAAAATCAAAGGTTAAAAAAGTAATCGCAATTTATCCAGGTCGTTTCCAACCATTCGGCCCACATCACAAAAAAGTATTCGACGCACTACAAAGTAAGTTTGGTGAAGTATACATTACAACATCAGATATAAAACAACCACCAAGACATCCTATGAATTATAATGAAAAAATTCGTCATATGGTAAAAATGGGTATTCCAAAAAATCGTATCATTAAAGAAAAAGTTCCTTATGTAGCAAATAACTTATTGAGAAAATTTAATAAAGATACCACAGCAGTAGTTTATGTATTTGGTGCAAAGGACGCCGGTAGATTAAAAGGTGGTAAAAAGAAATCAGGTGGATTAACTTATTATCAAGACTTAAAATCAAATGCCAACAATTTAAAAGGATTTGAAGAACACGGATACATTTATACTGCACCAACTGTAAAAGTTAGTGGTATATCAAGTGGAACAGAAATCAGAAATTTATTAGGTAGTCCAAAAATTGATGAAAAGAAAAGAGAAAAAATATTTAAACAAACATTTGGATACTTTGATAAAGGTGTTTACACTATGATGACAAATAAATTTAAAAAGTTATTTGAATTTATCCAACAACCACATATAAAAAAAATTATAAAAGAAGTTAGTGGTTTTGGAACAAGCGTAAACGCAAGTGATATGTCAGATGAGGGTATGTATGATTTCTTTGGTTCATTAGATGACTATTTTAGAATCACACCACAACACGCAGAAATATTAGGTTGGGAAGTTATAGGATTTCCAATCAGAGACTCGTTGGATATGGCATTTACAATTGAAGCAGATGACTATGAACAAGATAGAGCAAAAACCGTAACATATGGAAAAACAATTAATCAGAATAGAAAAAATACTGATTCGGTAGATAATCCATTTCCCAAATATAAAGAACTAATGATAAAGAATTTAAGTAATTTGAATTGGGAAATAGTTAAGTTCTTCGGAGAAAAATCAGTTAATATTCAAGACTCACCATTATTTAAAAAAGATGATGTAAAAGGGGGTGTTGGACACATTAAGAAGATTCAAGAAGAATTTCAGCAAGAAGTCAATTTATTAATAGAAGGTGGAGCATATGGACATATGAATCATCCATTTGATGATAATAATTTGATGTTTTCAGATTTGAAGAACATAGTTATTAATGGATTAGCAGGGAAACTTAATCGTGAAGATAAAGTGTCTGAAAAGCTTGACGGACAAAACCTAATGGTAAGTTGGGTAGACGGAAAGTTAAAAGCAGCAAGAAATAAAGGTCATCTGAAAAATGGTGGTAAAACTGCACCAACAACCGCAGGTATCGCTAATATGTTTAGTGGTAGAGGAAATATTAAAAAAGCATTTGTAGGTGCGATGAGAGATTTAGAAAAATCAATAGGTGGTTTATCTAATGCACAAAAGAAAAAGGTATTTGGTAATGGAACCAAATGGATGAATTTAGAGGTTATATATCCACAAACAAGCAATATAATAGACTACGATGTAGCTGAAATAGTATTTCACGGAACTACCGAATACGACAAAACAGGTAGAGCAAAAGGATACTCAAAAGAATCAGCTCGTATGTTACAAGGTATGATACAACAAATAAATCAAAATATACAAAAAACATTTAAGATTTCAAAACCTAACTTCTTGAATATGAGTAAAGTTCAGGACTTCGGTAAAAAGAAATCTACATTTTTGAATAAATTAAATAAATTACAATCTCAGTATGGATTAAAAGATACGGATAGGTTGGGTCAATATCACGAATCTTATTGGAGAGAATATATCTTTAATGCAGGAAAGCAATTAAAAGTCAATATAAAACCAAATGAATTAGTAAATTTAACTAATCGTTGGGCATACTTCGATAAGAGTTACAAAATACCACAAATGAAAAAAGATTTTAAAGATAGACCAGAGTTTTTAAAGTGGATTTTAGATACTGATAAACTTGACCACAACAAAATGTTTAAACAAAACATTAAACCATTTGAAATATTATTCTTTCAAGTTGGAGCAGAAATATTAAAAAATATGTCAGGGTTTTTAGCAGTATCACCAAAAGCAGCAGTACAAAAAATTAGAAAAGAAATCACAACAGCATTAAAGGATTTACAAAAACCAGACAATGTAGAAAAATTATATAAATTAAGATTACAAATAGAAAAATTAGAAGCTATTGGTGGTTCAAGTGCAATAGTTCCAAGTGAAGGATTAGTATTCAAATACAAAGGGAATATCTACAAATTCACAGGGGCTTTTGCTCCGATTAACCAAATACTCGGTAGTTTAAAATTTTAAGGAGATAGGTTATGGCAGGCAGGTCAAAAGAAGCAGAAAGAGAGAATAAAGCACTAAGTGCTATTCTAAGAGGTGAAGAAGTAGAAAAGAGGTCGATAGTTGGATATACACCCGAAGCACAGAAAAATGAAGGTGGTAAAACAAGAAAATCAGAATTGACTGATATTATGGCATCGGTAAGAATGCCTTGGTTTTGTCCCGAATGTAAAAAAGCAATGAAGAAAAAACTTGACGATAAGTTTTGGAGAATGATGGGACATTGTTTTGATTGTCAAGTAGAGTATGAAAATAAGTTAAGAGTCAAGGGTGAATTTGATGAATGGGCAGAAAAGAAAATGTTAGAAAATCAAAAATCACAATTAAAAGATTTAGAACAAAGCATAACAGACTTTGAAAAAACAGGCGGTAAGAAAGAATGGTATAATAATGTAGGTGTAAATACACCAATGTTAGAAGCAGACAAATGGGAAATGGGTAAAGAAAAATTTGAAGAAACTATTCAAGAAGCAAGAAATTTCATACGAGAAAAAAGAGAAATCGTAGAAAAAGCAGAACAACAACTAACAGGAGCACAATAATGGGTAACATTATACAGATGATAATGAATCTATTCTTTGGTGGTAATCAAAAGAAAGAAGTCAAAGAACTTGATAAAGCAATCAAAGTTAAAGATAATGAAGTTAAAGAACTTGAAAAAGAAGTAAAAGTTCTTGAAGCAAAGAAGAAAGTTAACAAAAAAGAAGTAGCTAAATTAAAAAGAAAAGTAACCACTACTAAGAAACAAATCGAAAAGGCATCAGAAGCAGTAAAAGAAGATAATGCAGATGACGCAGTAAAATTTTTGAAGAAGTTTTCTAAATAGTATATATTTATATATATGAGATATATTATATACATACTATTCGTAGGACTTTTGTTCGCACAAGATGTCCAAGAACCTAAGACTTATTCTTTCACGGAAGACCAAGTGTTAGGATTTACCAATGCAATCAAAGAATTAGAACTAAAAGATAGTTTAAATGTATCGTTAGTTGCTGATTATGAAGCTATGGTAAAAAGATTGGAAGCAACCGCAGCAATAGATTCTATGTTGATAGCAAACAAAACAACACAACTTACTCTACTAAAAGACACTAATAAACTACTTGAACAGAAAGTAAAACTTGTCAGACCTAAATGGTATGAAAACAAATGGTTATACTTTACATTTGGGGTAGCATTAACTGCTACTTCAGTTAAATTAGCAGGTCAGATAGTAGACTAATGGCAGAACAATTAAAAGATGTAATTAAAAAGGAATATGTAAAGTGTGCACAAGACCCTGCATATTTTATGAAAAAGTATTGTATGATACAACATCCGATACGGGGGAAAATACCTTTTGAATTATATAATTTTCAAGATAAAGTAGTCAACGAATTTCAAGAACATCGTATGAATGTTATTTTGAAAGCTCGTCAGTTGGGTATTTCAACATTGACAGCTGGATATAGTTTATGGATGATGACTTTCCAACAAGACAAAAACATCTTGGTAATTGCAACCAAACAAGAAGTAGCAAAAAACTTGGTAACGAAAGTTCGTGTTATGCACGCAAATCTACCGAGTTGGTTGAAACAACGATGTGTTGAAGATAACAAATTAAATCTGAGATATCGTAATGGTTCACAGATTAAAGCAGTATCATCAGGTCCTGAAGCCGCTCGTTCAGAAGCTCTATCATTATTGATATTAGACGAGGCGGCATTCATTGATAAAATTGATGATATATGGACAGCAGCACAATCTACCTTAACAACTGGTGGTCAATGTATTGCATTGTCAACACCAAATGGTGTGGGTAATTGGTTCCACAAAACTTGGGTAGACGCCGAAGAAGGAAGAGGACTATTTAATCCAATTAAATTACATTGGACGGTTCATCCAGATAGAGAACAAGAGTGGAGAGATGAGCAAGATACATTACTTGGAATTGGAAGTGCAGCACAAGAGTGTGATTGTGACTTCTTGACTTCTGGTACTGGTGTAATTGACGCAACACTATTGGAGAACTTACGAAAAAGAAGCGTAAAAGACCCATTAGAAAAACGAGGTGTTGATACAAATATGTGGGTTTGGGAACCTGCAAATTACTCAAAGGATTATATTGTATGTGCGGATGTTGGTCGTGGAGATAGTGCAGACTATTCTGCTTTTCATATTATTGAATTGGAAAGTTTAACACAAGTCGCAGAATACAAAGGTAGAATAAATACCAAAGATTTTGGAAATATGTTGGTAAGTATAGCAACAGAATATAACGATGCTCTACTTATAGTAGAGAACAATAATATTGGTTGGGCAACAATCCAACAAATTATAGATAGGGATTATCCTAATCTATTTTATACAAGTAAAGACTTACAATATGTTGATGTTCAACACCAAGTGACGAACAAACATTATAGTGAAGAAAGGAAAATGGTTGCTGGTTTTTCAACGACTTCTAAGACCAGACCACTAATTATTAGTAAGTTAGAAGAATTTTTTAGAGAGGAAAGTGTAGTGGTTCGTAGTAATCGTTTGATTGATGAATTACAAACTTTCGTCTATATAAATAACAGAGCAGAAGCAATGCGAGGATACAATGATGACCTTGTGATGTCTTTTGCAATTGGACTTTGGGTTCGTGATACAGCATTAAGATTACGAACACAAGGTGTGGAATTAACAAAAAAAACATTGACCAAAATGATGGACAATGACGGTTTATACACTAACGATGATGCGAATAAAAACGATAGTTGGGAGTGGGATACAGGAAAAGAGAAAGAGTCATTAGACTGGCTCTTATAAAGTGAGGAAAAAATGGCAGATACAACATTATTTGGAAGACTACAACGATTATTCGCAACGAATGTAATCGTAAGAAACGTAGGTGGTAAGAAACTAAAGATTGCCGATACGGACCAAGTTCAAAAACAAGTCAAGAGTCATCTTGTTGATAGATATTCTAAATTACATACTAATTTAGATTTAGTAGGAACAGGTTATTCAACCGTTCATCAAGTTATGGCAGCAAGACTGGCATTATTTAAGGATTATGAATCAATGGATTCAGACCCAATCATATCTTCTGCATTAGATATTTATTCAGATGAATCAACTATGAAAGGTGAATACGGACAAGTCATAGATATTAAAACTGATAATGAAAACATCAAAGAAATTTTAAATAATTTATTTTATGACATAATGAACATTGAGTTCAATCTATGGCCTTGGGTTCGTAATATGGTTAAGTATGGAGACTTCTTTTTACACTTAGACATTAGTGAAAAATACGGAATTACAAATGTTGTTCCATTGTCACCTTATGAAGTCATAAGAGCAGAGGGAGAAGACCCTGAAAATCCTTACTACACTAAGTTTTATTTAGAAAGTATTGAAGGAGCACACCCGTATTTCGGCCAAAAGAGCAGTGGTAAAGGAAAGATAGAATTTGAAAACTTCCAAATAGCACACTTCAGATTAGCAAACGATAGTAACTTTTTACCTTATGGTAAATCTATGGTTGAGTCTACGAGAAAGATTTGGAAACAATTAACACTTATGGAAGACGCTATGTTAATTCACAGAATTATGAGAGCACCTTCTAAACGAGTATTCAAGATTGATATCGGAAATATTCCACCAGCAGAAGTTGATAATTATATGCAAAGAATCATCAACAAGATGAAGAAGACACCTATTATGGATGAAGCAACAGGTGAATATAATTTAAAATACAATATGCAAAACTTAACAGAAGACTTCTTTATGCCAGTTCGAGGTGGAGATAGTGGAACTGAAATAAGTGAGTTGAGTGGTATTGATTATGATTCAACAGAAGACATTGAATATTTGAAAAACAAATTATTAGCATCACTAAGAGTTCCAAAAGCATTCTTAGGGTTTGATGAAAATGTCGGTGGTAAAGCAACCTTAGCAGCAGAAGATGTAAGATTTGCCAGAACCATAGAAAGAATACAAAGAATTATAGTATCGGAGTTAACAAAGATTGCAGTTGTTCATTTATATTCACAAGGATATACTGACGCAGATTTAGTAAACTTTGAATTAGAGTTAGCAAGTCCTTCAACAATGTATGAACAAGAGAAGATTGAATTGTTCGGACAGAAAGTAAACTTAGCTCGTGATATGATTAGTGATAAAATTTTACCTACGAGTTGGGTGTATGATAATGTGTTTAATTTTTCTGATAAAGAAAAAGTCAATATTGAAAATCAAATTATTGAAGACCAAAAACAGAAATTCAGACACTCACAGATTGAAATGGAAGGTAATGACCCAATGGAAACTGGAGACGCAATTGGAACACCAAGTGATATGGCAGCAGTGGGAGTCGGACAAGATGACGCCCAAACACCACCTGATACCATAGCAGGTTCTATCTTTGACCCATTTAATGATGGAGAAAAAGAAGACGAAAGACCAGAAGACCAACAAGGTGGACGACCACAGGAAATGAACAAACCATTCAAAGATAGTGGAGCAAGAGGACGTGACCCATTAGGGAAACAGACCAAGAACAGAAGACCACTTGCATTAGCACACTTCGATGCCTTAAAGAAAACAATGGGTAAAAAGTCAAGGGATATAATTAACGAAACTCAAAAAGTAGATGAAATGGAAAAAGAATATGATGAATATAAAAATGAAAAAGGTAAAGAATAAATACACATTTCTTGAAAGTTTTATATTTATTATTGATAAAAAGTAAAAAATAGTTGGAGCTCAAATGTCTTTAAATGTTAAACATAACAAGATAAAAAACACTGCTATTCTTTATGAATTGTTGTCTCGTCAAATAACGGCTGACGTGATTAATGATTCAAATAGCCCTAAATCGGTGAAGATTTTTAAAGAATTCTTCAATAAAAATACCGAATTGGGTAAAGAATATGCACTTTATCAAGTTTTATTAGAAAAGAAATACAAAAATGATTCGCATGCCGCAACATTAGTTGAAGCAGTGATTAAAAGTCGTAGAAAGTTATCTAATCGTAGATTAAACAACGAGAAATATAACTTAATTAAAACCATAAAAGAAAATTATGATATAAAAGAATTCTTTAATACAAGAATACCTAATTTTAAAATTATGGCTTCAATCTATAAAGTATTCGGAACCGAAACAGGTAAAGAAGACTTTGGACCAGTTCAAAAAACTAATTCAGTAATTACTATAACTGAACACGTTATCAGTAATAATAAAAAAATACACAAATCTAATAAGGTTACTGAAACTTATAAAGAACAAGATAAAGATTTAAGACTATTGAGTTATCAATTATTAGTTGATAAGTTTAATTCTAAGTATAAATCTTTAAATGAAAATCAAAGAAACTTATTGAAAGAATATATCAATAATGTATCTAATACTAATTCATTGAAAGAATTCATAGACA
>Ga0209630_10006016_pt1 | contig 10081 bp, 11 predicted proteins | sample COG_01_FD_184745 | JGI IMG/M metagenome (GOLD analysis project Ga0209630, IMG submission 184745) | Pelagic Microbial community sample from North Sea - COGITO 998_met_01 (SPAdes) (version 2) | ecosystem: Environmental > Aquatic > Marine > Neritic zone/Coastal water | place: Helgoland, sampling... | reverse complement strand
CAAAGAAAATATCCGGGTTGCCCGTCCCGGCGATGGTCTGTGTCCGAGTCAATGGTTTGATGTTCTTGGGGCAAAAGCTATCATTGACATGGATATTGGTCACCCTTTGTCGAAAAAAGACTTTAGAAAGAATATTTAGTTATTTTATTTTGCGTGTGCTTTGGAATATATATCCAATCAATGCTATGTTTGTATGTGAACCAATGTAAAATTGACGAGATTGAATTACCCACTTTTACGGGATCAACTGACGAGAAACTCCGAAAGGCTTGCTGTTGGGTTTCGAAATATTGTCCGGGCCGAACACTTACTCTTGAACAAATAGGCAAAATTATGGATGTTTCTCGTGAAAGAGTTCGGCAGATTGAATCACAGGCTTTAAGAAAACTTAGACATCCCTCGAGGATAAAAATTTTAAAAGAACACCAAAATTAGATTGGAGCTTAGCTATCAAGTTTCAATTTTTACTACTAGTGTGGCAAAATTCATTTGTTTTCCATTAGTTGTTAATCTTTAAAATATTTATGAATAATGAAAACGCATATCTTTTGCTTAATGGTTTGTCAAAGGTCGGACCTATTTCTGCAAGGGAATTATTAAATTCATTCGATGGGAATGCCGCTGATATTTTTAAAGCCAATAAAAGGGATCTAATTCAAATAAAAGGAATTGGAGAAAAAATAATTGATTCATTAAAAAATTCGAAAAATGAAGAATGGTTAGATGCTGAACTTGAAAAAATTAAAAAAAGACGGGCTACATTTTTAATTCAATCACAATTACCTGAGTTGCTTTTGGAAATTTACGACCCACCGATCGGAATGTATGTTGCCGGTAAAATACCAAACCTTCCTTTTGTCGGTATAGTTGGTACTCGGAACCCTACCATGTATGGACAAAAACAAGCACGATTATTTGCCAGTCAATTAACGCAAGCGGGTTTCTGTGTGGTGAGCGGGATGGCCCGGGGAATTGATTCTGCAGCACATGAGGGGGCTTTAGACGCGGGTGGTCCTACTGTCGCAGTTTTAGGTAGTGGACTCGATATTATATACCCACCTGAAAATCTTAATTTGTATCAAAGGATAATGAAAAATGGAGCTGTAGTTTCCGAATTTCCATTTGGTAGGAAAGCAGATAAAAGAACATTTCCGATGCGTAATCGATTGGTGTCTGGTGTGTCGCAGGCTGTCCTTGTCGTTGAATCAGCATCATCTGGAGGTAGCTTAATCACCGCACAATTTGCAGCTGATCAAGGTAGGACAGTCTTTGCAATTCCTGGTCGTATTGATCAGCCAAGCTCAAACGGTTGCCATAAAATTATCAGAGATGGGGCAACATTGGTTAGGTCAGTAAATGACATACTTGAGGATATGCGACCATACATGGAGCAGAAACAAATTTCACTCAATTTTTCGAATGGTAATGAGGTTGAGGGTGATTCAAAAACTTTTTCAAATCAATTAAGCTCGGAAGAAAACTTGTTGGTTGATCAATTAAAAGAAGGGGATCAACTTTCACTTGACGAATTAAGTGTTGGGTCTTCCCTTCCTATTTCTGAAACAATGTCACTTTTAACGCTTTTAGAGTTAAATAAATATATTAAAAAAAATCAGAATGGAAAATTCGAGCTCATCTGAATTAACTATAAACAAGATACTAAATCAATATTAGGAAACATAGCTTTAAATTTTTAGATTATTCTTTTTATTGCTTTTCAGTATTCGAATAGTAAGCTGAATTTTGTTTAGGGGAGTTGTTAGGCGAATAACTGAGATACTTGCACGTTCCGTGAGTGACCCTTAGAACCTGATGCGTATCCAATCGCCGGAGGGAAAACTTTGCACTATGTGTTGGTTATCTTTGGCGTTAATAAAAGTTCAAAGCCATGATAAAAAAAGTAGACAACCCCACAGATAGTGAGCACAGCTCCTTTCCCTTTTCGAATAAAGTATACATTGAGGGAAGTTCCTCATCAGTACAAGTGCCTATGCGTGAAATTCCTCTTGGGCCTAGTAATCTTCCTAACGGCGAAAAAGAATCGAATTCACCGATACGAGTTTACGATACCTCTGGTGCATGGGGAGATGCAAATTTTCATAAAGATCCAACGAAAGGACTTCCTTCGATTAGGTCTAGTTGGATATTAGAGCGAAATGATACAATTAATATTGATGGAAGGTCTTTGAAACCAATTGATAACGGGTATTTATCTGACAAACATGCGGAACGAACAGATAGCAGAACTAAAGAACTTCCTGATTTTGACCTGTCGAGCAGAAATATCCTGCGTGCTGATAAAGGCAAAACAGTAACGCAACTACAATATGCGAGAGAGGGGATAATAACACCAGAAATGGAGTTTATTGCGATACGTGAGAATATGAAATTACAATCCCTAAATAGGGAGGTAGAGACATCTCCCAATGAGGTTAGGAATTCACTGCTACACCAGCATGTAGGCGAATCTTTTGGTGCTTCAATACCCAAGGAGATAACACCAGAATTTGTTCGGAGCGAAGTTGCTCGTGGTCGGGCGATTATTCCTGCAAACATTAACCACCCAGAGCTCGAACCCATGATTATTGGGCGTAATTTCCTGGTTAAAATCAATGCAAATATTGGAAACTCTGCGGTTGCATCATCTATCGAAGAAGAGGTTGAGAAAATGAGATGGGCCACAAAATGGGGGGCAGATACATTAATGGACTTGTCCACAGGAAAGAATATCCATCGAACTCGCGAGTGGATTATCCGGAATTGTCCAGTTCCAGTTGGCACGGTTCCAATTTACCAGGCTCTTGAAAAAGTTAGAGGAAAGCCTGAGGATTTAACATGGGAGGTTTTTAAGGATACTCTTATCGAACAAGCCGAACAGGGTGTAGATTATTTCACAATCCATGCCGGTGTTCTTTTGCGTTATGTTCCAATGACAAGTAAAAGAATGACAGGTATTGTTAGTCGGGGTGGTTCCATAATGGCGAAATGGTGTCTCGCTCATCACAAAGAAAATTTTCTTTATGAAAAATGGGATGAAATTTGTGAAATTATGGCAGCTTATGATGTATCATTTTCAATTGGTGATGGTCTAAGACCGGGATCAATTGCGGATGCAAATGATGAAGCTCAATTTGCAGAGTTGAAGACTCAGGGGGAACTTACTACCAGAGCATGGGAATACGGAGTTCAGGTGATGAATGAGGGACCTGGTCATGTTCCTATGCATATGATTAAAGAAAATATGGACAAACAGATAGAATGGTGCCATGAAGCTCCATTTTACACTCTTGGCCCTTTAACCACAGATGTGGCACCGGGTTACGATCACATTACTAGTGGTATTGGTGCCGCAATGATCGGGTGGTATGGATGTGCGATGCTTTGTTATGTTACACCGAAGGAACATTTAGGTTTGCCGGATCGAGAGGATGTTCGCGAGGGAGTTATTACTTATAAACTTGCAGCACATGCAGCAGATCTAGCAAAAGGACATCCCTCTGCCCAGTTTCGTGACAATGCTCTATCTAAAGCTAGGTTTGAATTTCGTTGGGAAGATCAGTTTAATCTATCTCTTGATCCTGAAAAAGCTAGAGAGTTTCATGATCAAACATTACCTCAAGATAATGCCAAAACAGCTCATTTTTGTTCTATGTGCGGGCCCCATTTTTGTTCCATGAAGATTAGTGAAGATGTAAGGAAATACGCTAGAGAAAATGGTTTTGATGATGAAGATGATGCAATTGCACAAGGTATGGCAGAGAAATCTCAGGAATTTCTTGATTCAGGTGCGGAAGTTTATACTTCTGGCGAATCGCAATGAATATATTTGTCAATGATGAGTTAAAGAATGTGTCAACTGGTTCGTCATTACGATCATTACTTGTTGAACTTGGCATGGTTGAATTTAACGGTTGGGCAATTGCGGTAAATAGTGAGGTTGTTCCAGTTGATGAAATTGATGATTTAACCTTGTCTGATAATGATCAAATTATGTTAGTACAGGCAACCCAAGGAGGATGACTCATTTACCAAGTGTTATTTTAATATCTCCGCCATCAGACAAAGATGGAGAGATAGACTTACTTTGTCAGTTTTTCGACGCCGGTTTATCTAGGTTTCATCTGCGGAAACCGAATTTTTCAGCGGAGGATTTAAAAAGGTATTTGAATAAAATACCTACTGAGCATTTGTCTAAAATTGTGGTGCACCGATGTCCTGAAGTTTTAGCAGATTTTGAAGTTGGAGGTTACCACTTCAGGTCAAATGAGCCTGCTCAAGTTATGAAGGGTACATCAAGTAAGTCACTTCATAAATTGGGCGAGTTGACTGGATTGAAAGAAAGTATGGATTATGTTTTTTTAGGCCCAATCTTTCGTTCTGTATCTAAGAGGGGATACGGTCCTAAAATATCACTTAATGAAATCTTTTCCCTGTTTAGCAGCGGAAGACTGAATCGCTTGAACAAAATTCCAAAGGTTTACGCACTAGGAGGTATACGGAAAAAGAAAATATTAAGATTGTCAGAAGTCGGTTTTAGTGGTGTGGCCTTGCTTGGTTCGGTGTGGGGTAGTCGAGACCCGTTGAAGTCTATTAGAGATTTTTTGGCGTTGGGTGTATCTTTTTCATCAGGAAAATAAGTCGAATGAAAAAATCTCTTCCTCCCTTGTTGTGTTTAACATCTGATAGCAGTGATTATTCTCATTCGGACCAAGTTGGTATTCTTTTGGATGCAGGTGCCACTTTTATACAAATAAGATCCAAAAAACTAAGCTTTGATGAACTTTTAAACCAAGCAAATCATGCATCAATTTTGGCAGTGAAAAAGAATGCTGATTTAATTATTAATGATCACATTGAAGTTGCGAAATTATCCAATGCATCCGGTGTTCATCTTGGTGGAAACGATGAGTCAGTCTATGATGCCAGAGTGCGGTTGGGTGAAGGAATGTACATCGGGGCAACCGTTCACAGCATTTCAGAGGCAAAAGTTGTCAAAGAAATTGGCAATTGTGATTATGTTGGGCTTGGTCCTTTTCGGTCTTCTCAAACAAAACCGGGGTTCAGGGATTTTCTTTCAGAAGATCAGATCTTTCATATTGTCGATTTGTTATCTCCTATCCCCACTTTTTTGATTGGCGGTCTGCAAATTGCTGATTGTAATTTGATTACAAAATTCAATTTGCATGGGATTGCTGTATGTAGCGGTTTATCAAACAAAGCCAGGTATGGTGGAAATGTTAAAAGTTTTATAAAAGAAATTAATGATTTAAATTGTATTTCTGTATGATTGAGAAAGTTGACGAATTAAAAATATCCGGAGAAGCCTTTCATTCTCGATTGTTTGTGGGTACAGGTAAGTTTCAGTCTGGTGAAATATTGAGTAAGGCAGTTTTGGCTAGTAAATCGCAGATGGTTACTGTTGCAATGAAGCGTGCAAACCCAACTGCTGAAAAAGATTCAATTTTAGATTTTCTCGATACTGCAAATGTTAGGATTTTACCAAATACTTCTGGAGTTCGGGATGCAAAAGAGGCAATATTCGTTGCCCGAATGGCACGTGAAGCATTAGGGACAAACTGGCTTAAATTAGAGATACACCCTGACCCTAAATACCTTATGCCTGACCCAGTAGCCACTCTTGAGGCGACAAGAGAGTTGTCTAAGGATGGCTTTGTTGTTCTGCCATACTGCCACGCTGACCCTGTTCTTTGTAAGCTACTCGAGGAAGCTGGTGCGGCTGCTGTTATGCCGCTTGGCTCACCTATCGGGAGTAATCAGGGCTTGGAAAGTAGGGAGTTTTTAAGAATTATTATTGAACAGGCAAATGTTCCCGTTGTCGTTGACGCTGGAATCGGTGCACCATCCCAAGCATCTGAGGCAATGGAGATGGGAGCAAGTGCAGTTTTAGTTAATACGGCTATAGCTGTATCCCCTGATCCTGTTATTATGGGGAAAGCATTCGCTGGGGCTGTAAAAGCTGGGAGGGCAGCTCACTTGGCAGGTTTAGGGAATGTGAGAAAAAGTGCATATGCAACCTCTCCATTAACTGGTTTTCTCTCTTCTTAAATGTTTTCATGAATTCATTTTTAGACAAGTATGAGAATACAAGTTGGGCAAATATTTCTAGTCGGATTGAGTTATCTACAAGGGAGGATGTTGAGAGTGCATTAAATTCTGAAGGGCGATGTGGTTTGCAAGGCTTTGCTGCATTGCTTTCACCTATAGCGGGTATTGAATATTTAGAAGAAATGGCACAACTTGCCCACAAATTAACGATGCAACGGTTTGGCAAGGTCATTCGCTTGTTTGCCCCGATGTATCTGTCGAATGAATGTACAAATGTTTGTGACTATTGTGGTTTTAGCCTTGGAAATAAAATACCTAGGAAAACTCTTTCTATTGCTGAGATCTTAAAGGAAACTGCTGCATTAAGAAGCCAAGGTTTCGAGCATGTGTTATTAGTAACTGGTGAATCTGCCAATAAAGTCAGTACAGATTATCTTTTTAAGGCTATAATGGTACTTAATGAATATTTTTCAAATGTTTCAATGGAAGTTCAGCCTTTGGATCAAAGCGATTACCAACATTTAATTAAAGCAGGTTTGCATGCTGTTTTGGTTTATCAGGAAACTTATGATAGAAAAAGTTATGCTAAGCATCACATTAAGGGAAAGAAGACAAATTTTAATTGGCGTCTCGAAACTGCAGATCGACTTGGGCGTGCGGGAATAAATAAAATTGGATTAGGTTGCCTGTATGGGTTGACTGAAGATTGGCGAACGGATTCTTTTTTTGCAGCTTTACACTTGGATTATTTAGAAAAGAAATATTGGCAGACTAGTTTTTCGATGTCTTTTCCAAGAATCCGACCATATGAGGGTGAAATGTCTCCTTTGGTTGATTTGCAGAATCGCGATTTAGTCCAATTACTTTGTGCTTTTCGTATTTTTAATCATGAACTTGAATTAAGTCTTTCTACTCGGGAGAGTCCGGCATTAAGAGAGCAATTATTGCCTATTGGCATCACTACAATGAGTGCTGGATCTAAAACTAATCCTGGTGGATATTCAGTCTCTGATGATTCCCTTGAGCAATTTTCAATATCAGACGAAAGAAGTCCTGTTGAAGTTGCTCAAATGCTTCGTCTAAAAGGATATGAACCAGTTTGGAAAGACTGGGATTCTTCTTACCATCTAAAAAGTAAATTCGAATCTAGTAAAAGTATGCTTTGTGACGAGAGGAATAGTTCTGATATGCAGATGGTTTCCTGATATTCTTGAAGAGAGGTTCATTATTCTTATTTAAAATGCTTTCCGCAAAAGAGACTGATCAATACCAAAGGCATTTATCGCTACCTGGATTTGGTGTAAAAGCGCAGTTGAAGTTAAAAAAATCCTCTGTACTGGTCATAGGTGCAGGGGGATTGGGGTGTCCAGTTCTGCAATACCTTGCTGCTGCTGGTGTTGGGAAAATTGGTATTGTTGATGACGATCTTGTAGATATATCTAATTTACAAAGGCAGGTTCTCTTTAATCACGACGATATCGGGTATTCTAAGGCAAAAGTTGCGAAGTTAAAACTATCTCTTTTGAATCCGAATATTGAGATTATTGATTATCCAAATCGTTTTAATTCATCAAATGCTGAAAATTTATTACGCGGATTCGATCTAGTTGTGGATGGCACAGATAATTTTTCGTCCCGTTATTTAATAAACGATGCTTGTGTAATATGTAACAAGATCTTGGTTTATGGTGCGATTTTTCAATTTGAAGGACAGGTAAGCGTTTTTAACTTCAATAACGGTCCAACTTATCGTTGTTTATTTCCTTCTCCTCCTGCATCCAAAGCTTTACCAAATTGTTCAGAAACCGGAGTTTTGGGAGTGCTTCCCGGAATAGTCGGCAACCTGCAGGCACTCGAAGTTATCAAAGTAATAACAGGCATTGGAGATCCGCTTTCTGGGAGAGTATTATTATACGACGCATTAACCCAACAAACTCGAATGCTTAAGTTGAAGCCAACTAAGGATGGACATGCAATTACTTCGTTGAAAGAAATTTCTTTACCTTGCGAAACAAATCAAAACGATATGAGAGAACAAATTATAAAAGAAATCAGTCCGCAGGAACTGGTCTCCATTATGGAAGAAAGGAACGAAGTCTTTCTTCTCGATGTTCGGGAGGGGTGGGAACGTGCAAAATCTAAAATATCTCCTTCATTCCATATTCCTCTAGGCGAATTAGAGTCAGGTCAACGACCTCTTTTACCTGATTCATTATCCGAAAATAAGAAGATTATTGTCTATTGTAAGGCTGGTGTTAGAAGCCGAATGGCATGTCAATCTTTGCATGAGCATGGATTTAAAGAATTGCATAACCTGTCGGGTGGTATTTTAGAGTGGGAAGGTAAAGGTTTTCCAGTTTCTTAATGTCTGTCTTGTTGGCAATTGGTGGCACAGATAGTTCGGGTGGAGCTGGTTTATCCGCAGACATCGAAACATTCAAGGTGTTGGGTGCTGATTGTTTGCTTTGTATTACAGCTGTAACCGCCCAGAGTAATGCCTGTTATATCGATACACATGCTGTCCCTTCCTCAATGATTAATGCACAGCTTAAATCAATTGCTGATCAGAAAATTGATGCTGTGAAAATTGGTATGCTTCCGAATGCTGAAACAATTGAAATTGTTGCTGACTTTATTAGTCAAATCTCATGTGAAAATGTGATTCTAGATCCAGTAATGAAGAGTTCTTCTGGAGGAAGACTTTTTATGCAGGAATCAATTGAATTATTAAAGGAATTACTTTTTCCACATATTACATTGATAACGCCTAATTTTGCAGAAGCTAATATCTTAACAAATGAAAGCGTGGTTGAGTTTGAGCATTTACCTGGATTAGCCAAAAAGTGTATTGAGATGGGTGTAGATTCGGTGCTGATCAAAGGTGGTCATATTACCGAGAAACCTTGTCGTGATCTGTTGTTAACTCAAAATCGACAGATAATATTTGATAACAAAAGAATTTCTGGCGGTACCGAGGTAAGAGGTACTGGTTGTCGGTTGGCAAGTGCGATTACTTATTACCTAGCCAATGAAAGTACCAGCCTCGAGGGTGCTGTGAAAAGAGCAAACAATTATCTGCACGAGTATATTTTAGAAAATGTGTAGATTTTATATTTGATTAAATTATCTACCCAATGCTTTTCTTATTAACTCTTCAGTTGAAGCACTCTTCCCTATCTCATCTGAGGCTTTTCTAACAGCTTGGTCTGCATCAGTAGCTTTGTAACCGAGGGTAAGGAGTGCGGATACAGCATCGTGGTAGACTCCAAATATATTTTCTTCCTGATGTTGTTCGTGCATGTCTTTTCCTTGGATTCTTGATGAAGTCGAAGATGTCTCGGTCTCACTAGTTTTGGGTAAAACTTTGTCTTTAAGTTCAACGACGATTCTTTCTGCTGTTTTCTTTCCAAGTCCCTGAGCTTTTGAAAGCATCGCAATATCTCCGCTGGCGATTGAAGTTTTAAGCATTGGCAGAGAAAGAGAACCTAGGAGATTCAGAGCAATCCGTGGTCCGATTCCAGATACTTTATCAACAATCATGCGAAAAAAGTCCCTCGATTCTCTGTCTATAAATCCATAGAGGGTTTGAGAGTCTTCTCGATATGTAGCTTGTGTGTATAATTTTATTTCTTTGCCAAGAGTAGGAAGTTTTTCGGAGGTAGTAAGGGGAATGTTTACTTCATACCCTATGCCTCCAACCTGAATAACTGCCATATTAAGCTGACATTCGATTAAATCTCCTTCAATAAATGCGATCATTGGCTTTAAATCAGGCTTTTAGACCTAAGACATCTTGCATGGAGTATAAGCCTGGGTCTTTCCCAATTGACCATTTTGCTGCCTTTAGTGCACCTGCCGCGAAGATTACACGGTCCGTAGCTCTATGCGTTAATTCTATTCTTTCTCCTGTGCCCGCAAACATCACAGTATGTTCTCCCACGATATCACCTCCTCGTAGAGCATGAGATCCAATTTCAGTTACCACTCTTTCACCGGGCATTCCTTCACGACCATG
>Ga0209630_10006015_pt1 | contig 10082 bp, 7 predicted proteins | sample COG_01_FD_184745 | JGI IMG/M metagenome (GOLD analysis project Ga0209630, IMG submission 184745) | Pelagic Microbial community sample from North Sea - COGITO 998_met_01 (SPAdes) (version 2) | ecosystem: Environmental > Aquatic > Marine > Neritic zone/Coastal water | place: Helgoland, sampling... | reverse complement strand
CATTTATTGGGAATTTGATGCGGCCGTTGCCGTTGGTCATCACCTTACTCATTAATGCCGTGTAATCTGTTGAGATATCGTTGTCGTCGAAGGTAATCAGATTGGCAAATCCCATAATCTCATTATAAAACTTAGCCCAAACATTCATCTCTCCCCAATCAACATTGCCAACCATATGGTCTATGTAACGTAATCCTACTTCAGTTGGATTATAATGCGATTCCCATTTTTCAAATTTTGGCAAAAACACCCCATTGTAGTTCTTACGTTCAACAAATACATGAACCGTATCGCCATATGTTCTAATGGCAGACCGAACGACTTCACCATCTTTGTCTGACTCTACCCGTGGTTCAAAAAAGGAGACAGCACCACGCTTAGTTGTTTTTTCCCATGATTTTTTGGCATCTTCAACCCACAAAGCAATTACTTTAACACCATCGCCATGTTTGGTGATATGGTCAAAAATTTCGTTGTTTTCTGTTCCTGGCATTGGCGTGGTAAGCACTAACCGAATTTTATCCTGAACAACCACATAACTCGTTCTGTCTTTAAGTCCGGTTTCAAGACCTGCATAAGCTAAAGATTGAAAACCGAGCGCCGTTTTATAAAAGTGTGCTGCTTGCTTCGCATTTCCTACATATAGCTCTACATAATCCGTACCTAGAAGCGGCAAAAAATCGTCGGCTTCCGGAAATATTTTTTCTAAACTGTATTTGTAATTCTTTACGTCTGTTAAGTTCTCCATTGTTCTATATTTTTATTCTGCAATCCAAGATTTGTAATAATCGTCCACTTGTAAGTCCATGGCTGCTTTGGTTATTGAAAGCGGTGCAAACGGATCAATCATCACGGCTAGCTCCTCAGTTTTGGTTTTCCCAACACTTCGTTCAATGGCACCAGGGTGTGGCCCGTGTGGGATGCCTCCAGGATGTAAGGTAATTTGCCCTTTTTTGATGTTATTTCTGCTCATAAAATCCCCATCAACGTAATAGAGAATCTCTTCAGAGTCGACATTGCTGTGATGGTACGGTGCGGGTATCGCTTTGGGATGATAATCATACAAACGCGGCACAAATGAACACACAACAAATCCTGCAGACTCCCATTGCTGATGAATCGGAGGCGGCATATGAATTCGGCCTGTTAGCGGTTCAAAATCGTATATCGAGAATGCGTAAGGGTAATTAAATCCATCCCATCCTACGACGTCAAATGGGTGGTTTGCGTGCGTATACTCCCACAACACACCTTGCTTTTTAGAAATCACCTTGAATGACCCTTTTTCATTATGTGTTTGCAGGTCTGTTGGTAACCTAAAATCACGTTCACAAAATGGTGAATGTTCAAGAAACTGGCCGTAGTCGTTTCTATATCTGCGCGGTGTTGTTATTTCACTAAACGACTCGATGTACAGTAGCCTGTTGTCTTCTGTATCAAAGTCAATTTGGTACGTTGTTCCTCTCGGGATGATCAAATAATCGCCGTATGCAAATTTGAGGTTTCCGTACATGGTTTTTAACGTTCCTGAACCTGCATGCACGAATAACATTTCATCAGCATCAGAGTTTCTGTAGAAATAGTCTGAAGAAAATTCAATGGGTGCAGCCAAACCTATGTGTAGGTCATTATTGACAAACAGAGTCTTCCTACTTTTTAAATAATCCTTGTTAGGAGTTAAACTAAAGCCTTGAAAACTAAGGGCTTGCATGTTCTTTTCAATGGCAATTTCTGGTGTAACGTCGGTTAATCTTTTCACCTCACTGACCACTGTTGGCGGATAAAGGTGATAAATTAACGACGACATTCCTGCAAAACCTGCTGTTCCAAAAAGTTCTTCTTGGTATAATCCACCCTCAGGTTTTTCAAAGGTGATATGTCTTTTATTCGGTATTTGACCTAATGTATGATATCTAGGCATGTGGTAATGTTGAGTTTTGAATGATTGGATGATTGAATGTCTGAAGGACGATGAGCCTTATGGTTGGCTTACCGCCTTAACTCACTCTGGGTTACGTTTAACCAAAATGGTTAAATCAAAAAACCCATAAAAGAAGAATGACCTATACATTGATGCAAATGTCACCATTACTTGATTTCACCGCCTGACGATGGTGAGATAACCGTATGACAAATGTCATATCCCATGTACATCAATCGTATTCTAAGATTCTTTGGTTCGCCAAGACTTAGATTGTATTTAGTTTTTGTAATTTTATCACATCGAAAAGTATTGTCATATATGAAAAAACTAATTCTTCTTTCTCTTGCGACCTGTGGTCTTTTATTATTCTCTTGTAATTCTGATGACGGTCCGTCAACCAGACGTGTAGAAATGCAGTTTCATGGCTACAGCGATGGCGGTGATTCAAAATTTAGAGGCACAGATGTAATTGGAGAAGAGGTTGCTGTAACTCTTGAAGGATTGCCTGGCTCTTATCAGATAACCAACATTCAATGCTTGTTTGGCGGAACTGGGAACACGCCAGCAAATAGAGAGTTAACCTTAAAAATATATAAAGACAACGGCGAAGCGAATCCGGGTGAAATGATTCATTCTTCCAAACACACAATGGCCTCTGCATTAACCTCTCTTACCGATTTAAACATAAAATCTAGCAACGTCCGTCTAGAGGCGGGTCAAGATGTTCGTGTGGCATTCGAAATACTTGACACCAAAGGCTTCCCTTCTTTTGCTGAAGAGTTTGATGGCGCCTATGAGGAAACCAAGAACTGGCTAAAAGATAAGGACGGCACATGGAACTCAAACGACGGTATTGGCGTTAATGGCAACTGGGTAATACGCGCGATTGCGCAACAGGACCTGTAGAAATTTTGAATGTTTAATTCTTAATGTTTAATAATTAAGTGGTTAGACTAGTTTCAATGAGAATCGTCCATGAATAAGAATCCGATTGTTGACGAATAGTTCGTTAAAAAGGACCGTACGACATTGCCTAACATACAGCGTGTATAGGAAATCATTCGAACTGCTTATCCCGAAATAGAAGATACCAATGCATGGAGCAGCCCAACCTTTCATATTTAATGGCTATATGGCTTCTTGCTTCATGAATACTACAAAGCACGAGAACTTAATGTCTCACCAAAGAACGTAAATAAACAAAACCATTGGTTTGTTAAAAGGAGACTGTTGTTTTGGCCTGGATGAAATTGACGGATGGAGAATAGACTCTCTTAAAGAGTTCTCAGGGGTATTATCAGACTCATGAGTAACGCTAGAACACATCCTACATAAGAACAACGTGTTGATTTACTAAGATCATTTTAGAAACGGACTATGGCAAAAACAAATTAAACCGACTGATGTTTTTAGTTAGAGTTAGTCATAATACCATATGATCGTTCAAAAAGAAGAAATCAATAATTGGAATACTGAATACCGATTGAAATTTATCAACTCGCTATCTGGATATAAGGGAGTTCATCTTGTCGGGACCAAAAGCAAAGACGGCTTATCCAATTTGGCAATCTTCAATTCCATCGTTCACATTAGCTCAAACCCAGCCCGTATCGGTTTTATTATGAGGCCGCTTACTTTGCCAAGGCACACCTATAAAAACATAATAGACACGGCATTCTATACCATCAACCATGTCCATAAATCCTTTCTAGACCAAGCACATTATACTTCGGTAAAGTTCGAATCCAATCAATCCGAATTTGAGGAATGTAATCTGGGGGAATCCTATTTCGACAAGTTCCATGCACCATTCGTTGCTGAAAGTAAGATTAAAATAGGATTGAAACTGATTGAAGACATTGAGCTACAAGAGAGCAATTGTCGCCTTCTAGTCGGTGAAGTCCAGTGTGTTATTACTGAAAATGATTACGTAGAAGAAGATGGCGCATTAGATTTAGAAAAAGCGAATGATGTTTGTGTTACTGGATTAAATCAATATTCAGCAGTTCAGAAATTTGCAAATATCCCGTACGCAAGGAAAGAAAACCTACCCAACTTCAATAGACAGAAGCGCCCTGACAGCACTGTATTTGACGAGGAATCTCAAACATATAATGCCAAACTATTGCCATATGGGACAAATGTGGGTGCACCAAGTATCACAGCAAATAACCTCTCAATATGGAAAAATCGAGGAATTACAGGTTTTAATCACGTACTAAAAAGTAAGATTGAACTCATTAAATCAGAGTATGAATTACTGCTTGACGAATATGCCGTTAATGAATTGCTGTACAACACACACTGTGACTTTGAGCCTATCATAGGCGAGGTTTATCACTTGTATGAAAAAGAAAACAGAGATGAAAATTTTCTATCATTAATTCCACCGCACACTTGGAAAAGGAAACACCTTGGATCGTTTAAACTGAACAGTGACAAGGTATGGAGTAAAGTAACAAAATCAGATGAGTGATTTAAAAAAACAACTTCGACCAGAAATTCCGAGTATCGTATTAACTCAAAATTTTAGTGAGGAAGAAAGATTTCAGAATGAGGTGCTTCGACCGATTATTAAGCTTCAACACGACCTAATCTTTAGTTGCTTCGAACATTATTTACAACAGACAAAAGGGTCTTTGGAATCACTTAATCCGGTTCAGATTGATGCATATATTATTAACTTGTTTAAAACGAGTGCAAGGCTGAAGACCGAATTGCGCGGCTTGGTTATTGGACTATTCACACTCGAAGAACATCAAAAGTATATGGAGATATCCTCACAACTCAATAGGAGGATGAACAACATGATTCAGCAGCGCATTCTATCTTGTTATGTTTGACAAGGCGGCATTGACTCAAAATTCAGGCTTCGCTCTGAATGACTCAAACCTAAAAATCAAGAGTAAAACTATTCAGCTTGCGCCTGCACCTAGTACTAATTGTTCCGAGTGCCGTTTTCCCGTTAATCGTTATTTCACAATCATTAATTGTGAATTACCAATCATTAATTATCCATTGAATTAACTTTGCGCCATGGCGCACAACAAGGCAATTCTACTCATTTTAGACGGATGGGGGATCGGGAAACACGACAATACCGATGCGATATATAAAGCAAACACACCGTTTGTGGATGGCTTGATGGAATCAGCACCGACGTCCACTTTAAAAACTTTTGGTGAAAACGTTGGTTTGCCTCCAGGGCAAATGGGAAACTCTGAAGTAGGTCACATCAATATTGGTGCTGGTCGGGTTGTATATCAGATGCTCATGCGTATCAACAAATCTTTTGAAGACCAAACGATTCTTGAACAACCCAATTTCCAGCAACTATTACAAGAAGCAAAAGAAAACGGCAAAAACATCCATTTGATGGGCTTAGTGAGCAATGGTGGTGTACACAGTAGTGATGAGCACTTGAAAGCACTTTGCGGAATTCTCCAAGATAATGGGTTGGACGGCAAGACCTTCATTCACGGTTTCTTAGATGGTCGCGATTGTGATCCTAAAAGTGGTAAAGGTTTTGTAAAAGAAGTTATGGCCGACCCAAGAATGGGTAAGGCAAAATTTGCCAGCCTAATTGGAAGGTATTATGCCATGGATCGTGACAAACGATGGGAACGCGTAAAACTTGCCTATGATGCCATGGTGCATGGAGTGGGCAAAAAAACCAATAACATCGTTGAAGCGATTGAACAATCTTATGCCTCTGATGTTACAGACGAATTTGTACAGCCCATTATTCAGGTGGATGCCGCCAACAACCCAATGGCAACAATCAGTGAAAACGACATTGTGCTGTGTTTCAACTTTCGTACGGATAGAGGACGAGAAATCTCAATGGCTTTAACACAAGAAACATTTCATGAACAAAATATGGCGCCAATCAATGTGTCGTATTACACCATGACGCAGTACGACAAAACGTTTAAAGATGTCAATGTCATATTTGGCAATAACGATCTAAAGCTGACCATTGGCGAGCATTTGGAAAACTTGGGATTAAAACAATTACGTGCTGCCGAAACCGAGAAATATCCGCACGTTACCTTTTTCTTTAGTGGCGGTAGAGAAACTCCGTTTAAAGGAGAAGAACGCATTTTAGTTAATTCTCCAAAAGTGGCGACCTACGATTTACAGCCAGAAATGAGCGCTCCAGAACTGAAGGACAAGGTGAAGTCAGCAATTGATAAAAATGACATCGACTTTTTCTGCGTAAACTTTGCCAACCCTGATATGGTTGGACACACTGGCGTCTTTTCCGCAATTAAAACGGCATGTGAAACGGTAGATAGTTGCGTCAAGGAATTGGTTGAAACGGCCTTGAAGAACAAGTACAAAATGGTGATAATAGCGGATCACGGTAACGCAGATTTTGCTGTAAACCCGGATGGTTCACCAAATACGGCTCATAGTGTAAACATAGTGCCATGTATCGTTTTAGGTGAGGACAACATCACCATGAACGACGGTATACTGGCCGATGTTGCACCGACGATTCTAAAATTAATGAATGTCGAGCAACCGACAGAGATGACTGGCAACCCGCTGTATTGATGAGAAAGAAAGTAACTATCCCTATACAGTTTGTTCACCTTGGAGAAGAGGGTACCCATATTTTTTGCAAGGCAAAAGTTAACGGTGTTAAAGCACGCGTACTTATAGATACCGGTGCAAGTAAAACCGTTTTATCGCAATCTTTTGCAGCAACATTGAAAGGCCTAAAAGAGGTTACAGTCTCAGACAATTCTACCTCAGGGATTGGCCCAGAATCCGTGGAGGCCAAATTTGTTAGAATAAAATCCTTGCGTTTTAAGTACCTGAAGATAAAAAAGCTCGTAGTCGGCACTATTGATGTGAGTCACGTGGATGCGATGTATCAAACATTAAATGTAAAACCGTTTGACATGATTTTAGGTGGTGAAGTGCTTGAGACCTACAATGTTGTGATTGATTATAAAAAGAAACGACTGGTTTTTAATTAAAAAATAAATTCCTCATTCTGCTACCTTTGCCTCACATGGGTAAAATTGTTGTAACCGGGACTGCCGGATTTATTGGAAGCTGTTTAGCGCATCATTTATTTCGAAATGTATCCACATCACTTGTTCTTGTTGATGATTTTAGCAAATCTGAGAAGTCAAACAATCTAATCGGGTTAGAAAACTGTACGCAAATAGACCGTAGCGAATTTCTTGGTCAACTCATGGACTTAGATATTGACTTCATTTTTCATTTGGGTGCCAGAACAGATACCACCGAATTTGACGTGTCGATATTCGACCAATTAAACCTCAACTACTCTAAAACCATTTGGCATTATTGTGCTGAGCACAATGTTCCATTAATTTATGCGTCTTCAGCTGCAACCTATGGCGATGGCACACTCGGGTTCGACGATGATCTATCTACTATGGATCAACTCAAACCACTCAATCCGTATGGCCAAAGTAAGCTAGATTTTGACCTCTGGGCAAAGGCGCAAAACAACAAACCTCCGTTTTGGATTGGTCTCAAATTCTTTAATGTATTTGGCCCTAACGAATATCACAAAACGCGCATGGCATCGGTGGTTTTTCATGCTTACCACCAGATTAATGCTACTGGAAAAATGAAACTATTCCAGTCTCATAATCCAGAATATACCGACGGTGGGCAAACTCGAGATTTTATATATGTCAAAGACTTAATAGCAGTTATGCTATTCTGGTACGATCAGAAAACTGGAAGCGGGATTTACAATCTTGGTACGGGTGTGCCAAGAACATTTAATGATTTGGCAAACGCCACCTTTAAGGCAATGGGTTTACAACCAAATATCGAATACATCCCAACACCTGAAGACATTCGAGACAAATACCAGTATTATACAAAGGCAGAAATGGCACGAACGTTGCATCAAGGTTATGGCAAAGGATTTACAAGTCTTGAAGATGCCATTAACGATTATGTTAAATTCTATTTGCAACAGGATGCTTACTTTTAAACTTTGATTCGTAAAATCGTCATATCTGCACTGCTCATTACTTCAGCAGTATTATTCTATCTAGCGCATAAATCAAATTGCGACACTGAAGCAGACAAGACAGAACAGAAGCAAGTTTGGACAGCAGCCACAAATCAATTCTTAACTGACTTAATACAACAAGGCACGGCACTTGGTGAAGATATTACTTCCAACTCAAGCGTTAAAAACATAAACGAAGCTTGGACATTCTTTCGAATGCAAAACGGCAAGATGACCGATTGGTCTTCGAATGAATGGATGCCAGACAGCGCTGTATTTACGAGAAGTGAGCCATACCTGCATCAACATCAATCTGGATGGGAATTAGTCGTTCCACTCACAGATCAAAAGGCAATCCTATCGTATAAACTCACAAGAAGCGAATCGGGTCAGTTTCAAAACGAAAACAGACTTACACCGCTTTCAGGACAACAATTTGAGCTTCAAAATAAAGAAACCAAGTATGGGTTGTTGAACGACTCTGTGTATCTAAGTTTTTATGGCAAACGTGTGGGACCAGAACTTGCTGGGACTTACTACCTAATTGCCATGCTTCTCTTGTTGCTAACTGCTTTTGTTAGCCATAGAAGTTGGTTGTTGGGCAGTATCGCAACTGCTGGATTTGCTATACTCATTCGTGTGTTTAGTTTTCATGACGTTATGGGTCATGGTCTTGCCGCACTTGGGGTATTCGACCCTATGATTTATGCCAGTTCGGATTTACTCCCGTCTTTAGGTGATTTAGGGTTGCACATCTGCACGGCAATTATTGTCACACTTGCTCTTCTTCAAGCCTTAAGAAAGATTCAAATAAAAGGGCGCGGGATGGTGTTTATAGCCTTCACGCTGACAACAATATTCGGATTCTTTTCGGCAGACTTAATCCGTTCACTTTTAAGAAGCCTCATTGCCAATTCAAACATTTCCTTTGACGTCACTCATCTTTCAACAATTACGGCGTACACCCTTATAGCCGTTGTGTTGGTTTCGCTCCTATTTTGGATTTGGTATGCGTTGACATCGGCACTGTTTCAGCGTATTAAAAAGATTGACAGACAAGGTCTCCATTATGTAGTGGCGGTTGTTATCGGTCTTGCAATATTTGTGGTTTTCCAAACCGTTGATGCCAAAAGAAGTTTGGCTGGCTTAACCCCTTCCATCCTTTTTACGTTAACCGCTTCAGCTTTTCTGTACTATGCGATTTTTAAGGTAAAAAGAAAAATTGGCATTTATAAATACATCGGCTACATCGTTCTTTTTACTGTTTTTTACACGACCTCGATACAATTGTTTCAAGAAAAAAAGGAAGCAGAGTATTTAAACCTTTATGCCTCTAAACTCATTTCGAATAAAGACTTACCAGCTGAATATTTATTCAAAGAGATGGAGAATGAGTTGGCGCAGCAGTTCTTAGTTCCTGAAGATTTTGAAATATTCAGCCAAAAGAAGGAGCAATTTGAGCAGAGGCTTAGACGCTTATACTTTTCTGGATATTTGGATAAATACAATATGTTGGTATTGAGTTTTGACGCTTTAGGAAACAACATCAATTCATCAACGCTATACAACTTCAAGGATCTGGATGAGATTTACAATTTCAAGTCTTTTCAAACACTGAGCAACCATTTTTACCAAGTAAAAAGTGATAGAATATTTAACGGATACTTGGCAAAATTCGAAAATTGTGATTTAAATGGTCACTACGGATCGGTGTTTGTTCTTTTGGAACCCAAGTTTATTCAGAGTTCCTATGAATACCCGCAACTGATTAGTCGTAAAAAAGACAACCGGCTGTTCGATATTGATGACTATTCGTATGCCCTTTACAGTAACGGCAAGCTCTTAAACCAAAAAGGAACCTACCCGTATAACTTACATTACGACTCTTTACACTTTGTTTCGAGCAGCTCATTATTTTCATCGGCCAGTTACAAGCACTTTATCAGTGATCAGGAACAGGCCATCGTGGTTTTAAGTCATCCTGGAAACCAACTTAAGAGGACTGTGTCGACATTCAGTTTTGGATTTATCTTTTTCATCTTGTGTTTCACAGCGTTTGGCATAATCTGGGTATTGACGCTTAGCCTGCAACAGTGGTTTCTCAGAAAATGGGGCATGTCAACCGAGTTCAAGTCATTTAAGTTTACC
>Ga0209630_10006014_pt1 | contig 10082 bp, 10 predicted proteins | sample COG_01_FD_184745 | JGI IMG/M metagenome (GOLD analysis project Ga0209630, IMG submission 184745) | Pelagic Microbial community sample from North Sea - COGITO 998_met_01 (SPAdes) (version 2) | ecosystem: Environmental > Aquatic > Marine > Neritic zone/Coastal water | place: Helgoland, sampling... | reverse complement strand
ATCCAAACCCTACTAACAGGTCTTTCTTATCCGACACAGTTACAATAAAAGATTCATTAGAATTAACACTCTGCTTTTGAATGCTCCAACTTTCAATCGGTCTTGTAGATCTTCCTGACACTGATTTGTGTAATAGTCTAAAATTATCAAACTGTTCACTTGTAACTTTTTCATGCACTTGAATTTTCCACTCTTTAAACCCTTTATTAACAAGGGTTTTATAGCGATTTCTAAATTGTAGTCTTATTTCTTCAATACTTAAGGATAAGTCTACCATAAGATGGTGGCTCGTGAATGTTTCTTCAGCTAATTCAAGAAGTTTAGTATACCACTTTGATAATTTAAAAAATTCTATGTTAACAAATTGACACTTGTTAATTTTGAGTTCTTTTGATAAATCAAAAATTAAATCTAATATTTTTGTTTCAATTTTTTTTCTTACTTTATCTGCTAGATTTTTTTTAAAGATTGGCTCTACTATCTCTTCACCATTACTACTCAAAACCCATTCATTATTTTTGTTTTTATGCACCATAAGAGGCATAATGCCTATTTCTTGCTTATCATAATATAAAATCATTGATAAGTTTATTGAATCATTATCTGAAAAATATGAAACATAATATTTGATTGTATTTAATAAGTGAAAGGTTGATAAGTTAGAGTTAGAAATTTTAAGAATCCCTTTCCATTTATTAATGTCAATATCTGCATCAGGAAAATAACTATAAATTATTTCAAATAATTTTTTTTCTATTTTCATTTCAAATAATTTTTTATATTTTATTTTGATTATTATTTAAATTTATAAATATTGAAATACTTATGGAGTTCTTAAAGTATTTTTCTAGTTCAGAAAAATGATTTGAAAGCAAATTTAGTACTGATCTTTTATCTACATTATGTGTAAACTGCATACTATAATGCATATAATTTACAGATTTGTTTATCATAATATGTTACTTACTTTAAATTACTGCTATTTTTAACCTTATTAAAGAAAATAAAATTATTAAGTATTTATTTTAAGATAAATACTTAATAATTTTTTGTTCTAAATCCAGATATACAGACTTTAGAATTTAAAAATTCATTAATGCTAGATTTTCCAGACTCTACTTTTTTTATTTTTAAAAATATATCATCCATTATGTTAAAATATTTATTCAAAATTTTATCATCATGCAAAATACAACAATACACAACGTTTGAAGCAAAGATATTATTTTTTAACATCTCTTGAGTAATTAAAGTTTTATAAAGTAAATTATTTTTTGATTTGAAAGAAAAATTTGGTATCGCGTTCATACCCTTAATGTCAATTTTAATATTATTCTTATTTGATATGATTTCCCAATTTTTTTTAATTTTTGCACCAATATCAGAAATTATTTTCCATGATTTAATATCTTCCATAATTTTTAATGTTTCTAAAGCTGCTGTGGGGCCAATTCTCTCTGTCCAAAATGTGCTACTTATAAAAGTAGATTTTACTGACTCCATTATTGATCTTTTTCCAATAATAGCATTAATAGCATAACCATTTCCAAGAGCTTTTCCAAAAATAGCCATATCTGGATTAACATTATAAAACTTATGCAGACCACCATAAGTTTGTCTAAAACCAGATGTGCACTCATCGAAGATTAAAACAATATTTTTTTTTTCAGAGAGTTTTCTTACTTTTTGCAAAAAATTATCTTTTGGTTCATCATTTCTTTTAACTTCCATTTTAATGACACCTATATTATTTTTTGTCACAATAGACTCTAGTTCTTTAAAATTATTATAAGAAAATGAAAAAACAGTATTTTTAAGATTTTTTGGTACGCCTTTTATAGGTACATTATTCATTAAATGTTCATTCAATCGAGATTTATTGTCAATATTGCTAGCAAGATACCAATCATGCCAACCATGATAACCACACACTGCTATCTTATCTTTTCCAGAAGCAGCTCTTGCAATTCTTATAGCAACTGCATTTGCCTCACCTCCTGAACGTGTAAACCTAGCCATGTCTGCCCAAGGATGTATTTCTATAATTTTTTCTGCTAATTTAATTTCCTCTAAAGAATTTAGAGTTGTCATATTTCCAAGTTTTATTGTTTGTAAAACTTTTTTTTCAATTTTAGTGTTAGAATAACCTAATATATTAGTACCAACTCCCATAAACGATAAGTCTGCGAAGCGATTTCCATCTAAATCCCAAATTTTATATCCTTTACTTTTTGAAAAATAAGCCGGCCATTTTTCAGGTAAAAATAAATCAGGGTTTTTTGAAAAAAGCATAGTACCGCCTGGTATTATCTTTTGTGCTCTTTTCCATACTTTTTGTCCTTTGTTCAATACACTTCCCTCATTTCTTTTAATATGTTTATTATATCGAAATATCTTTTTATTTTTTTTATAAAGTTTGATTATATCCATGCAAGTAATATCAAATATATTAGAAAATTTATCTAATAATAATTTCAATACTTTATCGTCTTCAACTTCATCAAGAGTTAATCTCAAAAATGAGTAGTCGTCTTTATATTTTATGTTTAATTTACTGAATAATTTACTGTTTCTTATATATGTAGTGACATGTTCTCTTAATTCTTTTTTTGATCTTGATGCTTTCCAAGCTTTTTTTAAAGAATTAAAATTAAAAACCTCAACATCCATTCCATCTGGAAAAGTTGGGGGCATTGTATTTGTTGCATAATCTACTTTTTTTAAAAAAAATTTTTCTAATACTTCATCAACAATTTTGAAATCAATTAAAGGGCAATCTGCTGTAATCCTCACTATATTTTTTGCTTTAAAAAATTTTGATACCTGAAGATATCTATCAATTACATCATGTTCTGAGCCTCTAAAGCAAAAAATTTTAAGCTTGATACAAAGTTTTTCTATTTCATTATCGGCAGGATTTATTGTAGTTGCAACAATTATCTTTTTTACTTTATTAGATTTTTGCAACCTTTTTATTAAAAGTTCTAAATATGAAATATCTTTATATTTTTTTAAAACTTTTCCTGGAAACCTAGAGGAATTATATCTAGCTTGTATTACTGTTAAAAGATTCATTTAATTTTCCATTTTCTTGGATCAATTAAATTTATATCATTATTGATAAAGTCGTTAGGGACAAAAATTAATTTTTTGTTAAATGAAGTGACAATTTCTTGAAGCTGAGATGAATTATCAAAGCCAACAATCAGATAATCAATTTGACTTATTTTTTTAACAAAATGTATACATGTTTCTAATTTTGATATTTGCTTCTTTTGACACCAATTAAAAAATTTAAGAATTTTTTTTTTACTTCTACGATTGGTTATTTTAATTTTCTTGCCCAAAAGCAATCCTTGTAAAAAGCAGGATCTTGCATGGAGTTCTATATCTAAGTTTTTTAATTTGTTTAAAAAAGTATTATTTAAAAATCTGTGATCAAATATATTGACTGGCATTTGTATTATATCTGGTTTCCAAAATTTTAAAATTCTTTTGATTTCACTAATTTCATAAACAGATATACCAAGTTTTGATATAAAATTTTTTTTTTTGAAATCTAAAAGAATATTTAAAAACTCTTTATCTTTTCCTAATATGTCTGATGTATCATGAATTAATAAACCATATAAACTCTTAACTTTTAACTTCTTAAGGGAATTATTAAGTTTTTTGGTGCACCATTTATCTAGATCTTTTGGTTTATTTATAGGTAATTTTATCTTTGTTATAACTTTTTTACTAATATTAAAATTTCCAATAATTTTTTCACTATCTCCATAATTTGTAGCAGTATCGAATTTTTTCAGTAAATTTTTTTCTAAAATTTTCTTTATATTATTAATTTCTATTTTTTTAATTCTTTTTTTATCTAAACCATACTTAAAGCCAAATTTAGCAGTTCCTATGATTAATTTCATTTAATCTTTTGTCGGGCCATAAACTACCCTTCCTAAAGATTTCTGTGATAAATCAAATTTTTTTTTAAACACCTTCATCTCTACTAAATATTATTATTCTTGAAAATGGATTTTTTTTTAGAAGAAATTTAATAAAATTTATTCCAAAAGATTCTGTTACACTTGTGGTCAAAATTGATTTGTTTTTAAAATTATTTATATTCATTATTGGTAAATATTTTAATATATTAAGATAATATTCTATATATGATATTCAAAAAAATACTAAATCTTTTTTAAATAAAATTGACTATATATACTTTTATATGAATATACTTGTTATTGGTTCTTCCGGGTTACTTGGCAAGACTATTGTAAAAAAATTTCAAAAAAATGAAATGTGGAATGTCTTTCACAATGGTTTAAGAAAAAAAAGAGTTGATTTAAAAACTCAAAAGAATGTAAAAAAAATTATTTTTGAAACTAAACCAAATCTGATTATTAATTGCTCAGCAATGACTAATATAGAATATTGTGAAAAACATAAAAAAAAGGCTTGGCAAATAAATGTAGGAATTGTTGAAAAAATTTTTTTCATAAAAAAAAAGTACAATTTAAACTTTAACTTGATTCAATTTTCAACTGATCAATTTTATAACTCAAACCAGCAGTATAAAAATAACGAAACTAGTAATATTAAAATTTTTAATCAATATTCTTATCAAAAATTTAAGTTAGAAAGATTATGCTTGAAAAATAAATCTTTAATTTTAAGAGTTAATTTTTTTGGGTATGGAACAAAAAAAACAGAAAGTTTTTCTGATTGGGTATTCAAATCTTTCAAATCAAAAAAAAAATTTTATTTGTTTAATGATGTGTATTTTAACCCTTTAAGAATTAAGACATTATCAGATGTTATTATAAAGATAATAAAACTTAAAAAACATACTACAAAAGGGATTTATAACATTGGTTCTTCTGATTATATTAGTAAGAGTAATTTTTCTATATTTTTTGCAAAAAAATTGAATATTTATAAAAAAAAATATACATTAATTAACGTTAGTAATATCTTAAATGTAAAACGATCTAAAAATATAATGATGAATGTTAAAAAAGTTGAGAAATGGTTAAATATAAAAATGCCAAAAATAAAAAAAGAAATTTTAAAAGAAACTCAAGCATATAGAAAATGATGAAATTCAAGATTAACAACAATACAATCTCAAAAAAATCAAAAACATACTTTATAGCTGATATTGCTGCTAATCATGACGGATCATTAGTAAAAGCCAAGAAGTTAATAAAACTTGCTGCCATGAATGGAGCAAATGCAGCAAAATTTCAACATTTTAAAGCTGAGACCATTGTTTCAAAAACTGGCTTTGAAAAAGTTGGAAAAATTACCCACCAAAAAAATTGGAAAAAATCAGTTTATCAAGTTTATCAAGATGCAAGTATAAATCTTAAATGGAATTTGCACTTACAAAAGGAATGCAAAAAATATAAAATTGATTTTTTAACATCTCCATACGATTTAAATTATGTTGATGAGGTAAATAAATTCATACCTTCTTTTAAGATTGGGTCTGGTGACATAACTTGGAAAGAAATTATCATAAAAATTGCAAAAAAAAAGAAACCTGTCATAATTGCAACGGGAGCTTCTACTCTTAAAGAAACGACTGACGCAGTTAAATTGATATTAAAATATAATAAAAATGTCATATTAATGCAGTGTAATACTAACTACACAAACTCCCCTGATAATTTTAAATATATAAATTTAAATGCACTTTCTGAGTTTAAAAAAATTTTTAAAGATAAAGTAATACTAGGACTGAGTGATCACACTCAAGGTTATGAAACTGTACTTGGAGCAGTTACACTAGGAGCACGAGTAGTAGAAAAACATTTCACTGATAGTAATAATCATAACGGCCCAGATCATAAGTTCTCCATGAATCCAGAAGCATGGAAAGCAATGATTTTAGCCACAAGAAACCTAGAAAAAGCACTAGGTGATGGACATAAAAAAGTTGAAAAAAATGAGATAAAATCAAGAATTGTTCAAAGAAGAGGAGTTTGGGCCTCTGAAAATCTTGCTAAAGGAACAATTCTAAAGAGAAATATGATTAAATTTCTTAGGCCATGTCCAAAAAATTCGATTGATCCTTTTTTTATAGAAGTTTCTTTAGGAAAGACATTAAAAAAAAGTTTAAAAAAAGATTCATTGATAACCAAAAAATGCTTGGATTAGCAATATTAATTCCTGCATATAATGAGGAAAAAAATATTAAAAATGTATTAAGTAAACTCCAAAAATATAATGTTTATTTAATTAATGATGGATCTAATGATAAAACATTCGATATTGCACAAAAATTTACTAATGTAAAAATATCTAACAATAAAATAAATTTAGGTTATGAAAATTCTCTAATAAAAGGATTTAACATAATATTAAAAAAAAATTTTAAATATATTTTAACAATTGATGCAGATGGTGAGCACTCATTAAATAAGATTAAACAATTTTGTAAATTTGCAATCCAAACAGATTCAGATCTTGTAGTAGGAAAAAGATCAAAATTTAATAGAGTGTCTGAAAAAATTGTTTCTTTCTTTTTTAAAATTAGATTTAAAATATCAGATCCTTTAAGTGGTTTTAAACTTTACAAAACATCTACATTAAAAAAAATAATTCATAATATAAAAGATGATAATACTTTTTTAGTTAAAATATTATTTATTTTTTTGAAAAAAAATTGTAATGTCCAAAATTTTGATATTGTTGTAAATAAAAGGTATGGCTCTAGGGTAGGAAATAGCTTGTCAACCAACATCAAAATTATTAAACTAATTTCTTATATCATATAAGAAGTCTATATTAATTTTTTGATAATTTAATTAAGAGATTTTTCAGTTTTTTGTTATCTTTATCGAAATGACATTGATCTTTAATCATTTTGTAATATCTTTTATTCCAATCCATTTGATTGCAATTACTTACATTATTCAAAACTCTTTTTACTTCATAAAAGGTTAAATTTTGAGTTGAGAAAAAATCATGCTTTTTTTGATAGGGAGCGTGCCACAAAGCATTAATTCTAGAAACATGAAAGGATTTAGGTGCAAAAATTGCAACTTTCTTTTTTCTTGCGATTGCCTCAAATCCCATGGTTGAAAGTGTAAATATTATATTTTCAAATTTATCCATTAATTCATATTTCTTTTCCCATTGATCAATTTGATGAATTACACAGTTTGATTTAAAAATATTTTTATAAAAATTAATTTCTTCTTGAAATTTTGTACTTTTTGCTGACGATCTTAGAAGAATATGAATTTTCTTATTCGTATTGCAAGAGTAACGATTTATCAATCCCAATAATTTTATATGGAAATTCAATTCTTTTGACTTTGCGTCAAATGTTTGAGAAATGAACAAAAATTCTTTGAAAATTTTATTTTTATTAATCCTTATACTGTTATTTCTAAAATGTCCTAATATATGAAATTTAGATTCTATTAAATTCTGAAACTTTGGTATATAATATTTATTTAAGACAAAAAAATAATCACCTTTTAATTTATTTGGCCATAATTTTTTTTTGTCTTTAAACCAATAATCAAAACGCAGACCATTCATAACTGACACGAAGTAAATATTTTTAAAATTATTTTTTAATTCATACATTTGAAACCTAGCGTCATTGAAGGTAATAATAACTTTAGGTGAGGTAAATTTTATATAATTCTTACAATAAGTTTTAAATGTAAAATCAAAAAAAATAATTTGCTTTAAATAAATCCAAAAATAAATTTTTTTAGATCTTATTTCAAGGATATTAAAATCTTTTTTAATAATATCCCTTAATACTGATGAGTGTATTTCATCAAAAAGAAGTAATTTTTTTTTTTTAGGAAAGTCAAAGCGAAACTTAATCTTAAAAAAAAGCTTAATTATATTGATAATTTTTTTATACATACTTTATTGTCAATTTTTTTTTTAGGATTATATTTTTTTTATCTCTTTGGTAAGAATTTATAAATCTTACTAAAATATTTAACCATACTTTGTAATTAAACCTATTATAACTGTAAGTTATTAATACATTTTTTTATTGATGAAGTCATATATTTCATTTGGCTTTCACTAAGCCACACATGGAATGGAAAGCTGATCATATTCTTATAAAATAACTCAGTATTTGGGCATTTCGCCTTTCCTAGACCCATTTTTTTAAATAAAGGGTATTTATAAAGAGGATAAAATTGAATAATTGATTGAATGTTATATTTTTTATTGAGCATGTTAATAATTTTATCCCTCGAAATTTTTTTTGATGGATTAACAAATGCTGTTAAAAGATGGTAAACATGTCTGTTATTTGCATTATCAATATTGAAATCTAATGTTTGACCGTGAAGTTCTTTTATAATTTTTTTTGCTCTTTTAATTCTTATATTATTTAAACTATCTAATCTTTTTAAAAGCAAATGTCCCGCTGCACACTGAATCTCTGATAATGTAAATTTATGTGGCCAAATGTTTTTTATATCTAGCTCTAAGTTAACCATTGCAGGTTTCCAATAGCTTTTTCTTTTTGAGGAATAAGGCCTATGTCCATTATGCCTTAATCCCTTAACTGCATTTGCAAGTTTCTTATTCTTAACATAAATGGCACCTCCCTCTCCCAATGTTGTAATATTTTTTTGAGAGTGAAAAGAATAGCAGGCAAAATCTGCCAAAATTCCTGTTTTTTTATTTAAATAGTTTGCCCCTATTGATTGAGCACAATCATGTATTATTTTAATTTTTTTTCCAAATTTTTTAAATGGTCTAATGTCTACCGCATATCCATAAAGATCTACAATTACAATAGCTTTAGTTTTCTTTGAAATTTTTCTACCAACATCATCAGCATCTATTGTTCTAGTTTTTAGATTTATATCTGCCCAAATAATTTTGGCACCTTTTTTTGCAAATGGTATTGCAGTAGCACAATAAGTATGTGCTGGAATAATTATTTCATCTCCTTTTTTAATATCTAGCAAGTCTGAGATTATTTCCAAAGCAGCCGCAGCTGAGCTCATGCAAAAAATATTTTCTGAGCCAAGATAGCTTCTTAGGCTATCCTCAAATTTATTGAGTTCAGGGCCTTGTGTTAAAACATCGGCCTTATCCAACATATTAAAAAGATATTTTTTCTCATTTTCATTTAGATTATGGGATTTGCCACTCCAATTTATTTTCATAGAATTTTTTTAGCTATTATTAGATCATCCTTATCATTAATATCTAACGATCTAGATTTACTAGTTTGATATAAACCATGTTTATTTGAAATAATACTTTTATTTTTAATTAAATAATTTTTACTTATTATATATATTGCTCCATTTATAAAATAGGAATTAATATCAAAGTCTTGACGCCTATAAAATTTATTTGAGTCTTTTAATACATATTTCCATGAATTTTTTTTGTAAAGATCTATCGTCTCATAAGGGTGTTCAATAGACTCAGATATACTAAATAACGATTTATATCTATTTTTTAAGGTCAATTTGATAGCACCATTTATGTCATTTGTAGTTCTTAATGGTGAGGTTGGTTGTAAAATAACCAAGTAATCGATTGCATATTTATCTATACTCCAATTCGCAAAGTGTAATAAAGTTTCAACCAATGAGCTTTTGGAGGTAGAAGTTTTTGATGGCCTAAGATAGCTTGAGTTAATTTTATTTTTCTTAGCCAACAGTTTTATATCATCATCATTTGAAAGAATAAATTTAGGGATCTTAATATTTTTAATTTGATCAAATGTATATTGTATTAAAGGTTTATTTTTAATCTTGATTAAGTTTTTGTTCTTAATACTTTTTGATCCTTTTCTCGCAGGAATTACAATTGCAAAGTTCATATCGATAGAATATATACATATTTTATGAATTCAAGAGATACTTTAAAAAATTATAATCTAAATGGTTTTGTGGTTTTAAAAAAAATTTTTTCTAAAAATGAAATAAATAAAATACTTCTCGAATTAGAAATTATTAAAAAGTTGTTAAAAAAAACTAAAGACAAAAAGTTTTTTCATAAAACTAAGGATGGTAAAATTAACACAATTCATAATGTGCAAGAATTTTATAAAAAAAATAGAATTAAATATTTAA
>Ga0209630_10006005_pt1 | contig 10095 bp, 6 predicted proteins | sample COG_01_FD_184745 | JGI IMG/M metagenome (GOLD analysis project Ga0209630, IMG submission 184745) | Pelagic Microbial community sample from North Sea - COGITO 998_met_01 (SPAdes) (version 2) | ecosystem: Environmental > Aquatic > Marine > Neritic zone/Coastal water | place: Helgoland, sampling... | reverse complement strand
ACTTAATTTTGTATCACTCAAAGTAAAACTTTCAGATTTGAAAGATTTAATTAATGACATTGAATCAATATTATTATCCGTTTTAAAATTAGATTTAAAAAAATCTTCAAAATATTGATTTTCTTCAAATTTCATCATTTCCTTCAATTTACTTAATGGCCACCCGTCTATTATTTGCTTCCTAGCATAAAGAAATTTTAATAAATGCTCATACATATAGAAAAATTCTTTACCATCTCTATTAGGACGTGGAATAATAGATTGTGTAATGTAGTATCTAACTAATCTTTCTGTAATTTTATCATCTTGAATGTCATAGTGGTTATTACACTCTTTGATTTTCCTGATAAAATCATTTAAAGACCCTTTGAAATTTTTATTTTGTTGTAAGCTAGACATCGAATTACACTTTTTTTGTTATTTACAGTAAATGGTGTAAAATATTATAAAATGAATGTCAATAGGTATTTTACAAATAAATTGTTATTGACAGTATTTGGTGTTATTGCAATGTAATTGTTCGGTTGTAATTGCATTTTTTCCAAATAAATCGTTAACTCATTAAGAATTTTATTCTGGAGGTTTTATGGCAAAAGAAAATGACTTAATGGCTAAATTCAGTGAAATACCAAAACAAAAAGCAATGGGCTTTGAAGAACTCCTCACAACAGCTATTAATTCGACTATTAAAAATGAAATATCTTTAGTATTTGTTGCGCTAATTTTATTTATATTTATTAGTGTAATAGTTTTCCCCAAGTCATTTTTTGGAAAACTTTTTTCTTCTGGTGCCACAACTGTATTACCTTCTATCGGTATTCTTGGAACGTTTGTGGGTGTATTTATTGCCTTACTTAACTTTCAAGTTGCTACTATGCAAAGCTCAATCACATTAATTATTGGAGGGTTAAAAGTTGCGTTTATAACTTCTATTTTTGGCTTAACTGCTGGAATAATAGTAAAGTTAATTCAATCTCGAAAAAGTGACGAAAATACTCCCGATGGCGTTGGTGCTGAAGAACTTTTAACCGAACTTCAGTTCTCTAGGAAAGAAGCTGAAAGACAGAATCAAAGTCTAATAAACGCTATAAGTGGTGACGCAGATAGTAGTCTAAATACGCAGATGAAATTAATGCGTTCTGATTTAAATGATTTTGCAAAAACAGTTGCTGAAGCAAATACAACGGCTTTTATAGACGCATTAAAGGCGGCAATTGCAGACTTTAATAAGAATTTAACCGAACAATTTGGGGAAAACTTTAAAAGGTTGAACGATGCAGTTGGTAAATTATTAGAATGGCAAGAAAATAATAAAAAAGACATGGAACACATGAGAACTTCTATGAACACCGCAATTGAAAGTATAGGTGAAGCTGAAAGCTCTCTAACTAAAATTAAAGAAAGTGCTGAAACAATTCCTGAAACTGTCTCAGGCTTGTCGAAGGTATTAGAAGCTATTCAAGCTCAAATCAATGATATAGAAAACCATTTGCAAGCTTTTGCTGATGTTAGCAATCAGGCGAAAGAAGCACTTCCAAAAATTGAAGAGGTACTTACCAATTACACTGATGGGTTAGAAAAAACATCTAATGAGATTTTAGCTAACTTAACTGAAAACTTAAAAGCACAAGAAGGTGTATACACAGAATTACAAACTAACTTCAAAACTGTTTTTGATGATTTTGGACAATTAGGAACTAACCTACAAACCAGTATAACTGAAATTTCTGAAACATTATCAAGTAAAACTGAAGAAATTTCTCTTAATTTATCCTCAACAACCTCTAATGTACTTGAAAACTTTACTACTTCTGCTGAAAATTCAATTCTGACAATAGGTAATAATTTAGAGACTACTTCTAATACAATCTTGACTAATTTGACTGAATTGACAGCAGCTCAAAACGAAAAGTCTTTAAATATTATTGATGAGTTTACTAGTGTCTCTGAAGAGATTTTGACTAATTTTAAAGACACATCTACTACTACTATAGACAATTTAAGTGAAGCTTCAAAAGAAGTTGTACAAAACGCAACAACCGTTACAACAGAACACTCAAATGTTACTAGGGACATAGCTTCGAAGCTGTCAGAACAGGTTGATACAATTGGCAAAAACCTCGCTGGAAAACTTGAGGCCTCAGTAATTCAATTATCCACTTCTTTTAATGAAGCCCTAAAGGAAGCTGAAGATAAACAAAGAATTCAAATATCTTCATTTACAGATGATTTATCAGATGAATATAAAAGTTCAACCTCTGAAATTCGATCATTTACCCAAGAACTTCTTAATGCCAGTAAAGAAGGTTTGGACGAAGTTATAAAAACTGAAATGCAGGGTTTTTCCGATAGACTGGGTTCGATTGCTGAGCGTATGTCAGATCAATTTGGTCAACTTAGCGACGCGTTCGGAAAAGCTATTCAAGCAGCAAAAAAATTAGACGATAAATAATGTTTAGAAAAACAAATAAATCTGAAGAAACCACATGGCTATCTCTTTCAGACATGATGACAGTATTAATGGTCTTGTTTATGATTTTAGCTATATTTATTGCTTTAAATGCAACCAATACAGTTAACTCCATAATGACACCAATAAGTAGCTTCATAAAAAATGAAAATAAATTATGCAAAAAACTAAAAGACGAGTTATATTTCAAATTTAGTAAAAGTGACTTGAAAATCTCATGTGAGCCTATTCGTATTACATTCATAAATGAAAAATATAAATTTGAACATGATAGGCACGAACTTAATAAATCCTTTCAAGAAACCTTAAGCAAGTTTTTCCCTATATATTTGGAAATAATTAACGATTGGCATTTCATAAATTCAGAAGGAAAGAAAATTGATCTTTCTACCTTAATTGACGAGGTTAGAATTGAAGGTCACACGGACAGCGCAGGAGCACCGGGAACCTCAATCAATTCAAAATATATTTATAACATGGGACTTTCCCAGAGAAGATCAAAAGAAGTACTTAATTTTGTATTTAATATAAAATCTCTTAAATCAAGATCTAAATGGATGAGAGAAACAATGACTGCTAACGGTCTATCATTTAGTCGAAGATTAAATACAAATTTAGAACTTTTTGATGATAAGGACTTAAACCAGTTTGAAAACAAAAAAGCCTCTAGAAGAATTGAAATTAAAATAAGAACAAAAGCTAGAGAACTCATAAAACAACTTAGAGAAGAATTTAATTAAAATGAATACTAATTTTATTAAATTAGACAATGCACTTAAAAAAATAGGTGGGAAGTTAAACCACTATCCTATAAGTGAAGTTGCACCAACTGCTCCCATTGAAGTAAAAATAAAAACAGGCGTTGAGATTGGACGTGCCGAATTTGAAGAAATCTTACCTATTGCAGGACTGTTAAATTTAGAAGGACATCACGCTTTTTTATATATAAACGAACCGTTTGCATCAGAAGAAATTCTCAAACAACCACTTCATCAAGATGGTCCCAGATTTCATTTAGTTAAAGAATGCAAACACTTACAGCAAATGCATAGGCAAGGAAGATCAGAGCGTTACGTAATGATTCAGAATAAAAACGGTCAATTCCCATGCTATGCACGTGATGATGAAACAAGAACAATTGATTACAGCAAGACTATTCTTTCTAGATTAAGAGTATGTCAAGGATGTATAGAAAAGCTAAATTATAAAGGTTTTAAATCAAAAAACTCGACAGATAGATATGAATTTATTTCCAATTTTAATCTCTCAGAATTTCTTAATAATTTTGAACCATTTTTTATAGATCAAAAATATTATAGAAAAAATAATATGGAGCAAAATGGAAATTATAGTATTGATCACGCAAATATCAGAGAAAAACTATTACAAAAAACAAATTATACGTGCCAAGGAAGTGAATTAAAAACGGGTAAATGTGATGTTCAATTAAAAGATCATCCTGAATGGCTTCATATGCATCACCTCAATGGACGATCTGGAGATAACAGTCCCAGCAATTTAAAAATACTTTGTATCTCTTGTCATCAAAGACAACCTAAACACGAAAAACTAACAGTACCTTCAAGAGCTAGGAGAGAAATTGCTAGAAGAAGAAAAATTAGTAATTAATTTTAATAACGGTTTTTAATTTCATTTGGAATTTCCATAACAAATCTTAAATCTATTCTTCTATCCTTGGAATAACAAACATCCTTAGAGTCCATACATGGTAATGGTCTTTTGTCTCCATAACCGCTAACACTCATCAAAAATTCATCATTGTTATTTTTTAAATTATTTATATTTTTATTACTAGTAATAGCATTATAAGCCGAAAGTGCTCGCTTAGTAGATAGCTCTTGATTATCTTTTATGTAAGGTGATGAAAACGGTCTAGCATCTGCATGACCTTCTATGAAAACCGCATCAATCTTATACTCTGATATCCCCTTGCACTTTAGTGTGTAAAAAGTTTTTTGCTTAGGATTCACCTTAGAATAACAAGGTAATATTTCACCAAGAACTTTTGAAAGTTTATTTATATTATCCTTCCCATCAGAAGATAAATCATGTTCAGCAGTAGCAAACATTTCTTTTTGAGGCAGTCGAATAACTCCTGTTTTTTCGTCTATTTCAACCCTAAAGTCTAACTTTAAAAGTCTAGTTTGAATTTTTTTGAGAATTTCTATTTTAGTTCTATTCACGGAGATAATTATATTTTGTATTTTCGTAGCTTCCTTTTTCCAGTACCTCGCTTTTTTTTCTGCATCACCTAATTGTTTTGTAAGGGATTTTACTTTTGATTTAAGTTCATTGTTCTCTTTATTTAATTCTTTATTTTCTTCAATTTTATTTTTAAGGGTCTCTACTATGTTTTTATTAGTTTTGTAAAATTCAGCAAATTCAGCAAATTTGGCGAAGTTTAAGGCAAAATAAAACATAATGATTAGAAAAATAAATAGAACACCTACTAGCAGATCTGCCATTGACATAAAATAAGGTGATTGTGACTTTGGAGCTTCCATATTATTTTGTTATTTTTTCCAAAAGAAAAGACGTGACCCTATCGATGATTTCTTAATATTTTCAGACAAATCTTCTACACTAGTTTTTAAAGGATCAAATGTAGATTTAATTTCCTGTTTTAGATTACTGAAATCTTTGACAAAATCAGAAACTGACGATGAAAACTGATTAACAGCTGTCTGTAACTGAAGCCTTACGTCATTATCTGTGTCTTGCAACTGAGAGATTTTGGTTTGAAAGTTGTTAGATACCTTATCTATTGATTTTACACTATCTGCAAAGTTATTGGAAAGTTCGTCAATTTTATTTTCAAACTGATCCATAGATTTACTGAAACTATTATCACCACTTGATAATTTATTTACTAATACTTCTAAAGCATCTGTTACTTTGTCAGTATCTGCTATTAATTTTGAGGACGCTTCATTTATTCTTTCCATGTAATCGTCTGCACCATCAACTCTTTTATCAATCCCTTTCCATAGTTCAGTTACATTATTACCTAAAGATTTAGCTGCTTCATTTATTGTTACAACAATTTCAGAATTAAAATTAGTAGCCGCTTTTTCTGACATTTCAACCGCATTATCTAAGTTCTCAACAAAGTTAACTAATACATTATTAGTATCGGAAAGATTAGCCTTAAGAACGTCATTCATTTCTAAAGTCCACCGCTCAAGTTCTTTGGAAACCGAACCCAAAGCGCTATCTAGTGAAGTTTTTATTTTTTCCATTTCTTCAGAATATATTTTACTAATACCTTTAATATCAGTTTTTGATCTAGTTAAAGATTCTGATATTGTTCCTAAAGCAGTTGCAAAATCTCTTAATTCATTTCCAGCAATATTCTGGACACCTTTTGAGACGCCTTCTGAAACACTTACTGACATTTTTTCAATAGCCTCAATCGTTCTTAACTGAAGTTGCTCTATCGGCATAAACGTTAAACTTCTTTCTAACTGATCGTTAAATTTATTTAAACTACCTATTATTTGGTTTTGAGATGATCTGGCATAAGCAGTAATCATAATTGAACAAAAAATTCCAGAAACTGAAGTCATAAACTTAAAAGCTGAAATCTGAAGCATTAATCGAAGTGCTAGTAAAACCTCTTCTGTATCCTGTTTAGCTTCAGTTATAGCCATACTAGCTTGATCCAGAGCAGCAACTAATCCTAGAAAAGTAAATAGTAAGCCCGCACCTACAAAGAAGTTTCCCAGTGATTCAATCGAATTAAAATTACCCCTATTTCTTGTTATAGACTTAGGTGTGAAATATTCTTCGGGTCTTTTTGTATTAAACCAAACCAGCTTTCCGTCTTTATCCGTCTGGTTAGTTAGGGTTTCATTAAACTCATACCAAACAGGCCTAATATTATAATATTGAGGCTCTTGAAGTTTTTCTTTAATAGTGTCTATGTTTGTAGAGAACGTTTCTGGACTGTAAGTTTTAGAAAATAAACTATTTATATTCTGTAAATCCTTCATAACTGGAGACGCTACTCTTTGCCTGTAATCAATTATCAAGAAGACGGCTAAAACTACCATAGACGCGGCTATAATCAATGCCGTATTGTCGTCTCTAAAAATACTTAGAATAGTTTCCATCACATAGCTTGTCATGCTCATGTCATCATTGTTTTGAGAGAAAGCTTTTTTAGAAAATAAAAATATTAGAAAATTTATTGTTAAAATAAACTTCAAGTTAAATATCCTTCTTAGAATAATCTTCAATATTATCTAGATACATTGAAGATGACCCTGAGTAGGAAATATAAAGGTTATCTCTTGCTCTAGTCATTGCAACATATAAAAGATTGATCTCTCTAATTAAGAAATCGTCTTCATCACTAATATCACCAACTTTAGCTAATTCTTTTTCAGACGGAAATTGGTCTTCATTACAATTAACAATTGCGACGCAACGATATTCAAGACCTTTGACGCGTCTGACTGTTGCTAAACCAACTTCATTATAAATAAAATTACTAGAGGCATCTAATTCCCAACAAGCAATATTATTTTGTTTTAATTTGTTTGAAAAAGGTTTTAAATCTGAAATATCTCTGGATAAAACTATCATTTCATGAAGGTCTATTCCTTGATTTATTTTGGATTTAATCCATTTAATAAGACCTTCAACTTCTTCGTTTTGGTTTTGAAAGGACTTTATTTCTGGTTTAGGACCATTAAACGTAGAAATACTTTTTCTGTTCTCAACTTGCTTATCTTCTAACTCTAAAATGTCTTCATTTAAAACTTCAGCATAGTCTTTAATTTCTTTTGAAGTCCTGTAATTAATGTATAGGTTCGAGGATTTACCTCTAATATCTATTCCATGCTGAAGCCAGCTATGATTTCTGTAATATAATGATTGCCCTATATCGCCACAAAACATTATGTCATTATTTTTTTTATCAGTTAAAGCTCTAACAAACTTTAACATATGAGGTCCCAAGTCTTGTGCTTCGTCAATTACTATTGATTTATATCTTTCTGAAGTTTTAGATAATATATCAGACGCCATGTGATACAAATCATATGAAGAGATTTTTCCCTCTTCTAATAATTGATCTTTTAGCATTGTATAACACTCAGATAGTTGTTTTCTCTGACTAGCCACTAAAGGTGTACCTCTTCCATTTCTTGGAAAGTTTTTATAATCTTCGAATTTGTATAAATCCCATGGACCAATAACATTTTCAAACTCACTAACAACAAATTCAAAAGTGAAATCTTTCTGTAAGTCCATTTTTTCGTAAATTGATTTAAGAGTATTGTGTAAGGTGTATTCACCAGTTAATTGGAAACGTTTTCCATAATGATGGTTAAATATTAAACTAGCTTCACCCTCTAAATAATTAATATGAAGATGACTTCTACTTTTACTATTTTCACCTAATAGTAAATCAGCTTTTGTTTTAAGATCTTGTGTAAGCACCCTTGAGAAAGTAAATAAAGCCACTTTATCAATGTTTTGCTTTTCAATTAAAAACTTAGCTCTGTGAAGTGCGACAACTGTTTTACCTGTACCTGCACTTCCAAAAACTTTTGAACTTCCTTTAAAATTTGCTTTTACTAATTTTCTTTGAGCAAAACTCAGGAATATCAACCACTGTTCCCAAGGTTGACTTAGAGCAGATCTTATATCTTCACTATCTGTAAATTCTATTAATTCATTATCAAGTTTATCATCTTCAAAGCTCTCAAGATTTTCGTTTTGAAAATCTATATTTAAATAAACACTAATTAGTTTATTAAATTTTATTTCAGTAAAATTTGGCTCTAAAGAGTAGAGCTCTGCTTCTGTCAAAATTGACCTTATCAAAGACAATTCATCAGAATTAAAACCAATATCTAAAAAGTCTTTATCAGTTTTTTCTTTGAATAGTGGGTCAATATTTTTTACGACTTCGTCTGTAACTTTACCTTCAACAGCTTTATTATTTGAAAGTGATAAGACAGGTGGGTTTTTTCTTTTTTGAATAGCATAATCATCTATTGAAACAATCTTTGCTGAATGATTTTTAAAATCTTCTTTTATTCTTCTTCTCTTTGCCCAGTCATAAGCCTCATCATGCTTGTCAGCATGACAAATTAAGAATACATCATCTTTTTTATGAAGTACTATTCTAGCGTCATCAGAAACTCTTGTAGACCAAAAATTTTTATCAGGTGACTTTTTGATTCTCTCAAGTCTAAGTTTAGGATTAGACGGATCATTTTTAATTTGTTGAATTGTCTTTAAAACCTTAGCCATCTCTTTTTTAGGAAGAGATAAAAGGGATACAAATAAGTTATCTGCTAATAACACCTGATGCATTTTAATCTTTCAAATTATGATAATTAATCTTATATAAGTTCTAATGATTGTAAATTTTTTTAAACAGTTTGGACTGGATTTTATATAAATATTAAATTTTATAATTCATCCTGTTTCATAAAGCACTTTGAGAATTATTTGAAACTGAATAATTTCATTAAAATTAAGTTTTTGCCCTTCCCCATCTTTCAGCCATTTATGAGCATATTAACAATCTGCCTTAACAAAGGCATTTGGCCACCCCCCATACCCATTTATCACGTCATCAACTTCAGCCATAATTCTGATAGTTTCGTAGATAGCATTTATAACTTTTTGGAAATGCTCAATATCCCTTTCATTTAGGATGCGGCCGGGTGTCGGGATCTTGCCACCCTTGGGCTCACGGTCCTTTAGCCATTTCTGACAAACCTGATAGCCGCCAATACTAAAATCCCATACATTTTCAGGAACTTTGATGAAGCCCTGCGTTTTGGCTTTGTCGATCCAGATGGTTTGCTCAGAGTAGGACACTTTTTCAACCAAATAGTCACCCCGCTCTAATGGTATGCCGGCAGATTGATCGGACAAAGGCAATTTAAGGAGATGAAACCCGACCAGTTTTTTTCCTAATTTGGACAACTCCAGGAACAACTCTTTGTTTACACTTGTTGGGATTCGTGGAAAGTCTATTTTCAGAAAATCAGAATACCGTTTTCTGTACGAAGGTGAATGCAAAAGAGCGTATATATAATAAAAAATATCCTCTGGACTAGGGCTAGAGTGGTTTTCAATACTTGTTGAGTTTTCTAGGATATTAAAGGACAATGCATTCAAAAACGGCTCAGCAAAATTAGGAGTTTTTGCTTTATCTAAATTTAACTGCGACTCATCATTAACTAAATAAAGCGGAAATATAAAGGCTCCACCTCTTCTGAATAGGTTTAGATCACTCAAGCCATCAGCCACAAAAAGCACATCCCACTCTGGGGACCCTGCGGCAGCACCAGTCCTGCTTAACAGCAAGCTCAAGTTCCCAGAGACTCTAAACAAATGTCGAGCTATTGGCCATCGATGATCGCCGCGTTCGATCATTAGCGGCTCGTAAAAGACCGATCTTACGTCAAATGGTCTGTATGCATATGGGACAATTCTGTCACCAGCCGACAGCCCAAGATTCTGTTTAATCTTAGAGAAATTCCAATTTTTGTTCTCTCGCACCCCCATTTTGAAAGCATCATCTGTTGTTCCACCCAGAATATAATCAACACGCGATTTTAAGTCTTCGTGACTTATAT
>Ga0209630_10006002_pt1 | contig 10101 bp, 5 predicted proteins | sample COG_01_FD_184745 | JGI IMG/M metagenome (GOLD analysis project Ga0209630, IMG submission 184745) | Pelagic Microbial community sample from North Sea - COGITO 998_met_01 (SPAdes) (version 2) | ecosystem: Environmental > Aquatic > Marine > Neritic zone/Coastal water | place: Helgoland, sampling... | reverse complement strand
TCAACAATCTCTTCAAAAAACAAACCCAATAATTCAAGAAGGAGGAGGTAATATAAATAATGTATTTGAAGACATATTATCTATAACTACAGGAGTAACAATGACTTCTGCTAATACTAATAGAACTTTTAACCCTGATAATTTAATAAAACAAATATCAGAAGGAGGATACACAGGTAACTATTACAATAGAGCAGGTAAAAACCCAACAATACAATCTGAAGAACAAAATAAATATGCTCAAATTCATAGATTAGGAAGAAAATTTGATGCTAATACAATTGGTGTTTTTTCTAAACACGCAGGTTTAGAAAGTGGAAATAGACTAATAGGTTTAGGAAAAAAATTACAAGTAGGTGTAGGTGGAATGTTTAATATAACCCATCAAACATCCTTAATGGAACAAAATAACAATATAGGTTTTGATGTTGGAACATTATTAGATACTTTTAACACTGTAAAAGATGGTATTACTAATTTATTTAATAATCCTTTAGAAGCTTTATCCCAACCAGGGGAATTTAGTGAAAACCAAAATATTGGTTTTAATCCTGGTGAAAATGTAATATATCAATATAGTGGTGGACCTGGTTCAACATATGGAATAGGAGATACTATATTATATCGTTATGAAAGAACCTCAGGAAATTATGACCATCAAGGTCACCCCCTATCTATAAATCAATATTTTTTAGATAAGGGCCATACTCTATATAAGTTAGATGGTAATGAAATAGTTAGTTTTTACAACGCAGATGGTAGTTTTAATACAGATGTAGGATTAAACTTTTTAGCAGATACAGCTAATGATAATTTCTTTGGGGGAAATAATATATTTGGGGAAGGTGGTTTACTTAATTCAGATAATATACTAGTAGGGTTAGGAAATCAATTATTTGGCTCAGAAACAACAGACTTCATAATAGATTTATTTGATGGAAATGGTGTAAGTATGCCTAATCAACCCCAAAAACCAAAACCTATATTATCATATAGAGTAGGTAAATATCAAAATAGATCAGGAAAATTATTTGATAGTCCTTTATTTACCCAAACAGGAGGAGGTATAGGTAGTGCACCTAAACCTGGTTTTATTAAACATAAATACACTAAACATTCATCCTCTTCCTTAATGGAGGGAAGTAATAAACCTGATGATGTTATAACTAAATTAGCCTCTAATGATAAAGAAGTTATAGGTTTAGCTACAAATAAAATACTTTCATTCACACCAGATAATCCTTATTATACTACGGGTACTACTGATTTATATAAAGTAACTACAACTAATATATCTGAAGAAGGTAGAAGGAGATTTGATGAAGGTGATGTAAGTGGTCTGCCAAATGAAAATACTACAACTAATCATTATTATTCTAAAAGATTAAAACAAAAAGTTACAAATTCAGATGATGGTGAAAGAAACTATACACAAGAATCAAGAATAGGAAAAGGAAATCCAGGATTATTTTTTGAAGGAAAAAAACAAAACAACTACACTGTAACTACAAATTTAGTTAATAGAATAGACAAAATTAATGCATTAGACATTCACGATGCATCAGATGATTTTAATAGTGTTTTATATAGAGATTTAATTAGATTTAGGTTTGAAGCTATGAAAACAGACGAACCAGATCAAGTAGAAGTAATGGCTTTTAGAGCATTCTTAGATGATTATGGAGATAACTACAGTTCTGCTTGGAATTCGTTTAAATACAATGGTAGGGGAGAAGATTTTTACACTTATGGTGGTTTTAAAAGAGACGTAGGTTTTTCATTTAAAATAGCAGCTCAAAGTAGACAAGAAATGATGCCTTTATACAGAAAATTAAACTATTTATGTACAACATTAGCTCCTGATTATGCAAGTAATGGTAGAATGAGAGGTTCTTTTATAAAAGTCACTATAGGGGCAATGTTAGATAGAGTACCTGGATTTTTAACTTCTATTAATTTAAAATGGCAAAAAGATTACCCTTGGGAAATTGCAATAGGAAATCCTGAAGGATCAGAACCAAATATGCATGTTTTACCACATGTTTTAGATGTAAGTTGCAACTTTACTCCAATACACGATTTTGTACCAAGAAAATCTATTTCAGATTCACCATTCTTTGGTAGAACAGGTGGTAAGGCTAGAGGGTGGGATAATGGTTCTGCTGTAGATGCCCAAAATGCTCTAAGTGTAGGAAGTGAAACATCTACTTCTAAAGAAAAAAAATATGATTATTTTACAAAAGCAAAATCTGATAGTGAATATTTCCGAGTTTCCCCAGATAGTGATAGTTATCAAGCAATAGTTAATGTATTTGCAAACACAACATCAAACATAGTGACAGATCATGATGGATCTTATGATTATAAAAGAGAAGAAAAATAATGGCTAATAGATTAAATAAAATACAAGTAAGAACAGATCTAAACACAAATAATAGATATTATAAAAATATAGAATATCCTTCTATCCCCGAAGACATTAATGATATTTATATTATATCTAAAAGTACAGACAGACTTGATCTTCTAGCATTTGATTATTATAGAGATTCTCAATTATGGTGGATTATAAGCAAAGCAAATCCCGACAAAGTAAAAAGAGATAGTTTTTTTATTAATCCAGGTTTACAAATTAGAATACCATCACAATCTAATATAAGTGCTATATATGAAGAATTTAGATTATTAAATAAATAAAATGTTATGTCAATTTTTAAAGAAACTTTCGCTGATTACGTTAAAAAACAATTAAAGCAAAGAGAAAATATAATAGCTTCTGGAGCAGGAAAAAAAACAAACATAAGTGGATCTGTTTCTTTTAATTTTGGTGAATCTAGATCAAATAAATTTTTTTCATACCAACAAAAACAATGCACAGTAAGATTATCTTCAGGAGTAAACATTATAGATAAGGGACTTTTAGATGAAGGCTTAGATGGAGCTGATATAGCTAAAAGATGGGTTTTAGAAGGAGGAATTAAAGACGGAAATACTAATAGAGGGGGGATAGGATCAGGAGGAGCCTATGGAGACCCAACTTTAAGAGCAAATGCAGATGATGGTTATGGTATAGTACCAATGCCTGGTATTACAGGAGTTAATATAAGAACAAAATCAGCCTATGGTTCACTTCGTGAAGCAAAAGTAAATTTTGTAGTTCATAATAGACGTCAATTAGAAATTATGGAATTACTTTACATGAGACCTGGTTATACTTTATTGTTAGAATGGCAATGGTCCCCCTTTGTAAATAGTGATGGTAATATGGATTATAATACTGTTAAAAAAATACCTTTTTTTGATTCTTCTCAAACAACAGCTAAAATGGAAGGACAAATTCAAACATTTAAAGAAGAAACAGGAGGTAATTATGATGCTCTTATAGGATATTGTAAAAACTTTACATATAAATTAAGGGCAGATGGTGGTTTTGAATGTGAAACAGAACTCATAGCAAAAGGAGATATAATTGAGTCTTTAACAGATAAAGAATCCTCAATAAGATTTAGAGATGGAGCAACGTCACGTTTTGCATCTAGACCTAATATAGAACTTTTTTTATCACAAATGATAGCTCTTAATAATGCTGTAGAAGGTGTTGAGGGATTAGACAGTGGAAATCAAGCCTCATTAACATCAGAATTAAAACCTAAAATAGGACTAACGGAAGCAGAAGAGCTTTCTCCCTACATACTAACAGGAGGATCTAAAGCTTACACAACTTTTGAACCATCAGCTACAGATGATTTTTGGGGAAGGGGTATACAAGACACTGATGAAAGAGGAGGATTTTTAGGAATGGGAAAAAGATATAGAACTTCCACAACATGGGTTAGATGGGATGCTTTTTGTCATTTTTTAAATAAAGAAGTTATACCTTTAGATGAAAATGAAAAACCTTTATGTGAGTACACAACAGCTTACATAACATCCCCCGATAAAAATTCACAAGTTAAATTTAAACCTTTATTATATTCTTCTAAATATGCATCCACAACCCACATTACAAAAAATATCCAATATTTAAGAGGATATGAATTCAATGCAGATCAAGAACAGTTTATAGTAACCCCTGAAGATAGATTAATTCAATTTCAAGGTTTATGTGACATATCAACAAACAACCAAATATGTATGTTACCTCATAATTTAAAAGCATACGATAATTTAGAAGGTTATGAAAAACAAACAGGAACTTCTTTTGGGAATTTTATTTATGGTACATCTGATTTTATAAAAGAAGGAATATTAAAAAAGGGTTTTTTTAAACCTTTAATAGATTCATTAGCTGAAAAAAATCAATTTCAAACAGTAGGGGGATTTAGTAAAGAAAGAACATGGAAAGAAGATGATCCAGAATCATTACATAATATAGGAGGAATATATTTTGGTGTAGAATATTTATATAAAAAGTTTAGAGAAGATTTTTATGATAGTGAAGGTAATGTAAATAAAAATTTTACATTATTTAAATATATTAAAGATATATGGGAAGAAGCAAACGCAGCGTGTGTAGGTAATCATGATTTTGATTTACAAACAGATAATACTCCAGGAGGTAAAATAATAAGAGTAATAGATAGACAAATGGATAACTCTGGTGAAAAAATAGATGATATATACACTTTAAAAATCCAATCTTTAGATTCTGTAGTACAAGATATAACTTATAATACAACTATTCCTTCGTCATTATCCTCAACAATAGCTATCGCAGCCCAAGCTCCTGATAGTATAGATGATTTAGATAAGGTCTCATTTGCTGCTTTAAATAAGGGAATCCAAGATAGGTTTACAGTTTCTAAAAACACAGATTCACCCCCCACTAAAGATCAAAAAGATAAATGGCTATTACAACATCAAGAACAATTAATAAACATATATGATGCATTACATATACCACCTAGAACAACCGATGATGAAGATAAAGGTTCAAGAGAAAAGGCTGATGATATAGGGGGTGGGGGTACTTTAAGAATATTACTTTACCGATGGTATCAAGAAGGTAAAAATTACATATTAAAAGAAGACAATGATGGAGCTGACATAGAAAGTACATCAGAATTTAAAGGAGCTGTAAAAAATGTAAGAAACGCATTAAATTTCTTTTTAACCCATTATGGAAGCACAAATGAAACAGAAGGATATTGGACTGGACAACCTGCTACTGATTCACATTCACCCTTATCCGCTATCATACCTTTAAAATTTAATGCTAAATTAGATGGAATAAGTGGTATTAAAATAGGAAATGTTTTTAAACTACCTAAAGACAGATTACCCCTAGCTTACAATGGAAATGATATACATTTTATAGTAATGGGAGAAGAACAAAATATAGATGAAAACCAAAATTGGACAACAACCATATCTGGTCATTTAATATTGTTGGGTAATGTAAATTCAGGAGAATATGTTAAGTCTAAACATTATAAATCTTGGCGAAATCCTAACACAGAAATCACACAAGCAGCATATGAAAATGCACCTGAATTAGGAGATCTATCAACAGGAGTGTATGATAGTTATGAACCTGGAGAAGGAACATTTGACGCTTGGCCAAATTCAGAATTAGGAGATCCTTTAAAAACAATGTTTATTACCTCAGACTTTGGTCCTAGAGTTATTAAAGGTAAGAAAAGTGATCATGAGGGCATTGATTTAAGATACCATGATAAGGATGAAGTAGGTGGTCTTTTACCATTTTATGCTGTGGGTACTGGAACTGTTAGGTGGGATGAGGCGACTTTAAAAAACATAACTACAAATTGTGGGGGAACTCTTACTTTAACTCTTGCAAGAGATCCAATAGCTCTTACTTCTGATTTTACATCTACTTCTCCTAAGTATATTACACATTGTCATGTAAAAAAATTCCTAACAAGTATAAAAAGTGGAGACAAGGTATTAAAAGGAGACATAATAGGATATGTAGGAGGAGGAGAAGCAGAAAATGATCCAGGAAGAGGAAATTCATCTCATCGTCACCTTCATATGTCTTATAGAACAAAAGATAAAGTAGCACTTAATCCAGCAAGATGGTTGCCTGGAGTAGGAGGAGAACAAGCAGCTGGATCTAAAACATTATACAATTATGAGCACATTGATGCAATGCCTGGAAAAGATGCAAATGGTAATTACATTGTTCGACCTTTAGATGGTAAAACAGGAATTACTATTAGAACAATTACACCAGGTGAGGATGAAAAGGAAGATGCAATGATGAATCCAGGTAAAAAAGACGAACAAAAATGGTATTTAGTTAGAGACGGATTTTTTAAACAAACAGGTTTTTGGAATGACACACAAGCATATGTAAGAATATCTACTAATAAAGTTAATGCTAAAGTATTAGACAGTATAGAGTATTTAAAATACGATCCAGATTGGTTTGATAGTGGTGCAAATATATTTAAAAAAGAAACATATCGTGGAAATACTAAATTCCCAACTTATAATAAAGATGAATTTGAACATGATATTTGTAACTTCCCTTTACACATGCATTACGATGAAGATGGAAAACAATTAGTTCCAAATGAAGCTGCAACTTGGTTTAGTGAATGGGAAGTAGCTTTTAGTAATGATGTAGGCCCAAACATAGAAACAACAACAACAGAAGCAAAAGTACATAACAAAAAGTAAAACAAATAAATAAATGGCTTACGTTCCAAAATCAAAATATCAATTATTACAAGCTTCAGGATATGAATATTTTTATCCTAAAACTAAGACACCTTACATAGGACCTTACATTTTAACAAGTGAAGGAGCTTTTGTAGGAAAAGATTTAAAACAAAAAAATAAAATAAAATTAACTCCTCAATCTTTAAAAGGAAAAAAACAAGATAATATATTTTTTACAAATAAAACAAACGAATATTATAGGCTAAAACCAAAAACAGCAAAATTTATACAAAAAACATTACCTATAATATCCACAAAAACAAAACCAACAGAAAAAGATTATGAAAAAGGGTACTATACAAGATATTTTTGCAAACGTAATAATGCAGAAAATGTATATTTTGAAATAAATAAGTCTACTTTTAAAGCTTTAAAATCAAAAGACAATAAATACGACCATGCTTTATACACAGCTGACAGTTTAATATGGGCAGTAGATGGGGACATTATAAAAGCAAATGATACTACTTTAAAATTAAAAGCAAAAGCTTTTCCTAATATTATTTCTTTATTTATAAAATTAAATGAATTTCAAAAAGTAAGAACAGCAGAAAAAGGAGAACTTACTTACGAAGATGGAACAGAATATATGGGTTACTACCATTTACATTTAGGTAAACCTATGGAAGGTTTATATCATGAGCCTAAACCCCATAAAAAATTATTATTTGTTGATAAAAACACATTATATAAAAAAGACCCAAATCTAAAACAATCATATCATATACATGGGGCTCATGAGGGTTCTGATGGTGGAAATACCCCAAATTACACAGCCCCTAACCAAATACAAGAACAAATAACACAAGTAATATCCCCACCATCTTCACCCTCTTATACCCCACCAACCCCTTCTACAGGAGGAGGAACTTCTGGCGGAGGAGGTGGTTATTAGATAAAAATTTATTACACTGATAAGGTATGTTCTATCTTATCGAAACAAAAAATCAATTAAAACAACTAGAATCAAACTTATCCTCTAGTCTAACACGCTATCTTGAATTTATTCAGGGTAATGACAACACTCACCCTGCGTTAGCAGAAATAATAGCTATTTATCTTGAAGTTGATGGTGAGGATTTTATTATACCAATCAACCATTTAGAATGTATAAATTGGGATAAAGATGCTATATTGAGTGTATTGGCAAATTATGATTTTTGTGTTTTAGATAAAAAAGCCGCTTTACACGCGGCCCCACACATTTCTTATACGGATATACAACATTCAATACCTTTATTAGACCAACATACAACCCAAGCACACCAATGGTATTACCGAAAATTCCCGCAAACTAAGGTAAATAAAATGATACCTATCGGGAAACACCTAGAACGCTGTAAATTAAAAACACACAGTATATTCCAAGAGTATCGCGGGGAAACTAACGAGTACTTTGACAAAATATTATTGCCTGTCTTACATGAATTAGAGAAGAATGCATTAAAATTCAATAGCAAGTTTGACGACTACTTCACACTAAAAAACAAAAAGTTTTCCATAAAAGAAAATCATATATACGGATGGTATAATCCATACACCACAACCGGAAGACCTGTAAATAACTTCAATGGATTAAATTTTGTTGGACTAAAACACGAAAATGGAGAACGTGATTGTTTCGAACCAGACAACAACTTTTTTGTAGAGATGGATTATGATGGCTATCATCCCCGCCTAATAGGCGATATAGTCGATTATCAATTCGAAGGCAACGTACACAACACACTTGCGGAAATTTACTTTAAATCCAAGGAAATTACTCCACAACAATATAAGGAAAGCAAAACACTTACATTTAAACAGATATATGGAGGTATAGACAAGGCGAACTTACATCACCCCTTCTTTTCTAAAACACAACAATTTATAGACATAATTTGGGAAGAATTTAATAAGAGAGGAGAAGTAAAATGTGGTAGTTATACTATAAAGAAAAAAGACCATCCTAAAATACATTCACAAAAATTATTTAATTATTATATACAGGCAACTGAAACAGAAACCAACATTCGTAAGATAAAAATAATACAAGATTATTTAAAAACGAAAAAAACAAAATTAGTTCTTTACATATATGATGCGTTCATTTTTGACGTAGCTAAATCAGATGGAAAACAAACATTAATTGATTTACAAACGATACTTAATGACAAGTTTCCTGTGAAATTAAAAATAGGTGAACATTATGGTGCTTTAAGTTAAAATTCATATTTATACACGGAAAAATTCCGGTTATTTATGAACAATCGATTATACTGTACCTTCACAACAGTAGATGCATATGAAGAGGTAGCAAATACAATTCAAACATCTTATGTTATTCTTTTTAATAAACTTTTTGTGTTAGAAAGTTTGGATGGGGAAAAAATTATGCTTACATATAATGTAGACATGAATAATTCAGCAGTAGATTCAATGATGGATAACACTATTTTAGTACACAGAAAAAAACAAACAAATACTTTATACACAATTAATGCACTTAATGAAGTAATAAAGAGTTTAAATAATGGGGTTTTAGACAAGTCATTCGCAGTAAATTGGAATGATTATAGAAATTGTATCTTACTGATACAAACAGAGGGTTTTAATCGTATAGACACGAAAATAAAAGAAATCATAAATCTTTCGTAGAAAAATTTGGTTTAGTAAAGGATGCTTCATATATACATGAAGTAATAAAAATATTTACAAATATTAATTAAAAATAAGTTATGGATTTAAATGAAATCAAGAATCGTTTAGCAAAACTAAACAACAAAGGGGGAGGTGGCTCTAGCGACTTCAAAAACAATTTTTGGAGACCACCAGTAGGTGAAAAATCAGTAGTAAGAATAGTACCTTACGCACACAACAAAGACTTTCCATTCTCGGAATTATACTTTTACTTTGGTATTGGTAAACCAAGAATGATTGCTTTGTCTAATTTTAGCGAATCTGATCCAATTTTAGAATTTGCCACTCAATTAAAAAAATCAGGTGATAAGGATAATATGGAAATGGCTAAAAAATTATACCCAAAACTTAGAGTTTTTGCTCCTGTAGTAGTAAGAGGAGAAGAAGACAAAGGAGTTAGGTTTTATGAATTTGGAAAAATGGTTTATCAAGAACTATTAGGTGTTATGGCTGACGAAGATTATGGTGATATTACAGACATTCAAAAAGGTCGTGATGTTACTGTAGAAGTAATTCCAGCAGCAGAAACAGGTAAAATGTTTAACACAACAACAATCCGTGTTAAACCAAACCAAACACCATTGGTAGATGATGCTACAAAAGCAACATCACTTTTAGAAAATCAAAAGGATTTAGTTTCTTTATTTAAGAAATATACTTTTGAAGAAATGAAGGACGAATTACAAGGTTGGTTAAAACCAGCTGAGGAAGATGGAGGTAAAGAAACCGAAGTTA
>Ga0209630_10005999_pt1 | contig 10105 bp, 9 predicted proteins | sample COG_01_FD_184745 | JGI IMG/M metagenome (GOLD analysis project Ga0209630, IMG submission 184745) | Pelagic Microbial community sample from North Sea - COGITO 998_met_01 (SPAdes) (version 2) | ecosystem: Environmental > Aquatic > Marine > Neritic zone/Coastal water | place: Helgoland, sampling... | reverse complement strand
AGGCTCTGGCCCAGACGCAGAGCCCTCCGCCCACGCCGACCCCCGCTCCGCAAGACGCCCCGCCGGCCCCGACGCCGGACCAGCCCGCGCCCGCGCCGGTGCTGGAGGCCGCGGCTCCGGCCGCGACGGCGACGCCCGCTCCGGCCGCCACGCCCGACAAGCCCAAGTGGGACGTCAACAATCCGCCCGGGCCGTCGCATGACGTGAACATCAACGTCACCCAGGGCACCTGGATGTCGCTGGACGTCAGCCCCGACGGCAAGACGATCGTCTTCGATATGCTGGGCGATATCTACACCATGCCCATCGGCGGCGGTGAGGCGAAGGCCATCGCGTCCGGCGTCGCCTGGGAGATGCAGCCGAAGTTCTCGCCCGACGGGACCCGCATCGCCTTCACCTCGGACCGGGGCGGCGGCGACAACATCTGGACCATGGCCGTCGACGGCTCGGACCTGCAGCAGGTGTCGAAGGAGAGCTTCCGTCTGGTGACCCAGCCGGAGTGGACGCCGGACGGCCAGTTCATCGTCGGCCGCAAGCACTTCACCTCCAGCCGTTCGCTGGGCGCCGGTGAGATGTGGATGTGGCACCGGTCGGGCGGCGGCGGCGTGCAGCTGACCACCCGCCGGACGCAGCAGAAGGACACGGGCGAGCCCGCCTTCTCGCCGGACGGCCGCTATCTCTACTTCTCGGACGACACGACCCCGGGCGGTCAGTTCGAATACTCCAAGGACGTCAACACCCAGATCTACGCCATCCAGCGGCTGGACCGGCAGACGGGCGAGACCGAGGAATTCCTGTCGGGCCCCGGCGGTTCGATCCGCCCGACGCCCTCGCCGGACGGCAAGTCGATCGCCTTCATCCGCCGCGTCCGCTACCAGTCGACGCTGTATGTGATGGACATCGAGAGCGGCCGCGAGACGCCGATCTACGGCCATCTGGACCGCGACCTGCAGGAGACCTGGGCGATCCACGGCGTCTATCCGGCGATGAGCTGGACGCCGGACGGCAAGTCGATCGTCTTCTGGGCCGGTGGCACCTTCCACAAGATCGACGTGGCCTCGCAGGCCGTGACCGACATCCCCTTCCATGTGTCCGACACCCGCCGGGTCGAGCCCGCGGTGCGCACCACGGTCGATGTGGCGCCCGACACCTTCCAGACGAAGATGATCCGCTGGGCCCACGCCTCGCCGGACGGGACGAAGGTGGTGTTCGAGTCGCTCGGCAACATCTGGATCCGCGACCTGCCGACGGGCACGGCGCGCCGTCTGACCTCGCAGAGCGACCACTTCGAACTCTATCCGTCCTGGTCCCGCGACGGCCGGTCGATCGTTTATACGACCTGGTCGGACAAGGATCTGGGCACGGTGCGGGTGGTGTCCGCCTCGGGCGGGACGGGCCGCGTCGTGACGCAGCACCCGGGCCACTTCATCGAGCCGAGCTTCTCGCCGGACGGCAAGACGATCGCCTATCGCGCCATTACCGACGGCTATCTGACGACGGGTCTGTGGGGCCGCAATCCGGGCATCTATCGCGTGCCGACGGCGGGCGGGGAATCCACTCTGGTGACCGAGGATGGGTCCTCGCCGCAGTGGGGGGCGTCCAACGACCGCATCTTCTTCCTGGGCCGTCAGGAGGGCAATTCGGCGCTCAAGTCGGTGGATCTGGGCGGGCATGAGCCGCGCACCCACCTGACCTCGCAATGGGCCTCGGACTTCGAGATTTCGCCGGACGAGCACTGGGTCGCCTGGACCGAGCGGTTCAACGCCTATGTCGCGCCGTTCGTGGCCACCGGCCGTCCGGTCGAGATGGGCGCCAAGGGCGAGGCCCTGCCGCAGACGCGGGTGACCCGCGACGCCGGAAACTGGCTGACATGGTCGGGCGACTCGTCGCGGCTGAGCTGGGCCATCGGGCCGGAGTTCTTCACCCGCACCCTGCAGGACAGCTTCAAGTTCGAGGACGGGGCGCCGGCCGAACTGCCCAAGCCCGCCGAGCACGGCATCAACCTCGGCATCACCGCCACGGCCGACAAGCCGACGGGCCGTCTGGTCCTGACCGGCGCGCGCATCATCACCATGAACGGCGACCAGGTGATCGAGGACGGCGTCATCGTCGTCAACGAGAACCGGATCGAAGCCATCGGTCCGCGCGGCTCGGTGACCGTGCCCGCCGATGCGACCGTCATGGACATGACCGGCAAGACCATCACCCCCGGTCTGATCGACGCCCACTGGCACGGCTCGATGGCGGCGGACGGCATCATCCCGCAGCAGAGCCGCATCGACTATGCGTCCCTGGCCTTCGGGGTGACGACGATCCACGACCCGTCGAACGATTCCAGCGAGATCTTCGCCCACTCCGAACTGGCCCGCGCCGGGCGGGTGGTCGGGCCGCGCATCTATTCGACGGGCACGATCCTGTACGGCGCCCAGACGCCGTTCACGGCCCAGATCGACAGCCTCGACGACGCCCTGTCGGCGCTACGCCGGACCCAGGCTCTGGGGGCGATCAGCGTCAAGAGCTACAACCAGCCGCGTCGCGACCAGCGTCAGCAGGTCATCGAGGCCGCGCGCCAGCTGAACATGAACGTCGTCCCCGAGGGCGGCTCCCTGTACCAGCACAATATGTCGATGATCGTCGACGGCCATACGACGATCGAACACTCGATCCCGCTGGCCCATCTGTATGACGACGTGCGCCAGCTGTGGAGCCAGACGGACGTCGCCTACACCCCGACCCTGATCGTGGCCTATGGCGGCGCCTTCGGCGAAAATTACTGGTACCAGGAAAGCCCGGTCTGGAACGATCCGCTGCTGCAGCAGTACGTCCCGCGCCGGGTGCTGGACGCCCGCGCCCGCCGGCCGACGACCCAGCCGATGGAGGAGTGGAACCACATCGCCATCTCGAGCCAGGCCAAGGCCCTGTCGGATCTGGGCGTCAACGTCGAGACCGGCGCCCACGGCCAGCGCGAGGCCTTGGGAGAACACTGGGAAATCTGGATGATGGCCCAGGGCGGGATGACGCCGATGCAGGCCCTGCGCACCGGCACCCTGAACGGGGCCAAGGCTCTGGGCATGGACAAGGACATCGGCTCGCTGGAGGTCGGCAAGCTGGCCGATATGGTGGTGATGAACTCCAACCCGCTGGAGAACATCAGGAACACCCGCGACATCGCCTACACGGTCGCCAACGGCCGGGTCTATGACAGCCATATGGACGAGGTGGGCCGCCGCAACCGTCCGCGCCAGCCCTTCTGGTTCGCGTCGTCGGACGGAGAGGCGGGGCCCGCGGGCGTCGCCGTCACGACCGGTCACGGCCATGGCTCGGGCGAGGACGACGGGTCTGACGCGGACTGATCCACGACAGGTCCCGGGGCAGGTCATGAGCGATCAAGACCTCGAGGGCCTGCGGGCCGATCCCATGGCGCGCCGGAGGGCGGAGCTGAAGGCCTTCCTGTTCGCCGTCCAGCCGATCGCAAGCGATCTGGCCGCGACCCTGGTCTTCTATCTGGTGCTGATCATCGGCGGCCGGGTGGAGGTCGCGGTCGCCCTCGGCATCGCTCTGGGGCTCGGCCAGCTGGTGTGGGCGCTGGCGCGACGCGTGCGGATCGCGCCGATGCAGTGGGTCAGCCTGGGGCTGGTCGTGGTCATGGGCGGGGCGACGCTTGTCACCCATGATCCGCGCTTCGTGCTGATCAAGGTCAGCGTCGTCTACGCCCTGATCGGCGGCGCCATGCTGCAGCCCGGCTGGCTGCATCGCTATATCCCGCCCATCGCCGTGCGCCATATCCCGGAGCGATGGGTGGTGATCTCGGGCTATGTCTGGGCCGGGCTGATCCTCGGAACCGGGGTGCTGAACCTCGTCCTGACCCTGACGGTCGAGGCGCGGACGGTGGCGGCGGTGATGACGGTCTGGGCGATCGGGTCGAAGATCGCCCTGTTCGCGGGTCAGTATCTGCTGTTCCGGACAGTCGCGCGGCGGAGCATCCGCGCCGCGCTTGCGGCTACAATTCCAGATGCAGGAACTGGTTGAAGGCGCTGCGCTCGTAGTCGCTGAAGGGCTCGCCGTCGACGAAGCCGCGTCGGCGGTAGAGGGCCAGGGCCGGGTCGAAGGCCTCGCCTGAGCCGGTCTCCAGCGAGAGGCGGGCATAGCCGCGCGCCTTCGCCTCGCCGATGATGTGCTCCAGCAGGGCGGCGGCGACGCCCGCGCGCAGATGGTCGGGATGGGTGCGCATCGACTTCAGTTCGCCCGTGCCGTCGGGCAGGGCCTTGAGGGCGCCGATGCCGGCGAGGCTGTCGCCGCGCCAGACGCTCCAGACGGTGACGTCAGCGCGCTGCAGGCCGGTCAGGTCCAGAGCCCGCACATGATCCGGCGGCGAGTTGGCGTGCATCCCGGCAAGGTGCAGGGCCAGCAGGGCGCGGGTCGGGTCGCCGGAGAGGTCGTCGATGCGGATGTCCAAGTGGGGACCTACTTCCGGCATTCCATCAGCGGCTGGATCTTCGTGCCGAAGTCCTCGATGCCCTGTTCGAAGTCGTCGAAGGTCAGCAGGACGCCACCGGTGCCGGGGACTTCCGACATCTCGTCCAGCATCTTGGCGACGCTGGCGTAGGAGCCGACAAGGGTGCCCATGTTGATGTTCACGGCGCCTTCCGGAGCGGCGAGCTGGATGACGTTGGTGGTGGCGTTGACCTTGTCGGCGGCGCCCTGGTCCTTGAGCCAGCTGATGGCGTCGACGTCGACGCCGTCGTTGTAGGACTTCCACTGCGCCATCGCCTCTTCGTCGGTGTCGGCGGCGATGATCATGACGAGGACGAACATCTTCACATCGCGACCGGTCCTGGCGGTCGCCTCGGCCAGGCGCTCGTTGTTGAAGGCGAAGGCCTTGGGCGTGTTGACCCCCTTGCCGAGGCAGAAGGCGTAGTCGGCCCACTTGGCCGAGAAGGCCAGGCCCTCGTCCGAGGAGCCGGCGCAGATGATCTTCATGTCCCCGGTCGGCTGCGGCCGGACCAGACAGTCGTCCATTTGGTAGTAGTCGCCCTTGAGGTCCGACCGGCCCGTCTCCCACAACTCGCGCAGGATCTGGGCGTACTCGTCCAGCATCTTGTAGCGGTTGCGGAAGTGGTCCTCGCCGGGCCACAGGCCCATCTGGGAATATTCCGGCTTCTGCCAGCCGGTGATCAGGTTCAGGCCGAAGCGGCCGTGGCTGATCGAGTCGATCGTGTTGCACATCCGCGCGGCGAAGGCGGGCGGGATGATCAGGGTCGGGCAGGTGGCGTAGATCTTGATCTTCTCGGTCACCGCCGCGAGGCCGGACATCAGGGTGAAGCTCTCCAGCCCGTACTCCCAGAACTCGGTCTTGCCGCCGAAGCCGCGCAGCTTGATCATCGACAGAAGGAAGTCGAGGCCGTGCTTCTCGGCCGCCTGGGCGATGCGCTTGTTCAGGTCGAACGAGGGCATGTACTGCGGCGCGTTCTCCGAAATCAGCCAGCCGTTGTTGTTGATCGGGATGAAGACGCCGACTTCCATGGGTGCAGTCCTTCAGACGTCGCCGGAGAGCCAGGCGATCAGTTGGGCATTGAAGACATCGGGAAGCGTCGCCGTAAAGGCGTGACCGCCCCAGGGGACCACTTCCAGCGTCGCATTGGGCAGGCCGGCCGCCAGACGCAGGGCCAGCCGGGGCGGGACCAGCATGTCGTCGGCCGAGGCGCTGACGAGTACGGGGTGCGGGATCTCGCCCAGCCGGTCGTCGATATCGAAGGCCAGGAGGGCGCCGATGCGGGCCAGCATGACGTCGGTGCGCGGGAAGTGGGCCACGTGATGCGGCTCCTGCTCCTTCAGCAGGGCGTCGTTCTCCGAGATCCAGTCGGGCGGATAGAGGAACAGGCTCTGGGCCTCGACATAGGCCTGGGGTCCGAAGGCCTCCAGCAGCCGGGTGCGGGCGGCGAAGCAACGGGCCACGTGCGGATCCGGCCGCGACCAGCCGTTAACGACGACCAGCTTTTCGAGCCAGTCGGGGTGGTCGAGGGCGAGCTGGAGGCCCGCATTGCCGCCCGCCGCATGGCCGACGAGATGGGCCCTGTCCGTGCCCGTCGCGTCGAGGACGGCGACGATGTCCTCAGCCATCGAAGCCACTGAGTGGTCGGGCTTGAGGCTGCGGTCGCTGCGCCCCGTGCCGCGGTGGTCGTAGAGGATGACGCGGAAGCGTTCGCTCAGGGCGGTCAGCTGCGGCGCCCAGAAGGCGGCTGAACCGCCAAGTCCGGCGGACAGGATGACGCTGGACGCGTCCTCGGGACCGTCGTGGATTTCCCAGTAGAGGCCGTCGGCGGTTCCGCTCTTCACAGCTTCAGTCCGAAGCGCGGGCCGATGCCGGTCATGGCCAGATAGAGGCCGATGGTGAGAGCGCAGCCGAGGCCCAGCGCGGGCCAGAAGGGCATGCCGCGTCGAAGCAGGGCGGGGATGACGAGAAACATCGGCAGCGACGGCAAAACGTACCAGAACGTCGCCTGGGCGTGATTCGCCATGTTTTCCGCATCGGGCTTCGCCGACCACAGCCAGATCATGCCGAGCACCGAGACCAGCGGCAGGGACGCGATCAGGGCGCCGACGCCCGGCTGGCGACGCGCCACTTCCGACGCCGCCACGATCAGGATGGCGGAGACGACGGCCTTGATCAGCAGGGTCGCGAGCGGGCTCACTTGCCGATGTGGGCGATGGTGGCGATCTCGACGAGGAAGTCGGGGCGGACGAGGCCGCACTGGATGCAGAAGCGCGCCGGCTTGTCGCCCGGGAAATACTCCGCATAGACTTTGTTGAGGGCGGCGTAGTCGGCCCAGTCCTTGAGGAAGATGTGGTTCATGGTCACGTCGTCCATGGTCCCGCCGGCGGTCTCGATCACCGACTTGATGGTCTCCAGCACGATGCGGGTCTGGCCCTCGGCGTCGCCGACGCAGGCGACGTTGTTGTCCTTGTCGAAGGCGAGCGTCCCCGAGACATAGACCACGCCGTCGGCGAGGGTCCCGGGCGAGAAGGGGGCGATCGGGGTGACGGTCCCGGGCGGGGTGATGACGGTCTTGGGCATCGGGGCTCCTTCAGGATGAAGAGTTGAGACGACAGGCTGGTGCGTCGAAGACAAACATCTCTTTGGCCTCGATCAGGCCCGGGACTTCCGCCCTCCACCAGGCCGCGGCTTCCGGGCTGGCGCGCTCAAGGATGTCGAGTGCTTCCACGATGGGGACGCTGAAACCTTGGGCGGTCAATCGAACGGGTCTGTACGGAATCGTGATGGCCGATTGATCCGGTTCAAGAATGTCCCGGTCCGGCCTCATCCAATGACCTTCGGGGCCGCCGCTGGTCGTGGCGGTGGGCAAAGTCAGGCCGATCCACGCCTCGCGAACCCAAAGCGGCGCGGGCCCGGTCGGCATTTGAACGATCGTCACGCTATCCATCGGTGGGCGCGATCTGGCCGACGACGCCCTTGAAGTCGGCGACGCTGGAGACCCAGCCAAAGAATTTCTCGATGTTGTAGAGGGCAGCCTGCTGGACGAACTCCGGCCCGGCCTGGTGGGTGGCGTCCTCGAGCACGACGCCGAAATATTCGAGGAAGAAGCCGTCGCGCAGGGTGCTTTCCACGCAGACGTTGGTGGCGATACCCACGAAGACGAGATTGCGGATGCCACGCGAGCGCAGGACGCTGTCGAGCTGGGAGTTGAAGAAGCCGGAGTAGCGCGTCTTGTGCAGCTGGATGTCGCCGGGCTGCGGCTTCAGCTCGTCGACCAGTTCATAATCCCAGGTGCCGCGCGCCAGCAGCTGGCCGTGCAGTTCGGGGCGGGCGCGCATGGTCTTGAGCGCATTGGACTTGTGGAAGTTGGGACTGCCCGGACCGCCCGCCTCGACATAGTCGGGGTCCCAGCCATTCTGGAAATAGATGACCGGGACGCCGGCGCCGCGCGCCACCTCCAGCACCCCCTTGATGTTGGCGATGACCCTGGCCGCGCCCGAGATGTCGAAGCCCGCGAGGTCCAGATAGCCGCCCGGGGAGGCATAGGCGTTCTGCATGTCGATGACGATGACGGCGGTCGAGGCCGGATCGATCTCCAGCGGTTCGGGACGGGCGGGCAGAGTGATCTTGGCGGCCATGAGGGGAGGGCGTCCGCGTTACGGGAAACGCCTACCCTCTCGCGGCCCGGGCCCGGCGCCAAGCCCTGATGCGTCAGATCGGATCGTCCAGCAGCAGGCGGGCGGCGACGGCGGCGTCGAAATGGCGATCCATCGCGGCCCGAGCGGCCTGGGGATCGCCGCGGGTGATGGCTTCGGCGATGTCGAGATGGCGATCGAGGATGGCCCGGTGCTGGGCGTCGGAGTGCAGCAGGCCCCAGGCGGCGGACACCGAGGATTCCAGCAGCGGCTCCAGCGAGGCGATGATCTGGGCCATCAGGAGGTTGCGGCCGGCGTCGGCGATGGCCTTGTGGAGCTGGATGTCGAGGCTCATCAGCTCGGTGGAGCCGCGCTCGGCCGCCGACATGGCGCGGGCCAGTTCGGTGATCCGGGCGGCCTCGGCGTCGGCGGCCACGCGGCGACGTGTGGCGCCTGCTGGTGCGCCTTCGTGCTTGGGCGGTGGGACGCGCTCCGCCAGGCGTGCCCGCTGCTGCGGCCGGACGAGGTGGGGCTGGCCTTTGGCGCTCGGCCGCGCCAGCGGCACGAGGCGGCCGGCGCGCCGCTCGACATCCTCCTCAGCGCGCGCGCGGAGTACGCGGGGCTGCTCGACCGGCTCGACGCGGTCCGGCGCCAGTACGCGCACCGCCGCGCCAAGGACAAGATCTACTACAAGATCTCCGGCGGCAAGTTCGACGGCCTCTTCATCCCTCGCGGCCTGCCCTCCGCGCTGCCCTCGCCCACCGAGGCGCTCGACACCAACAGCGACATCAAGCCCGCCAAGCAGCGGGTGCTGTGTGCAGTCGTGCGCCACGAGGCGTGGCTAGCGGCGCTGGCGGCCTGCGAGCTGGAGGACGAGGTGCACCCGCACGCCACCTGCCGGGACCGCGAGCAGACGCGCTTCATCGCGATCTCGCAGCCCTGCGCGGGCGGCTGGCTCGACATACCGCCGGACGGCACGTGGGATGCCACCATTTCCACGCCGGCATTCGTCATCGGGCTGCAGCGGCGCTACGGCCTGCCGATCTCCTCGGCGGCGGCGGCGTTCGATGCTTTGGAGGCGCGCGGCGAGCCGGTCGACCGGCTCGGCGATGGGCTTGCCAACGCGGGCTCCTACAATAAGCGCCACAACGCCGTGGTTTGCGCGGTGCGGCGCATGGTCGCCGCGTGCGCGGTGGGGCCGATTGTGCTCGGCGACAAGGAGAGCCCGTGGAAGACGGCCTCGATCTGCGACACCCACGTGCCGGACGTGGTGGAGCTGGAGGCGGACGACACGGGCACAGGCGGCGACACGATCTACGAGATCAAGGTGCCGACGCCGCTCAAGAAGAAGCACGCGGCGGGCGTTGGCTCGCGCGCGCACGGTGGCTGCCCGGCGACGGTCGGCCACCTCTACGGCTTTGGGTCGACCGAGGAGGAGTACACCCTCCTCGTGAGGGGCACCTCGCAGCGCGGGCGGCGCGCGGAGGGGCCCTTCAAACACTCGACGGGCAAGGGCTACGTCGAGGCCAAGCCAGGCCAGTACGCTGGGCGGCAGCGAGGCTCGTTCCTTGTACCGTTCATAGTCGAGGCCACGGGCGGCATCGCGCGCGCAGGGCGTGCGCAGTGCGGCCTCCTCACGCGTCGTGCTAAGGCCACGAGCGCGCGCGACCGCACCACATACGGTCGCGCGCGCAACAGCACGCGCCTCTTCTACCTACACCACACGCGTCTGATCGCCAAGGCGGCGGTCGTCAACGATGCGATGGGGATTCGCGAGCAGGTCCAGGGCCTGCGCCAGCGAGTCTGCGCCGCGCACGCGGCTGCGAGCGGCTGGCCCTAGAGGGGCCGCCGCTGCATAGGGTTCGGGGGTAGGCCCACGGGGCCACTGGTTGCTGACTGAGGGTGTGTGTCGTTCGTGGGTCCGCTGTCCTCGTGTTAAAAGTTATTCCTGTGAAGAGAGAAGAGACTTCGAGCG
>Ga0209630_10005998_pt1 | contig 10106 bp, 6 predicted proteins | sample COG_01_FD_184745 | JGI IMG/M metagenome (GOLD analysis project Ga0209630, IMG submission 184745) | Pelagic Microbial community sample from North Sea - COGITO 998_met_01 (SPAdes) (version 2) | ecosystem: Environmental > Aquatic > Marine > Neritic zone/Coastal water | place: Helgoland, sampling... | reverse complement strand
CCGCCGACACGACAAATGCATGCTCTGCACATACTGTCATCCACTGCGATGCCGGTGAAGAACTGTCTACAGCCCCGTCGGCCTCGGTCGATGGTGTCTGTACTGGCTGTGGTGCGGGTAACTTTCAACCATCCGCCGACACGACAAATGCATGCTCCGCGCATACTGTCATCCACTGTGATGCCGGGGAAGAATTGACTACAGCTCCGTCGGCCTCGGTCGATGGTGTCTGTACTGGCTGTGGTGCAGGTAATTTTCAACCATCCGACGACACGACAAATGCATGCTCCGCACATACTGTCACCACATGCGATACCGGATACGAATTGTCTACAGCCCCGTCGGCCTCGGTCGATGGCGTATGTAACTTTTGTGCATCTGGATACGGAGGAAACGGGAATGGCGATGGTTGTGTAATTTGCGATGTACATGAATTTAATGCCGGTCAAACCGGCTTCGACGCTCTTTGTGCCGACAAAGCCTGTCCTGTGGGCTACGGTGTTGGAACCACACAAGGGAGTAGCTCGAATAGCTGTGAAGAATGTACAAGTGGGCATTTTTCTGCATCAAGTACGACCGGTCAATGTGTCCCGATCGCATCCACATGTGGGCAAGGAAAGAAGTATCTCGCTATGACTGTCGTAGGCGCCAGCGCCGACACGACCTGCGCCAGCGACTGTGATGCTGGTACATTCCAAGCTTCCGCTAGCCATACGGATGGCGACTGTGTCCCGATCGCATCCACATGTGGACAAGGAAAGAAGTATCTCGCTATGACTGCCGTAGGCGCCAGCGCCGACACGACCTGCGCCAGCGACTGTGATGCCGGTACATTCCAAGCCTCTGCAAGCCATACGGATGGCGCCTGCGCCGCCTGTGGCGCCGGTAGTGTCACGGATAAACTAGCAAATACTGGTGCGGTTAGCTGCACAGCCTGCTCGGCTGGCGACTACGATCACGACTCTAGCTCACAAACCGCCTGCCAAGCCTGTGGCGCCGGCAGTGTAACAAATACTAATACTGGTGCAATCAGCTGCACGGCCTGCTTGGCTGGCAAATACTCGGCGGTCTCTACTTCCCCCTGCGCCGCTTGCGCCGCCGGCAGTGTCACCGATACCCTAGCGGACCCGGGTGGATCAACTTGCACGGCCTGCTTGGCTGGCGAATACTCGGCGGTCTCTACTTCCGCCTGCGCCCAATGTGCCGCGGGTGTAGGTGCCGCGGGCACCGTCGATGCCGACTCCGACCCCGCGACGGCCTGCTCCCCCTGCGCTGCAACCGAGTATTCGACCGCCGGCCTGACGGCCTGCATCGATGCTACAGATAGAGTCATTGATGACCCCGTGGTTGCAGAATATACCGACGAGAGCGACTGGGATGTCCCGACGTGTGCCTCTGGTGAATTTAAGCATTTGGACGGCGACTCGATCACTTGCGAAGCATGTAGTAAAGCGCTCTACAAGAGCACGTACACGGTATTATCTACCGCTACCAAGCATCCACATGGAAAATGCTGCGTCAATCGGAATCATAAAGTTTGCTCGCGTATGAACATTGAATACCGGAGTAGCTGCTCGTCGGCCGTTTGTGCGGCCTAGATGTTTAGAATAGATTAGTCATATTATTATAGCTTGGTTTAGATTCTTATCGATTACAGCCTCTAACAATCAAATTCAATGAAGGGGACGTCCACTTTGGCCGTGTGTGGTTCTTCTTTGGGTGGAACGTAGCAGACGATGATGTCCTTGCCCAGGTCGAGCGAGACCCCATACATCTCCGCGTTCACATTGTACGCCCGAAAGCTAGCAACGCACTGCACGAGCGCCCCTTTCGCGATGTCCTTGGGTTCAATCTGCTCGAGATGACCTTCCCTGTTTACCTTCCAGAACACGGGTGCATTGCTACCGCCACGAAAGTCGGTAAAGCGCCGCGTGAGCGATATGGTCTTGACCGGCTCATCGTCGTCGATGACCGTCTTGAGGCACGACTTGTTGCTCTTCTCGACGAATTCGTCCAATTCGAGGTCGCCGCGGGCTTCGTCCCAACTGTTGCTCTCGTCGTGATAGTAGGCCGCGGCCATCAGGTCGTGACAGACTTGCGGAACTTTGTCGACGACTTCCTTCTGACGCTTTGCGAGACCGGGAAAGAGCTTGCGCACCTTGCTGTCGCAGTCCGCTTCCAGCGAGACGGTATAACGTGCTTTGTCTGGGTTGTTGTTGCCGAAGTCACCGAGATTGCCGTCTTTTGACAATCTCGAATCGACAACTTGCATGGGTGGTAGCAGAAACGGGACTTGCTTGTTGCTGTTGACCGCGTGGACGACCGGGAGATACTCGCCGTTGCGTCGCTTGGACATGCTGATGTGCGCCACGATATCTTCCAGCGCGGGTGGAAGATTTGCCTCGGCCTTGCTCTGGGCCTTGGGCGCAAACAGGTCGGTCGATTCGTGATGCTTCCATTGCTCGCTCATCTTACGGAGCTGTTCGAGCTTTTCAGTGCGCGAGATCGGATTGGTCTTGCTTTGTTTGGCTTGCTTTTCCTTGTGGGATTTTGGTGCGGCGCGTTTCTTTGAAGACATGATGCTTTGTGTTTGAGATGGGTGTATTTATAGGGTGGTTGCAGACAGAGAGCTGCAAGGGCTGACTGCGAGGGCTGGGTATATACTATGCGAGCTTGAGCGCGAGATGCACCGCGGACCGTTATTAGGTATATATATTAATAATTATATAAACGACATGAGCGACAGCACTATCGCCAATAGGCAATATCGAGAGTATACAAACCAAGTACCATCTAAACGTCCCAAAGACGCTATCCGAGACGAGTATGGTCGATTCTGGAAACAGGCAATCAAAATGCCCGAGCTTCTGACCAATTGGGATTATGGAAACAATGAGAAAATTTACTTTGCGTGGTTTTCAAGAAGCAATCCACCCGACGAGGGCGAAATTGTCCAAATTGGTGCCGAGGAGCGTACCATCGTAGAAGTCTATAATCCACCGCGTACCGCACGTGCGGTCGTCTGGATGGCGTAATTTTACTATATATATACAGTATACTATATACCAAATGACTAGTATATGCATCGAAAATAGCAACAATCTCTTGACAGTCGACACCAGCTGGATCGCCGGCTACGAATGCAAGTCGACCGCCCTATACGTCATTCTTCTTTTTATCACCATCGGCCTGCAGATCGCCTCGAATTACATATGGGTCGCGAACGCGCAGGCCACGCGCGAAGCCTTGCACGAGCAGATCGGTAGCAAGGGCCGCTGTCATTATACCGGCGCGCTGCTCTGGTATACCCTACTGTCGATGGTCATCTATATTTGTAATATTTTACTGATACTTGGGGCCAATTTGGGCGTATTGTGTGCCGTTTTGATAGGGAATATATTGGGTACTTGGTTGTCGGTCACGCACCAGTCGATGGACCGGTCGAGGACGGCGATGTTGGTCAAGACGATGGTGGCGGAGTACGACGATTTGGTCAAGCGCCAGCGGCATGTCCGGCAATTGGTGGTCGGTGGTCTAAGATTGGGCGTGGTGCAATCGTGTCAAGGCGCGTTGACAGAGGAACAACAGCAGCATTTGGCCATCCTCGAAGAGACGCGGACTGCCTTGCGGAATTTTGTAAGCTATAAATAGATAATTATGACCGTATGTAGACCATATGATACTGGGTATTTTATTTGGGATAGTCTTCTGCCACACCATGTACGGCGACGAAAAGGACGCGCCATTGGTACCATTAAACTACGGCCCTTTCGTAAATGGTACGCTCTATCTAGGTAAAAAACATATTCACCACTGGATGGTCTTCTGGCTACTCTGTATGCTGACCATATACTATTCAGTGGACGTAAATATGATATCATTCTGCGCGTCGATGGTTATCCATGGTCTATCGTACAAGGATTGTTTTGAAATTTAAACAAATCTCATCGCCGAGATCGCGTACTTGTCGTTTGTATCGTGCAGTCTTCGCGTGCTATTATACATGCCACAGTAGACGTAATGATACTTTATGTCAAAGACAAAAATATGTCCTTCGCTGGTGCGTTCAAAGAGTGGGTAAAATTTAAACATGAAATTATCGTCGATACCCAGACGGGTGCATTTGGTCCACGTGCATTGCGTTTCTTCTGACGCATCGTAGTCTGCGTTCGGGTAGCAACCCGAGGCCAGAAAAGTATTTGAGAGCGCCAAAGCGGTCACCTCCTGGTTGGCAACCAAATCAACTTCCCAGAGAATGGGCGAATCTACGCCCCAATTATGACAGCCTTGGTTGGGGCAATTGGTCTCGTTATTCCCGTAGACGCACGGTCCGAGATGGTGCCCTAGATTGGGTTGGCAGATGCGCAGGTCGGTGATCACCGCGAGCGTGTTCTCTAGGGGATAGATGTCGGTCGTGATGCCCACGTATCCGTACTCGTCTTGGTACGAGACTTGCGACAGACTCTCGTCGCTGTACGTCTGCCCGTTGTACCGCAGGAGCCCGGCGCTGTACGGGTAAATAACCTGCGCCGTCCCTGGAAACATCGAACAGGAAGAAATAGACAAATAAAGGCTCGAGCCGATGATATGATTGGGATCGATGCAGCCGGTGGGCGTTGCCGAGATATCAATGCAGTCGTGGACCTTGCTCGTAAAACGAAATTCGCGATTGACAAAGATGCTCTCGCAATTCGACTCACCCAGGACGCAATCGGTCGCCATGGTAAAGGAGGTGCGGGCGGAATCGTACCCAAACTCATTCGAGGCTAAATTTGTGATCAAATCGCCAAAACCGAGCTCGGAAAAGCTCGGATCGGGCGTGATGTCGCTCGTCTGCGTCACGACCCGATAGCGCGCCTCGTTTAGAAAGACGAAGCTGGCTGTGTCGAGGACAATATGCAATTTGAGGCGGTATGTCTCGCTGCTGCAGGCCTCGAGCTCGTAGCCGATCATCCGCAATTGTTGGTTGTCGAGAAATTGTGTCTGGATGCAGGTGCCGTCGTAGCAGTAATAGTTAAACGGGCAGTCTTCGTGCACCAGACAGCCGGGGATGCATGTTTCATTTAGGTCGGTGTGGTCTGTGACACATCCCAGACTCTCGTCACAACGCTCGACGGTGCAGGGGTTGTTATCAAAGCAAGTGTTCTGCGTCCCAGCGCAGACACCGTTTGCACAGACATCCTGGTGGGTGCATACGTGGCCGTCGTCGCAGGTGACGCCGTCGTTGCGCGGGATGGCCACGCAGCCACCGGTGGTCACGTCGCAGGCCCCGACAGTGCAGGCACTGTCGAGATGCGAGCAGTCTTTGGCCACGCCCATGGCGCACATACCATTCCAGCAGGCGTCTTCGGCGGTGCAAGGATTGTTATCGTTGCAGGTGTATCCATTGGGCTTGTCGGAATTGACGCAGCCGATCGAATGAACACACTGACCCGTACGACAGGGATTGTTAAACGAGCAGGTGAGCGTCTTGCCCACGCAATGGCCTTGCTGACAGGATGTGTCGACGGTGCACATGTCGGAGAGAGAGCATTCTGTGCCGTTAACTGCTGGATGGCTGCGGCAAACATGCTGAATGGGGTCGCAGAAGGAGTACTGACAACCGCCCTCGCCGCAGTCTACGTCTTCGACGCAGCAATTCTCTTTTCGATGATATGTGCAGCGCCCGTCGCAGGAAGCAATAGCACAGGGATCGCGCGTCACACAGTCGGCCTGCGTTGAGCAGGGCTGATATATGAAATAGATGCCGAGGCCCAAGCAGATCAAGACCACAATACAACAGACCACGCCCATGCACGAGAGCACACAGCAGGCACCACCGACATGCTTTTTGCGACAGCCCGGGCGACCGACCCGGTGATATACGACATGCTTTTCTTGTGGACAATCGGCCATGGCATCTGGTCTATTGCTGTATGGTTTATATACGCGTATGTGACCAAATTATTTATTTTAAGGTATATAAATCGATGGTTGTTTTTATAGAATGTTTATTCGCAAAGGTCTCGCTCTCTTGACCATACTTGCCACCGCCAAAGGTGAGTTAATTTTCAAATCTGAATCGTACGGAAGTACTGGATGCCCCAGTGGACTTCCCATATCAAATGGCGACTGCCAACAGTCTGGTGATAGTGTTGACGACGGGTCTGGTGTTATATACAGAACAGCTCAAGTCGTCTTGCGCTCGCAAATGCAAGAAGCGCTCGAAAGTCCGGGGACCATTACGGCGATCGCCGGTTCGCAGGCAATCTCTGTTGCCGAAGGAAATCGTTATATTAAATTGAGCGCGGTTTTGTCCGAGGGAGCCACCAGCTGTACTATTGCACTCAGTGGTACTTTGGCTGACAAAGTCGCCCAAATTGGCACGGCCAGTGTGACCGCCAACAGCTGCGACTTTTATTTGGCCAATAACAAATATCTCGGTGACGTCGTTGTGACCGTCACATACGACGACGACGATGCCACAAAGGTCGAATTACCTCTCCGATTTTCCAGCCACGCCAATGACCCCAGTATCGAGGCTGCGAAAGATTTAGGCTATACTTCGTCTTCTCTTCAAGTGGTTGAGCAAAACGAAAATATGCACAATCTTGCATGGGCTGCAGTCAGTGCAACCACAAATAGCCTGATCATTCAAGTAGATGGCCTCTTCGTCGACAAGCGTTACAAAGTTAAAGATCAAGCTGGTGTTGATTTGCTGCCGCAATCGGTCGGTGGTAGTCCTGTCGATGGGTTTATTGTTGACACTGAAGGCATCGATTTTAAGGCTGAAATCCTTGAATATCTTGGCATTGGTACGGCAATCAAAGTAAATTCCCCTACGAGTGCGATCGTCTCCTTTGATAAAAAGACGCATGCAAGTTATTCTTCGGGTGCTGCTTCGGACACCGGGCAAGCATTAAGCAATGGTCTTCCGCAATTGCAAGGCAATGGCGCCACCCTCAATATCGAATATGCTCAGTACGTCCTCGACCATCAGCATGCATTTTCCTACACTGGTTTGCCCACTTTTCAACGAGCATACGTCGACGATTGTGAGGTATGCGATTTTCGTGTATCTCTGAAAGGTTTAGACGACGGTAGTAGCAACAACATATACCTTGTCAACACCGCAGTGACTTTGGTTGTTAGCATTTTACCGCAGGATACGAGCGCATTCCAAGTCAACACGCTCCAATTGACCGCTAAAAGCGCCGAATTTATGTTGGAACAAGGCTCCCGTCATCCATTGTCGGATCTTTTTGACATTGCGGAATCGGGGCATACCAATTCTAAAAGTTCATTGTTGGGGGCTGCTAATACCGAGGACCTGAGAGCCGATATTAAATACGATGACGTTGAAATTGCCTGCAAAAAGATCGACGGTTCTGCGGCCGACGACAATCTCGAGGATGTCCCAATTGCCAAATACACACCCAGTCTCTTGCTACCATATTTGCAAGCTTGTCATGTACAGGTGCAATCAAATAGTTTTGGGGCCAAAAAAGATATTGTGTACGACAACAGCCAAGATGCTGCCTCAACGGTGGGCCTCAAAGAAACCGATGGACGCAAAGTCAGAATCGGTTCACATGAGCTTTCTCTCAACGACGAGGTCGATTTGACTGCAAAATCTGACATTGGACCCATCGGCGACACCTTGCCGCTTTCAATCTCGAAGGCGCTTGTGACTGGTGCCTTGACCTTCGATGTCGAGGAAATCACTGGGGGAAGCCTCGCTAAAGTTGATGTATCGACAGCAGTAGCGGTCACCACTTCTGCCACTGACGGTTCCGGTGTTGCCTTCAACGTGATCAGCAAGGACACCTGCGATGGATCTTTGAAATTGAGATTTAAGTACAACAGCGACGCGACTTCCTATTACGACGTCCGCTTACCCTGCAGTCGCATCTCTAAATCTGGCGCCTCTGATTTACTCAGCTTGAAGTACAGCTACAATACCGTATTAAATCTTGCGACTGATGCATTGGAAATCGACGCTTATTACACGTCTGAAACAGCGTATGCGCGTGAAGCTAAATTTGGTACTTGTCAAAACGACAACAATATCACGGCGAAGGGAGGCGCTTGTACTGCACCTTTTGTTGAAGATGACGCAAACACTCCCAATGGTGAGCTTGAATTTGTCAAGACATCCGGTGGTCTAGAAGCATTAAAGCAATGTTCCACTACCGTGTCGAGAGAGTCTGATACGTATGTGATGACCTACACGCTCGCAACCAAATACACGCGCGCCACAGCCGGTGAAAACGAAGGATTTACATCTACCATATCCTACTGCGACGACCAGACTTTTACATTGACCATCAATCGTGACGCGACTGCGTCCGTCGTGGCCACCGGAGTGACCCCTTCGGCAAATCTTCGCGCGGTTCTCGTCAAAGATGTAGCCTGGAGTGCTAAAAACGGCGCCGGGTGCCTTGATGATAAATACCGCTTACAAGTGTTGCTTGAGTCAAAAGACCAAAATTCGCAAGGCGTGTATGCAATTAGCGACCTTACTGCCGCTTTCTTGGACATCAGCAGTGGTGCATTAAATCCCAATGATATGGTAATCCATGACGTCGGTGGCGAAACGACTATTCCGGGCACGCCACTCATCAGTGCCGATCCTACTGCGAGCAACGGTAATCATTTTATCGTGCGTGGTAAATGTATCGCAATCGATTCGTGCTCTGGAACCGGCAATGGTGGTGGCGACTCGTGGGCCGACTACTCTGAACAATTTGACACCGACATGGTTATCCGTGGTAATGTGCTCCTTTCCTCACCACCGATCTCTTTCGATACCGAAGTCCGGATGACTCTCAATTTTCAAGAATGTCCCATCGATGGTGAAGGCACTAGCAATGGCGTGGTCCGCATCGCCTTGCATTTGGCCGTGGACGGGACCTGCGACACTGAAGTCGCATCTGCGGCCGTCCGCAACCCACTCATCCAAGACTGCTTGCAAGCGGAATCTAGCAACACTGCAGTCGTCGAGTCGCATGCTTACGTTACGCCCCTGGCGACCACGGCGCTATCGCAAGCTGCCAACACCCTGGCCGGCACACAAGGCTGGTCGGTCGACTCTTCGGAGATCTACTTGGAGCAAGAATTGGCGAATGGGAATCCTGTGGGTACAGCGCGCAAGATGTGCGATGACAACACTGCAGCCACTGTCACCATCGGAAGTGGCAATGCACATAGCGTCGTCCCAGTCTGCTCTAGTCACAACGTCAATTTCCCGTTGTCGTCACTTCAATATTACGCCACGGACACCTTTAAGGTGCGCTACGAGGTAACTTTGAAATCCAGTGTATTGGACGCTCGCCGTCATTTGCGTGCCACACATATCTTGCAATCCGCCAGTGCCTCTGCAAGCGCCGAGTCGAATGGCCTGCAGGTTCACAGCGCTATCGCCGAGTCGAATGCCGAAGCGCCCGCCGAGTCGAATGCCGAAGCGCCCGCCGAGGAAGCGCCTGCGGCCGCTGCACCTGCCGCACCCGCTGCACCCGTCAGCGAAGCAGCCGAAACGTCCGGTGTCAACAAGCAATCGATTGATGAATCGTGGTGGTTTGGGCTCAGTGCGCTTATCTTGGTAGTTGTCGGTATTTTGCTAAGACTCTTATATTGTGCATTCCCGGCATTGGCCAATCAAGGCAGTAGGGGGTCCGGTGTATTGAGCGCCCAACCCGGTGCCTTAGGCTACCAACCCGTCCGCCAAGATCGCTATGCGAATCTTCGCTACTAGAGCACAAATAGTTAATAGTTTATATTCGTTTAAAAACATGCATATATATATCATAAAACATACAATCAGATGCGATCTTTTGCGGTCTATCTGATTGGCATTGTAGTGATCCTGGGGTATAATTTAATCATTTTGACGCGTCTCAACGGCGCTCCGCGTTTGACCACATTAGCTTCCAATGCCTGCACCCTTCTGGACGGCCCCTTTTCCTTGCTCCGCAAGCATGCCCAGACCGATTTTTCGTCCACCTACAAACTCTACGACCATCGCAATTGCCACGACATATCGGCCGTCGGCGACTTTGAGCTCATTTATCGTCCCGTAGTCGGCGATCACATTCATCTGGGTATGGTGCTATCAGACGAGGGCCGCC
>Ga0209630_10005988_pt1 | contig 10125 bp, 9 predicted proteins | sample COG_01_FD_184745 | JGI IMG/M metagenome (GOLD analysis project Ga0209630, IMG submission 184745) | Pelagic Microbial community sample from North Sea - COGITO 998_met_01 (SPAdes) (version 2) | ecosystem: Environmental > Aquatic > Marine > Neritic zone/Coastal water | place: Helgoland, sampling... | reverse complement strand
TTTATTAAAAATTTTATTTTTTTCTAATGCTTGCTCAACAATCTTATATTCAAAAATATTGGTTAGATTTTTTGATTTTATTTCAGATTGGATGTCTTTCTTAAACATGTCTAAATATTTTTTAACAAAATCAGTGCTATATACATATTGATGTAATTTTTTATATTCTAGTGAATTTGTAATTAACTCATTATATAATTCATCTCCAAAAGATGTGTCATAATGCATTCTATTAACTTTATTTGGTTGAGACTGAAACTTTTCTTCACTTGGAAATTTTATTTTTAAATTTTTATAGAAGTTTTCTTCAAAAAAATTTTCGATAACAATATATGGATACGGATATTTTTTAATATTTATTTTCTGATTTAAACTGAACATCTTTATCTTTTTAAATTAACATCATTAAAAAACTTTTGATTTGATGTTTCCCAAAAAGTTTTTTTCAAAATACTATTCAAAAATTTTTGATCACTTTTTCCTGTTCCAAATAATTTTTTGTCATTAACCTGATAATTTTTAAGAAAATTATTGATTGTAGTTTCTCTTAAATTTTTTACTTCTATATTTTTTATAAGTTTAGATTTTACTCTATTATGTTGTCGATTACCAACATTTATTGCCGGAACATTAAACATTGGCGCCTCATAAATTGCTGAGCTTGAATTTCCAATAATAAAATTTGAATTTTTTAATAAAGATAAAAAATGTTCAAATCTCAAACTTCTTAAGATTTTAAATTTTTTTGATTTTATTTTTTTATATTCTTTAATAATTATTGAGCTCCCTGGATCGTTATTTGGATAAACAATTATAAAATTTTTATTTAGTTTATCTAAAAAATTGATTAAATTTCTAGTATCATTAGCTAATGTGTCTAATTGCGATGTAACCGGGTGCCACATCAAAATTGAATAATCATCATATTTAATATCGTATCTCTTTTTTACAGTTTTGAATTCTGGTAATCTTTTATTTATTATTATATCCATGTCTGGTGACCCAATTTCATATATATTTTCCTTTTTTTCACCCATATTTAATATTCTTTTTTTTGCCTTTGGTGATCCTGTAAAATGTATGTGGCTTAATTTTGTTATTGCGTGGCGAATTGAATCGTCAATAGTACCCGATATCTCACCACCTTCCACGTGGGCTGTTAAAATGTGATTTAAAGATCCCACTAAGGCGAAAGCTAAGCTTTCAACCCTATCACCATGGACTACTATCATGTCTGGTCTCTTTTTTGTTATTATTGCAGAAAATTTTTGAATAGATTTATGAAGAATAGTTTCTAACCTATCATTTGATTTTTGATTATTAAATTTAATTATATTATTTTTGAATATTTTAATTACTTCTTTATATGTATTTCCAAATCTATTTAACATATGCATGCCAGTAACAATGATTGATACATCAAAATTTTTATTTGATTTGGTCACCTTAATAAGAGATTTTAGTTTTCCAAAATCAGCTCTTGTTGAGGTTAAAAAAACAATATGCTTGCTACTTAATGTCATTTTTTTTGATCTGGGTATTATCTTTAATTAACTGTTTAGCCGTCCTTCCAAATAAATCCTTTAACCTGTCTGAATTAAAATATCCATTACCTGGTCTTTTAACCCATAAATTATTTTTTGTAAGTTTCTCACCTTTATTTATCTGTTTTATTGCTACCACTGAAGCAAAAGCAAAATTTCTTGTAACTTGCTCTGCTTTAATTTTAGTCTTCGATCCTTTCATTTGAGTTATTATTCTTTGAGAAACATTTATTAATTCTTTTAATTGTTTTTCATCTATTGAAGCAGAAATATCTGGGCCTTTAACTTTTTTATTATGAACAAAATGCTTTTCGATTATCTTTACATTCATAGACATTGCTATAATCGATGATAGTAAATCTGAAGTATGATCGGACAAACCAATTAATTTATCAGGAAATTTTCGTTGCATCTCCTTTATTGCATTTAATCTTAATAAATTATCACTTGAGGGATAAAGGTTAGTGGTGTGCAACAGAGCAAAATTTATTTTTTTTTTTTTTAAAAATTCATAAGTTTTTTTAACCTCATTTATAGAGTGCATCCCAGTACTTACAATTAGAGGTTTTTTAACTTTGCATATATGCTCCAGGAGTGGAAAATTACTCATTTCTCCAGATCCAATTTTAAAAGCTGGGATATTAAATTTTGTCAATCTATCAACAGCAGCTCTTGAAAAAGGTGTGCTCAAAAAAACCATGTTTTTTGATTCTACATATTTAAATAATTTGAATTCATCTTCTTCATTAAGAGAATTCTTCTTTATAATTTCATAAATATTTTTCTTAGAATTTCCAGGAGAAATTTTTTTTGCCTCAAGTGACATTTCATCATCTGGTATATGTGTCTGATGTTTAATAATTTTAGCACCTGCGCGCTTTGCAGAATCTACAATCTTGAATGCATTCTCCAAAATGCCACTATGATTAATTCCAATTTCAGGGATTATTAAAGGTGCTGAATTATTGTCAATTTTAATATTATTTATTGTTAACATTTTCAAATTCATATCATAAACAAAAAATAATAGAAAATAATTTTAAAGTATAGTTTAACATTCATAATCTTTTACTAACAATTGAACTTACTATGATGTATTTAAATTATATTATGATAAAAAACTTTTATATTTTTTATTATTATAAATAATGAACTTTAACTACGATATTATGAACAGAGTTAGCGTATTTTTTATAAATTGTGTTTTTTTACATTTTAAAAAAAAAATTAAAAAAAATTTTGTCTATCTTTTTTTTTATATTAAGGAAATTAACATCTTAAATCATATTAAAAAAAATATTTTTAATAAAGATATTAGTATCTTGTCCTCTATTCTAATTAATAGATTTATTAAATTAAACAATATTTTATGGAAGAAAAAATTTATAAATAAAATAAATTCAAATAAAGTTATTTTAGTAGAAAGTTTTATAAACCATTCAGGTTATACAATATCTAACTCCATAATTGCCTTATTTCTAAAAAAAAAATTTCATCTAGAAATTTTAGGTATTGTAAAGAAAGGTGATCACGTTGCCAAGGAGATATTTAAAAGTTATGGAATTGATAAATGCATTATTTATCCAGAAGCAAATATATTTCAAAGAATAAAATATACTATTATTGGACTAAAAATATTAAAAAAAAATACAACTATAAAAGATTTTAGTAAAATAAAGTACTTAAAAACTGACTTAGGCTTAACAGCATACGATTCATACATAAGGTATACCGGAAACCCATCTTTAAAAAATGTAAATAGTGAGTTATTTTATTTTTTGACAGATGGAATTCATGCATGTATTTTTTTTAATAATCTAATTAAAAAAAATAAGATTAGATATAGTGTTCAAGCCGAAACTGCTTTTTTGCCATCAAATACACTTTTTCAAATGTCCTTAAATAAAAAAATTGAAATATTTTCTAGACTTGGTGTAAATAATTTTGCTGTGCGTAGGTATACAGATAGTAAACAAAAATATGATTACAGAGATAAAATTTCTAAAAAAATTTTTAATGAAATATATAGAAACAATAAAAAATTATGTATTAAAAATTTTACAAAAATACAGAATGAAAAAATTAAAACTGGAAAATTTGGTATTGATGTCAGAGTTCAACACAAAAGAAAAATTAGACCAATCATAAATAGAAGTGACCTAATTAAAAGACTTGATTGGGATAATAAAAAAATTGGCGTAATTTTTATGCATCATTTGATAGATAAAAATTTTCATTCTGGACCTAGAAAATGCTTTAGTGATAATTATTCGTGGAGCAAATTTATTCTTCAACAATTGCCCAATATAAAGAATGTTAATTGGATAATAAAACCTCATCCTACAGAGATTTATTATGGTAGTAAAAAAGATCTGAAAACTGAAATTGAATATCTTGATAAAAATTTTAAACATATAAAATTATTTCCAGAAGATTTGAGTCAAATTTCTTTATTAAATATTGCAGACTATGCAATCTCGTCTAATGGTAGTGTCGGTATAGAGTACCCAGCTAACGGTATACCAAGTATTTTTATAGAAAATTCATATTTTACGCATATGAATTTTTTAAAAAAATATAATAAGTCAAATAATTTTTTAAAAGCAATCAAAAACTTGAATAAAATAAAAAAACCAACAAAAAATACTATCAATAAATCTAAGGTATTTTTTTATGCTCGATTTAATCTATTTGATAATAATTGCAGTTTAGTGCCATCACATAATATTTCTCGTGATTTCAATAAGAATAAATTTTGGATTAAAAATATTGAAATGATAAAAAAATTTAGGTTTGAAGAGGATGAATTTTATCAAATGTTAGGTCTACAATTAAAATATAAACTTAGACATACTGTAAATTTTAATAAAATAAAAATTACTAAAAAAATATATAACGACTTCAACTAAAGTAATTAGTTTTTATAAACCTTATATTTATAACCCTTAAGATCAAAGTATGTATCAATATCAAGCGAGTTTTTGTTTTTCATCTTATATAGATTTGGGTTTTTTTCATAAATTGATTTTGTATCAATAAAGTATTTTAAATTAAAAAAGTATATAGCGCCATTATAGGAATATTTTTTTGATATATCTGAAATCATTTTTTTTTTATCATTAAATAAATTAATCTTTTTATTAATTTTTATTTTTTTTTTATAAATATTTCCTGAATGTAAAGTTTCTAAATTATATTTATTTGCAAGAGTAATTGTTTTATTGATATCTTTGTCTGTTCTTAAAGGACTCGTAGGCTGCAATATAAGAATTCGACTACTCTCATCTAAGTTATATTTTTTTTTTAAATGTTTAATTACTGTTTCAGATTTCGTTCTTGATCCTGAAAGTTTTTTTGTTCTTTTATTTATGATAATATTATTAGAAATAGATTTGCTAATTTTAATTATTGATGGGCAATCAGTAGACAGAATAATTTTTGTTATGCATCTAATTCTTAAAGATTGTTTAAGTGTCCAATGCACTAAAGGATAATTTTTAAATGAAAGTAAGTTTTTATTAGGAATTCTTAAAGACCCCTTTCTGGCTAAAATAATACAAATAATTTTCATCTAAGTATATCTAATGCTATTTTTTTTTTAAAATTTTTTATAATTTTTCTGCTTATTATCTTTTCAGAATTACAAACAATTATATTTATTTTTTTATTATTTTTGCTAATTTTATTATCCAAATATTTTTTACTATAAACCTGCACACCTTCTATTTTTTTTGCTATAAAAGATTGATTATTATCAATTATACCTTTAATTTTAATTTTATTAAGCCTACAAACTTTTAAAATCACTTTGGCTATTTGGTTGGCACAATATAAATAATTATTTTTGTTAATATTTATAGTAATTTTATTTAAAATTTTACGAACTTCTTTTTTTTTAAAATTATTTAATTCTTCCACGATATTTTTTTTATCTTTTTTTAAAAATAATTTAGACTGAAATATAAAATATTTTTCTTTTTTTTTAATTTTTTTGAATTTTATTAATTTTTTAATATTACTTTTTATATATTTAGAGTATTTGTGAATTTCACTACATGTTGATGAAATTAAATTTATATTAAAATCTTGTAAAAAAAAACTTACTCTTGATTGTAAGTAATTTCTCCCTTTTACCGTCATATCTTTATTAGTTGAAATTATTTTTTCAATTTCCACTAAACATTTAAGACAAGACATGCCCAAATCAAAACCTATACTTCTACCAAGTGAGTTAGGCTCATCTGTTCTTCTTATATAAACTGGTTTTTCTAATACTTGAAAATTATTAGTCTCCATCATTATCTTGCTAGTAAATATTTGATCTTCATAAATTCTAATGTTGTCAAAATTAATATTTTTTTCTTTTAAAAATTCATTTCTCACAATAAAATTCCAGCAAGTTGCTCTAAAATGATAATTGCTTTCTATCAAATCGTACAATCTTCTATTATTTTTAATTTTTTTGACATTTTTTTTTATCTGATTGCTATCAACTTTGTATGTTCTCTTATCTATGCTTCTAATAAATAAATAATCTATATTTCTATTTTTTAATTTTTTGACTATATGTGGAATTGATCCATCTGTTAAATAATCATCGCTATCAACAAACAAAAGATATTCCCCTTTCGCTATATTAATAGCTTTATTTCTTGAAATTGATGGCCCAACATTTATTTTATTTATAATTATTTTTATAAACTTAAATTTTTTTAAAAAATAATTTGCTATTTTTAAGCTATTATCTGTAGATTTGTCATCAATTATTATAATTTCGATATTTTCTAATCTTTGCTTACATATACTTAGCAAGCATTGTTTTAAATATTTCCCTGAATTATAAACAGGAATAATTATACTTATTTTTTTTAGCACAAGTTTTAAACAAATAGACCTTAATCTATTTTTTTATAAGATAGTGGTTTTTTTAACTGTACTGCAGCTGGTATCCATTTAGTACTGTAGTCTCTCCCATTGCAATAATTACATGCTGTCAATGATTTTTTATTATAACTTAAATTATAAATTTCATTTCTGATATCGATCAAATTTCTATCAACATCCAACCTGACTATATCCGTTGAATCATACGGTACTGCGTGCAGATTTGTTGCATTAGCTGAAAAAGGACAACGGTATAACTTTCCATGTAAAATTGAAATTAACTCATTATTACAACAATTATCAAATAAATGATTTAATTTGTCTTCACTTCTTTTTTGATGTGGAAGAATTCTACCTGAATCTTGCCATACATCACATAGATTTGTTGAGTATGCAATATTTTCTTCTTTTAATTTTGCTACCAATTTATCATGTGCTAATGATGCTTCATTTCCATAGTTAGTTATATCTACAATTACATTTGGATGTTTGAGACATTCTAGATTATCATCTTTTGGCACAATTTTGGCATTTGTATAGATTATTATTCTTGAATTATAATTTTTAAGTTTGTTTACAACTTTGTACATTTCTTTATGCATCAAAGCATCTCCACCTATTACTCTAAATTCATCTAATTCATCAACAGCTTCCATAAAATTATCTATTGATTTGAACAATTGATTCATGTCTGCGTGTCCTGGCTTAACGTAATATTGCATTAAATTTGAGCAATCTTGACATTTTGCAGAACACCTTTCTGTAATTTGAATATCAACGCTTTTAATATGTAAATAATTTGAATGGACGTATCTCTCTTTTTTGCACATTTCTATATAAAATTCAGCTTCTCTTTTGAGTTTAAGCAATGGAAAACTTCCAACACCACCCTTAATTTCTAGCGTAGCAGAGTTATTTTTATAAAAATCATCTAAATCTAAACTTCCAATTATATCAGCACAATCATAAACATTTTTAAAACCACTTTTATCTAACTGTCTTGAAACTGAATTTAAATATTTATTACTAACTAAAATATTAACATTTTTATCTATTAAATTTAAATCTTCAGGTGTTATAACTTTTAAGTTTTCAACAATTTCTCCTCTTCGTCTAGTGTCACTATCACAAAAGCAATCTACCACTATTCCTTCACGGTTAAGATAATAAAGGGCAATTCTTCCCATTAAACCTGCTCCATATAGAACTGTCTTTTTTGAGTTATCTTCAAGTGTTTGCTTGAGGTTTTCTAGTTTATAAGTTTTCATTATTGATAATTATACCTCTGCGTTCAAAATTTGAACAAATCTTAAACTATTTTGTCTTAATATAAAGTTAAAAATTAACTTTATATTTTTCTAGTAATTCTTTACCTTTTTTGAATGAACTAAAGTCAACAATATCATCTGTTTCAAAGCTTATATCAAAGCTTTCTTCTAGAGCAGAGATTAATGTCATATGACCAATTGAATCCCATTCTGGCACATCGTTATATTGAATACTTTCTTTAAAATCACTCTCTTTAATATCGAGTGATTTAATAAACGTATTTTTATACTTTTCTAGATTGCTCATAATTTTTTATAGTTATTTAGTACTTCAACTACTATTTTTTCTGAACTTAGTCCATGTTTATTTTGGAGAAACTTATAATTTCCTCCTTTGCTATAAAAATCATTAATTCCAATAAATAGTTGTTTTGGTGCTTTAGATATGGTTGATTTATATTCAGATATAGCAGAACCAAGCCCACCAATAACATTATGCTCTTCAACTGAAACTATTAGCTTAGTTTCGGTGGCTTTATCTATGGCCTCTTTATCTATGGGTTTTATAGTGTGCATGTTAATAACTCTACATGAAATATTATTTTGCTCTAAAGTTTTTGCTGCTTCTAAACTTTGATAAACACTTGCACCCGTGCAAAAAATTGTAATATCTTTTCCTTCTTTAAGTAATATAGATTTTCCTATCTCGAAATCATAATCTTGATTATATACTATTGGGTTATTAGAGCCTCCAGTTAATCTTATGTAGGATGGGCTATTCAATTTAATTGCAGCATTTATTGCTTTTATTGTCTCTAAAGAATCTGCTGGTGAGACTATTGTTAAGCCAGGAATTGACCTAAGTACACCAACATCTTCTATACAACAATGTGTATAACCCAAATTACCAAGTACAAGTCCACTTGCAATTCCCACCATACAAACTTTCTGCCTCATATATCCTAGGTTTACTTTTATTTGTTCACAACATCTCATAGTTTGAAAGGGTGCAAAAGTTGTGGTGATAACATTATAATTTTCACTTGCAAGTCCAGCTGCTACACCAATCAAATTCTGTTCTGCAATTCCCAAGTCAACATATTTTTCTGGGTATGTTTTTCTAAATCTGTCTAAACCAGCTGAAGTAGATACATCACATGTAAGAACCATTAAATTTTCCATTTCTTTTGCTAAATCAAGAACTGCCATACCTAAAGTTGCTCTTGGACCTATTGCTGACCAAACTTTAATATTTCTTTCATTAATATCCATAAAATTTATTTAATTATTATCTCACTTAAAGCTTGTTCATAGAGAGATTTTGTCAAAACAGAATGATGCCAATTATTATTATTTTCTGAGAATGTAAAGCCTTTTCCTTTAATCGTTTTGGCTATCAAGGCTTTGGGCTTGTTAATATTTTTCCCGTTTTCAAAATAATTAAAAAGATCTTTTACATTATGACCATCAATTTCACTAGTTTCCCACCCAAAACTACTCCATTTTTCTTTAAGACTTTCAGAATTCATTATTTCTTTATTAGAACCAGTTTGTTGAAAATTGTTATTATCAATTATTGCGTATAAATTATTTAATGAAAAATTTGGTGCTGCCATTGCCGCTTCCCAAACAGAACCTTCATTACACTCACCATCTCCCATTACCACATATATATTAGAATTCCTGTTTTTTTTTTTATTTGCGATTGCAATACCTATTCCAATAGATAGTCCCATTCCTAAGGAACCAGTTGAAAAATCTATCCCAATACTTTTATTTAATACTGGGTGACCTAAAAGATTGGAATCATTTTTTTCAAAAGTTTTTAATTCTTCTTTGTCTATAAAACCCACTTCACACAACGCAGCATAATATGCTAAACAAGCGTGACCTTTACTCAAAATAAACCTATTTCGATCGTCAGAGTTAGGGCTATCTTTATTAAATCTAATTTGCGTGCTAAATAAAGTAGATACTATCTCAACTATAGATAATGCCCCTCCAAAGTGCGAGCTGCTAGCTCCAGCAGCTAGTGCCATTTCTAAAATATTCTTTCTAGAGTTGAATGCAAAGTTATTTATTTTTTTTAAAATATCTTTTTCATCACTCATTACATCCCTCCATCAACTCTTATGGTTTGTCCCGTAACATAACTTGCTAAGTCAGATGCTAAAAATAATGCTGTATTTGCTATTTCCTCTGGCTTTGCAACCCTTTTTAAAGAAATACTAGATGACACTTCATTAATTATTTTGTCTGACGTATTATTTCTCATCATGTCTGTATCTGTAAGTCCTGGTGCTATAGCGTTTACTCTAATATTATATAATCCTAATTCCCTAGATAAAGCTTTTGACTCAGCAATTACTGCTGCTTTTGACGAAGAGTAGGCACTTCTACCTTCGTTGGCATCTATACCAGAAGTAGAA
>Ga0209630_10005987_pt1 | contig 10127 bp, 8 predicted proteins | sample COG_01_FD_184745 | JGI IMG/M metagenome (GOLD analysis project Ga0209630, IMG submission 184745) | Pelagic Microbial community sample from North Sea - COGITO 998_met_01 (SPAdes) (version 2) | ecosystem: Environmental > Aquatic > Marine > Neritic zone/Coastal water | place: Helgoland, sampling... | reverse complement strand
CCAATTCATGGTTGGAGAAGGGCTCGTGGCCAATGGTGATTTGTTCAGTCACGAATTGGGTCACCATTGGTGGGGTGACTTGGTGGCGCCTACCATTCACAACCACATGTGGTTGAAAGAGGGTCCCGCCGAATACAGTTCCCACCTCTTTGTGGAGTGGAAAGATGGTCCCGAAGAATTTGTTGAAGTTGTGAAAGACAACCAGCAATTTGTACTCGAAGAATGCCACTTGCAAGACAATGGTTTTTACCCGCTTTCCCCGATGCCGGATGAAGAGATTTATGGACGGCATACGTATTACAAAGGCGCTTCGATCGTGCACAACCTGCGTGCTTATCTGGGCGACGAATTGTTCCGGTCGAGCATGCAATCGGTCATCGCTGAACATTTTGACAGCCACATGGACGCTGCCGTTTTTGAGCAAACATTGGAGGAGATCACCGGTGTGGACATGACTCCTTGGTTCGAAGCTCAAGTCTTGCAACCCGGGTTTTCCACGTGGGTATTGGATTCCTCCGCCCACGAATCAGGTTCCAACGCCTCCACTCTTTATCTGCAGCAAAAACTCCGAGCGTGTGAAAACTACCACATGGCAGAGCCGCTCGATGTGACGGTTTGGGACGATAACTGGAACCGATTTGATACGCAAATTTCAGCCAACGGACAGTTCGATGAAATCACAGTTGAACACCCCGGCATCGATGCACCGGCATACATCGCCCTGAATGCGAATGGAAAACTGAACCAAGGAAGGCTCGATTTCATGTATACCATCACGGAACCCGAAGGCATTCAAAATTTGCCTTGGGTCGAAATGCGTGTCGGGTGCGATGCCATGCCAGAAGGTGACTCGGCCTTGGTGCGCATCGAACATCATTGGGCTGCGCCGGATCAAGGGCCTGTCGAACCCTATGTGGACCAACTCAGCAACACCCACTTTTGGGTTGTTGACGGCATCTGGCCAGAAGGCACGTTGCTCGACGCCCGCATGCAATATTTTGGAAATAGCCCCGAAGGCCTGGATTACGAATTGTACGGGGACACAGAAGCCAACGGATTTCTGGCTTGGAGACCCGACGCCAGTTCGCCTTGGCAGGAGTGCACAGCGTATGAATGGCAGCCCGGGTCACTGACGAACGGTTCCGGATTGTTCCGGGTTTCGGACTTGAAAAAAGGACAGTATGCTTTTGCCAAAGGCGACGTTTCTGCGCATGTTGCCGAGGCCGAAGTCACTCCGTTGAGCCTGTGGCCAAACCCAACATCCGAAACGCTCAATATCTCCTCTACCGCTGGTATTGCTGCTTTCCAAATTTTCAATGCCAAGGGCCAGCAAGTTGCCAATGCATCCAACACCAATCCATCCAATGCACTGAAAATCGACGTCACTACGTGGGCAAAAGGCTGGTACCTCTTTGAGAGCGCTCAGGGCGATTCGCAACGCTTTATGGTCGAGTGACCGGCATGCGCTTGACACGACCGCGGCCTGCAAGCCAAGCGATTTCACCCTTGGAATCAAACCGCACAGTGTAGAAGGATGAGTCCGCCTCGGTGGTCCAAGTTTCTCCGGCATCCCACGATTGACTCACGCCAGGAATGCCCACTGCCCATAAGCCTTGGCAATTGGAATTGGGAACAAATTGAACGCATGAACGGTAACCGGGGCCTTCATTCGGGGTTAATAATTCCCACTGCACGCCTCCGTCGTTTGAGACAATCTTATTGGCTGAATTGTCCTCCATATCCTCCCAGTTGCCTCCCCATGCCATTCCTACATCTCCTTCATCAGGACATCGAGCAACACTGAACATTCCAGTCATGGCACCCCCTTGAATGATTGGCGTGTTGGCGACGGCCCAATGCCTCCCACGGTCTGAAGAATGATACATGCGGGACACGGCCCCTCCCGAAGCCATCCAAACCTCATCATCCTGGACGACCAAATTGCCATTGGAGGCTGCAAAAGCCGCTTCCTTTTGACCGGATGCTGCCGTGGCCACTCCCGGCAATTCGGAACAGCCCAAAAGGCTCCATTGCCGTCCACCGTCCCGGGTAATGAGCACGCTGAGGCATTCCGCTGTCGCATCTCCCATGGCCAAGCCTTCTTGATCATCCCAAAACGCCATGCTGTCGAAGAAGATGGCAGGATCGTGATTCACGTAAACGGAATCCCAAATGGCCCCATCCAAATCACGGCGAAACAACACGGCAGGCGAAGCAATGGTCAACACAAATGCGGCATCATTGGTCACGGCTATGGATCGAAAAGCCGGCAAGCTACCGTCGCTCAAACGCAAGGTGTCCACCTGCCAAGATGCGCCATCGTCTATAGAATGGCCCACCAAACCGTTTGCTCCAGCCCACCAAATGCCCTGTTCAGCCGTTACCTCAAGAGCACGAATGCTGCTTTCAAACTCCCAAACCATCGTTTCAGGTTCTGCAGGTGAGCAGCTGAAAAATAACGCAGTTGCAATTCCAATGCTGATCCGCGTGCTTCTCATTCCTCCTGTTTCTTCGGGTCCGCCCATTGCAGGGAACGCACTACGGCTTCTGCCTCGCGCATGTACTCGCGTTTATCGAAATAAGGTGCATAGGTATAGCCCTCGACCGTAACCAATTCCCCCGAACGTTCATCGAAAACAGTCAAGCTGTAAAATGGCCCGCCCATGTAGTTGTTTTCAATCCTCCATAAACCCCGCAATTCAGAGGCAAATTGCCCGTTGAAGACGGTTTCTTCGTAGGATGGGATGTACCGCATTTCAGTGGTCATGTACGAACCTTTTGTCGGGCCCGGAAGATGCGCACGCATGATGGCATTTCGTTTGTCCAAACGCGCTTGCATTGAAAATTGCTCATCGGACGTGTAGGGTTCGCGATAAACCACAAACCCTTGCTGCACATCATGGTTGTCTCCTCCTTTCATTCGTGTCAATTGCCGATCAATCCAACCCATTTCATCGTTTTTTTTGGCCCAACGCGCATCCCTCGGCAAGGTGAGTTCAAGCTGCATGCGTTCCGCCAGTTCGGCCTTGATCACTTCATTTTCATCCAGCGCCATCAATAGCCCAAAACGTTCGACTTCCGTCCGGTGCAAGATGGTTCGCATCTCCTCTTCGCGTTCCGCCAGTGCTAGAGCCAGTCCTGCTGAGGTGCGCGCCGCGCCTTCTATGTATATCTGATTGCGCGCATATTTCTCCCGGTAAATCGAAACGCTTGGAACTTGTGTGTCCACGCGATCTGCCAACTCCAAATCAATGATGTTGCGGTGTGGCTTCCAAAATCGATCAAACGATTCGGGCGTCAAATGGACCAAATCAAACCAGGGTTCGTACTGCGGAAGAACCGGGAAAGCCTTGCCAAAGATTGAACGCAGCGTGTCCCCAACAGCTCCCGACCAAACCGAGTTCTCGCAGACGACAACGATTTCGCCTGAGGCACCTACTTTTCCAGGAAGGGCGTAGCGTGCCCCTTCTTGGCTTCCGCAACCGCCAATCACCAGCAAAACGAGAAGCCATGGAGTTTTAAAAGCTTTTGGGATTGGCATGGATGAGGAGTTTTTGACCAATTTTAATCATCGAACCCGATAAATCATTCCATTCGCGCAATTGCCGAACGCTCACGCCATATCGATCCGCAATCTTCCCCAAAACATCACCGCTTTTGACCCGATACGTCACCGGCTCGGGCACAAAAACAATATCAGGGGTCAACTCCGGCTTGAAATTACTCACGCTGTCCTGAAGCGCCAAAAAGGCGGGGATTTTGGACGCAGGGAGCACCAATGGCCAATGTTCCACGGTCGCCGGAATAACATCCAAACGGTACATCGGGTTGAGGTGTGCCACGTCCGATTGCTTGATTCCAACCGCCTGTGCAATTTGATCGAATCGCAATACTTCACTGACCATCACAGTATCAACGAGCGAATGGGGAGGGCGAATATCGATGGGGTAAATGTTATGCTCTGCGTGATATTCCATCAGGTAAACCACGGCCATGAACGCCGGCACATAGTTGCGCGTTTCCCGTGGCAGATAAAACCGAATTTCCCAGAAATTTCGCTTTCCCCCGCTCCGGCGAATGGCGCGGTTCACATTGCCTGGTCCGGCATTGTAAGCGGCTAATGCCAGGTACCAATCTCCATAGGTCTTGTATAGTTTGGAAAGAAAGACGCAAGCTGCCTCTGAGCTGCGGTACGGATCTCGTCGTTCATCGATGTAAGAATCAATCCGCAATCCCTGGTATTTGGCCGTGGCATACATGAATTGCCAGAGGCCTCGAGCCCCCGCATGGGAGCGTGCAGTGGGATTCAATCCGCTCTCCACCACCGGCAAATACTTCAATTCCATCGGCAAATCATGCCGATCCAAAGCCTGTTCAAATATTGGGAAATATGCAGGTGCCCGGCCCAACATCGTACCGAGGTGCTTTCGCCTTTTGCTCGCATAAAACCGAACCCTTGAGTGAGCTATAGGGTTCCAGCCCAAGTCCAACGGCGAAGCTGCATTCAAGACAGCCATTCGACGTTGCAATTCAGCCGTATCCAATTTGGGAACCTCATCCTCCGCAAAATCCCGAATGTTCAAGAGGATTGTGTCCGATGAAGAGCAGTGATGACCACTGAGCCATTCGAGCCAATCCAACTCATGATCAAACAGAGCGGTATCCAATCCCGAATCTGCCACAACAGCAGAATCAGCAAGCGGGGCAGGGATTGAATCCTGGCCCGTAAAATACGCCGCCCATGCCATTCCAAGCGAAAGCAACGCAATCTTCATTCTCCGCACGCTGCCTATGCTTTGTCCTCTTTATCGCTATCGGATTCAGGATTCGTCGCATCCTTGAATTCCTTAACGCCTTTGCCCAGTCCCTTCATGAGCTCTGGAATCTTTCTCCCTCCAAAAAGAAGCAAAACAATCAGTGCGATAACAATAATTTGACCTGGTCCTACGGCTCCCATGATGCAATGTTTTGTGCGAATTTCAGAAGAAAATATCAATTTCAGCCCAGTCCAAGGCGGACGTTACCAACATCACAAGCGGCAATTGTCGATGAGGCGCACTCCCGCGACAACAGCCGCCACTATCGCAAAAGATTCATTCGGCACATCGTTGCCCTTCAGCACCTCAAAACTTTCTCCGCTTACCGCATCAAAATACTCCAATTGGATGTGCTCGTTCGCAGACAAAGCCTTGCGGTTTGCCTCCACTGCTTTTCCAATAGATTTATGGTTTTCCGCTGCCTGCGCTACACTTCGCAAAGCTTCGTGAAGCTTCAAAGCATGGGTTCGATCCTCCAGGGGGATGCGAACATTTCGACTGCTCAATGCCAGGCCATCCGCATCGCGAATCAACGGGCATCCAATGATTTGAATGGAAGGAAATTCCATCCTTGCCAGGTGCCGAATGACGGCCAATTGTTGCAAATCCTTCTCGCCGAAAAATGCCACCTGCGGCTGCACAATGTTGAAAAGCCGGCGAACCACCGTCACAACGCCATCAAAATGGCCCGATCGCTTTTCACCCTCAAAAACGCGTGTAAGCAAGCCGAAATCAGAGGTCTCAGCGTGCGCACTTTCGCCATAGATGTTTTCCACATCGGGCAGAAACACGACATCTACTCCTTCAGAACGAGCAAGCTCAAGGTCCGGTTCGATGGTAGAAGGATAATTCGAATAATCCGAGGAATCATTGAACTGCGTCGGATTCACAAAAATGCTCAAGACCACCCGTTTTGATTCAGTCCTCGCTCGTCGCAACAGCGAAGCGTGGCCCTCATGCAAAGCGCCCATGGTTGGAACAAATCCAATTTTTACACCCTTCAACCGCTGAGGATGAAGAAAATCATCAAGTTCCCTTTTGCCGTGTATAATGACCATATCAAATAGCGTAAAGCACCTGTTTACTTGGATTATTCAGCGAAATTACGTATATTTGAGTGTCTGTTGAACTAACCAATTTACTGGCCTCATGGAGAAAGCAAGAATCCTCTACATATCGCAACATATTGTTCCATTTTTGCCAGCAACCCAAATGAGTTCAGTCAGCAGAAATTTGCCTCAAGGGGTGCATGAAAAAGGTAGAGAGATTCGTGTTTTCACGCCACGATTTGGAAAAATCAACGAACGTCGCCACCAGCTGCATGAAGTAATCCGGTTGTCCGGTATGAACCTCAATGTGGACGACACCGATCACCCGCTGGTCATCAAAGTCGCATCCATCCCCACGGCCCGAATGCAGGTCTACTTCATTGATAACGAAGAATACTTCAAGCGCAAAGCCGTCCTGCACGATGCAAAAGACAAGATGTTTGAAGACAACGATGAGCGAAGCATATTTTTTGTTCGGGGTGTTCTTGAAACAGTGAAAAAACTGGGGTGGGCCCCAGACATCATTCATTGCAACGGTTGGATGACCAGCCTAGCGCCCCTTTATTTGAAACAGGTTTTCAATAAAGATCCCTACTTCGCTGAGAGCAAGGTGATTTGCAGCATTTATGACGAAGGGTTTGAGGGAAGTTTAGATGCAAGAATGGCGGAAAAAATGAAAGCTGATGGCTTGAGTGAAGTGTCATTGGAGTCCATTGCTACCCCTACTTTTGACGCTTTGAACAACTTAGCCATTGCGCACGCGGATGGGTTAATTGTAGGATCAGAAAACGTCAGTGATGCTACGATGGACGCGATGAAAGCGACCGGACTACCCATGCTCAACTATCATGGTGAAGAGGGTTATGTCGGCGACATAAACAATTTTTACGATTCGATTTTGGAGGGAAAGGCTGAGGCTGTCTCGTAATTGTTGAACTTCGCGGCATGTTGAAATTCATCGCCGGAACGCACGCGGCAGTCTGGGCTAGTATAGGAGGGATAGCCATCCTCGCAGGATGTAAGCGACCGGATACGGAAGTTGGCCTCGATTACGCACAAGACGATTTGCTCACGCTTTACCAAACGGATACCATTGCAATGGAATTCGCAACGGTACGAGAAGATAGCCTGGAGACAGGCGGAGGACCAGCCAAAGGGTTGAGCACTGCCATTTTGGGGCACATGGAGCACCCACAGTTTGGCATGCACTCCGCTGGGTTTATCACCCAATTGCGGCTCATTGAACCGGATTTTGACTTTGGCGAATCCCCTACCATTGACAGCGTTTATCTCTCCTTGCGCTACACCGGAGCCTCCTACGGCGAACTCAGCCCACAGGCCATTCAGATCTATGAATTGGCAGATACCCTGAGCGCAGATACCAGTTACTATTCCAACCAATCCTTCCCCCACGTGGAAGAAGCGCTTGTAGATGCAACACAACAGCCTACGGTTCTCAACCCTGGTCAGAGCCTCTACCTCGGCGATGACACGCTCGCACCCCAAGTCCGAATCTACCTGAACAATGATTTTGGACAGCGTCTTCTAGACGCTGGAGCCGATGTGTACGATTCGAATCAATCTTGGAATGAATATTTCCCAGGTATCAAGGTGTTGCCCGATCCAACAATGGGTGGTTCTGGCGCCGTGGGCATCGATATCAGCAGCGGGATTAGTAAAATGACCCTGCACTTTCACAACACAACGGACACCACGGTTTTCGAATTTAATATCAGCACGCTCTGCGTTCGGAACAACCTGTTTTCCCACAGCTGGTACCCTCCTTTTCAAGCCTTGGATGAACCGATGATCGCTTCCGTTCCCGGCAGCGAAATCGCGGGGGTGTTTTCTGGAGCAGGCCTCAAAACTCGCATTCGTTTTCCAGAACTCCCGGAATGGAATGAACTTCGCGACGAGGGCCGCGCCGTGCACAAAGCAGAACTGTTTTTGCCGGTTGCTCCTGAAAATAATGATGCACGCTATCCCATTCCTACTGATCTCTTCATTCTGACCGAAAATGAAGAAGGAGAGGCTATTTCAACCCCGGATCAAAACTCCATTGGATTGAATATCAATGGCAATTACGATCCCGTCGAACAGGCATACCGTTTCAATATTTCCCAAACTTTCCAGCGCATGCTGAACGGCACGCTCGCCAGCGATGATTTATACGTTGTGGCTTCCCGTGGTGGGATTTCATTAGCCGGAGTGCGTTTGAATGGTCCCGATGCGGAAACAGCCGTCACGGATACGACTGGAGTTAATCGACAAGCCCGCATTGTTGTAACGTGGAGCGAATGATTCGTTTCGTATTATTGTTAGTATAAAACTTAAGGGAATATGTGCGGAATTGTAGGATACATCGGTGAAAAGGACGCGTTTCCTATCATTATAAAAGGGTTGCAACGCCTCGAATACCGCGGCTATGATAGTGCTGGGGTCGCCTTGTACCAGAACAACGACGAACTCACTGTTTTTAAGAAAAAGGGAAAGGTTCAAGACCTCCTTGATTTCGTAAACGACGCTGACACCTCCGGATCCAGTGGAATAGGGCACACACGATGGGCTACCCATGGACCGCCCAACGATGTCAATGCACATCCCCACACTGCTCGGCTTGGTCGACTCTCTATCATTCACAATGGCATCATCGAGAACTACGAAGCGCTTCGCAAGAGTTTAGAAGCCAGCGGCCATGCCTTTGTCAGTGATACCGACACGGAAGTGCTGATTCATTTGATTGAGGAGGTTCAAAATCGAACCGACTCAACGATTTGTGAAGCGGTTCAAATCGCATTGCGCGAAGTTGAAGGGGCTTATGCCATTGTCGTAATGGACGCTAGTATGCCCGATTTGCTTATCGCAGCACGAAAGTCGAGTCCCTTGGTCATTGGTGTTGGCGTCGAGAATGAATACTTCGTTGCTTCTGATGCTACCCCGATTGTAGAATACACTCAAAACGTAATCTACTTGGACGACGAAGAAGTGGCAGTCATGCATCGGGAGGAGGGCTTGATTATTCGCAACTTGGATAATGTCACGATTACGCCCGAAGTGCATGAGCTGGAGCTGCAAATCGAAGCCATCGAAAAGGGCGGCTTCGACCATTTCATGCTCAAAGAAATCTTTGAGCAACCCAATTCCATTCATGATTCGTTCCGAGGCCGGATGAGCATCCAGAGAAACGAAATCAAATTGTCCGGTGTCGACAATCATTGGGAAAGATGGGGAAATGCCCAACGCATTCTCATCATCGCATGCGGCACGAGCTGGCATGCCGGTTTGGTGGCTGAATACTTGTTCGAGGATTTTGCCCGAATTCCCGTTGAAGTGGAGTACGCCTCAGAGTTTCGGTACCGGAATCCCATCATCCGGCAAGATGATGTCGTGATTGCCATCTCACAATCGGGAGAAACGGCGGATACGCTTGCGGCCATTCGATTGGCGAAAGAACAAGGAGCTCATGTTTTCGGCATTTGCAATGTAGTGGGATCAAGCATCGCCCGGGAAACGGATAGTGGGGCGTACACCCACGCCGGACCCGAAATTGGCGTTGCATCTACCAAAGCCTTCACAGCCCAGTTGACCGTGCTTACTTTGATTGCGATGCACGTGGGCAAGCGCAACGGCAACCTTTCGAGCTCGCGTTTCAGTCGCCTCCTCGTTGAGCTCAATTCCATTCCTGAAAAAGTAGAACAGCTGCTCAAACAAGACGCAGCCATCAAAGAAATAGCGGTCAAATTTCAACACAACGAAAACGCCCTCTATTTGGGACGAGGCGTGAACTTCCCCGTGGCCCTCGAAGGTGCGTTGAAGCTAAAAGAAATCAGCTACATCCATGCAGAGGGATATCCATCCGCTGAAATGAAGCATGGTCCCATTGCTTTGATTGACGAAGAGATGCCCGTTTTCTTTGTGGCCACAGCAGATGACGTTTATGAAAAAGTTATCTCAAACGTCCAAGAAGTCAAAGCGCGAGGCGGCAGGTTGGTAGCATTGGTCACTTCCGGCAACAGCGACTTGAAGTCCTTAGCTGAATTCGTCATCGAAATCCCCAAGTGTGAGCAGGCATTGGCGCCTCTATTGACGACCATTCCTCTCCAGTTGTTGAGTTACCATATTGCTGTCCTGCGTGAATGCCATGTGGATCAGCCACGAAATCTAGCAAAATCCGTTACAGTGGAATAGCAGAAACAACCGGTTATCCTTACCCCTTAAAACTCATTGTAAGATTCTCATTTTCAGTTATTACCACTAAATT
>Ga0209630_10005986_pt1 | contig 10129 bp, 9 predicted proteins | sample COG_01_FD_184745 | JGI IMG/M metagenome (GOLD analysis project Ga0209630, IMG submission 184745) | Pelagic Microbial community sample from North Sea - COGITO 998_met_01 (SPAdes) (version 2) | ecosystem: Environmental > Aquatic > Marine > Neritic zone/Coastal water | place: Helgoland, sampling... | reverse complement strand
CTGCACTGCGGACGGTATCGTCCCAAAAGGCGCGGGAGAACACATCATTTCGTTGCGAAAATCGTTTGAATTGTGTTGTGGTTTCAATGCCAGCGGCAAGGTCGTCCGGGTTTTCCATGAAAACACACTGCAAAATCACAAGCGAGATGACAAGCGTCGCAAATGAGGGCGACATGTCGGCAATGGTTGCTTTTCTACCATGAAACTTCATTCGGGAGAGAACAGATGAAAGTTGGATTTATTGGGTTGGGCAATGTTGGAGGCAAGTTGGCGGGCAGTTTGCTGCGCAACGGTATGGATCTGAGCGTTCATGATCTCAACGCCGCCTTTGTAGCAGATTTTATGGCGCGTGGTGCCAAAGATGGGTCAAGCCCGGCGCAATTGATGCAAGACTGTGATGCGGTAATTACCTGCCTGCCGAGCCCAGGTGCCTGTGATGCCGTCGTGAGTGAGATGTTACCGCATGTTGGGCCCGGCAAGATTTGGATGGAGATGTCGACAACAGATGCCACTGAGGTGAAGCGGCTGGGGGCTTTGGTTTTGGCCGCCGGCGGTGAAGCGGTTGATTGTCCGGTGTCGGGCGGTTGCCACCGGGCCGATACGGGCAATATCTCGATCTATGCCGGCTGCACGCGTGAGACCTTTGATAAAGTGTTACCAATTCTGACCTATATGGGGCGCCGGATTTTGCATGTGGGAGATGTTGGAAATTCCAGTATTTTGAAAGTGATGACCAATTACCTCGCAACAGCCAATTTGATCACGGTTTGCGAAGCATTGACCGTGATGAAAGCGGCCGGAATGGATCTTGGCATGACCTATGAGGCCATCGCGATGTCATCTGGCACCTCCTTTGTGCATGAAACCGAAAGCCAGTTGATCCTTTCGGGGTCGCGAGATGTGAACTTCACAATGGATTTGGTGCAAAAGGACATTGGCTTGTTTCAAAAGATTGCCGATGATCACGGCGTGCCTTTGGAAATCTCACCGATGATTATTGACATCATGGGCGACGGGCAAAAACGCTATGGTGCGCGCGCGCAATCGGATCGGATCATTGAGCGTCTGGAAGAGGCTACGGGATTGAGCATTCAAGCTCCAGGCTTTCCGCAGGAACTGGTTGATGATGAACCCGAAGAGCGCGGCTATAAGGTGGTGGTGCGCCGCTAAAGCAAATTTTAACCTTCCATCGTGGCGTGTTTCAAGGCAGGTAGATCGCGAGGTGTCCGCCTAACAAGTGAAATTTAAGGAAGGCCGAAATGTCAGATTCTACAATAGCCCGTCTCAAAGCCTCGCCAGTACGCCGTGGCTTTGGCCTGTTTGTCATGATGCTGCTCGGATTTTTGCTCCTGTATCTGACGGTCACTATAGATGCGGGATTTGTGCATAAGCTGTTCTTGGTTGGCATTGCGGCGGCTGTTCTGTGGATGGCCCGCGCCATGCAAAGGGGCACTCGGGGCCATATTGAGTTGCGTCCCACTGGGCTATATTTTGAGGATGGCCGAATTTTGGCTGCGATGGATGATATTTTGCGCGTGGAGCGGGGCGTGTTCGCATTCAAACCCTCCAATGGCTTTGTTGTGAGCTTGCAAAACAAGACTGAGCGGGCCTGGATACCGGGCCTATACTGGAAATTCGGCACGCGGGTTGGCATTGGCGGGGTCACTGCGCCGTCAGAGGCAAAATTTATGTCGGATAGTTTGGCGGTTTTGCTCAAAGCGCGCGCAGATTCTCCCCAAATGAACACGAAATTATGAGAGAATAGGCATTTTATTTCACATTAACTGCGCTAGGCTTCTGTTAGAATATTCAACTGCCATTTAGGATAGGTTTCATGAACGTCTCTAACGCATCTGAGCCAAGTTTTCGCGACAGTGTTAATATCATGTTCAATCGCGCCGTGGCGCTTTTGGATTTATCGCCAGGATTGGCGGAAAAAATTAGGGTTTGCAATGCCACCTACACGGTGCGCTTTGGTGTGCGTTTGCGTGGTCAGATGACGACATTCACCGGCTATCGTGCGGTGCATTCGGAACATATGGAGCCTGTAAAAGGAGGCATTCGTTATGCGCTCGGCGTTAACCAAGATGAGGTAGAGGCGCTCGCCGCTTTGATGACCTATAAATGTGCTTTGGTTGATGCGCCCTATGGCGGCTCAAAGGGTGGCCTGCGGATAGATCCTTTGGCCTATGATGAGCATGAATTAGAGCAAATCACCCGGCGCTTTGCCTATGAGTTGATAAAACGTGACTTGATCCACCCGTCGCAAAATGTGCCAGCACCGGATATGGGCACGGGCGAGCGGGAAATGGCTTGGATTGCCGATCAATATCAAAGGATGCATACAACCGACATCAATGCCCGAGCCTGCGTGACCGGCAAGCCGGTGAGCGGCGGTGGGATTGAAGGGCGTACGGAGGCAACGGGCCGCGGGGTGCAATATGCTTTGCAAGAATTTTTTCGTCACCCCGAAGATCTGGCGGCGGCTGGGCTGTCTGGAGATCTTGAGTCCAAAGCTATCATTGTGCAGGGGTTGGGCAATGTGGGCTATCACGCAGCGAAATTCTTACGGGAGGAGGATGGCGCGCGGATCACAGGGGTGATTGAGCGGGACGGGGCGGTCCAAAATCTCGATGGTTTGGACATTGAGGCGCTCAAGGCTTGGGTCGCCGAACATGGCGGGGTGAAGGGATTTGAGGGCGGCAGCTATACCTCGGACGGGGCCAGCGTTTTGGAGGCAGATTGTGATATTTTGATCCCAGCGGCCTTGGAGGGGGTTATCCACCGTGACAACGCCAATCGGGTGCAGGCGCGTTTGATCGTCGAGGCGGCCAATGGGCCAGTGACGGCCGGGGCCGATGCTATTTTGCGTGAGCGGGGCGTGGTGATTATCCCGGATATGTATGCCAATGCGGGCGGCGTGACAGTCTCTTATTTCGAATGGGTAAAAAATCTTAGCCATATTCGCTTTGGCCGTATGGAGCGGCGGCGCGAGGAGTCGCGCAACCAACTTATTGTCAATGAATTGGAGCGATTGAGCAAATCCAGCAATGTCAATTGGCAGCTGACTCCAAATTTTAAAGAGAAATATCTTAAAGGCGCCAGTGAATTAGAGCTGGTGCGTTCTGGCCTCGATGACACCATGCGCGGCGCATATAAAGATATGGCAGAGGTGTGGCGGCGGCGCGCCGACGTGCCAGATCTGCGGACCGCGGCCTATCTGATCAGCATCCAAAAGGTCGCGGCATCTTACAAAAACAAGGGGTTGTAGCGCTGTTGGCACGCGGTGCGAACCAGTCTCATGGAGCGACAACCGCCTATCGACCCGCCGTGTAACAGGCGTCAATGCCACGGTATCTCGCCGGTTTGGGCGCTGGGCTGCGCCTGCGCGCGTCATGTTGAAAAAGAAAATGATTTCTGCTAGGACAGCATCGCTGGGACTGGACTGTTGGTGGCAGCATTGTTTTCGATAAATCTGTCTGGCTTTCACGTTTGAATAGCGCGATTCTTTGGGGTCACATGAAATCTTCATCTCCCTCTCCACGAGAGCCACTATCCATGATGTTGCCAAATATCGTCACGATTTTTGGTATATGCGTCGGGTTAACAGCGGTGCGTTCGGCACTGCAAGGTAACGTCGGCGTAGCCGTATATCTGCTGGTTTTGGCGATGATTTTGGATGCCGCGGATGGCGGGCTGGCACGGGTTATGAAAAGTGAAAGTAAAATTGGTGCCGAATTGGACACGCTGGCCGATTTTTTCAATTTCGGGATCGCGACACCTTTGGTGATCTATTTCACAATTTTTGCAGCCTCGGAGGCTGCGAGATTTGGGTGGATCGCTGTCATGATCTTTTCAATCTGCTGCGCCCTTCGCTTGGCGCGCTTTAATGTTAGCCAGTCGGATGGGGTGAAATCGGTTGATTTTGTCGGAGTGCCGGCGCCCGCATTGGCCTGTTTGGGACTGTCGCCGCTTTTTTTGGTTATGGCCGGGGTGGATGTGGCCGGTCATTATGTTGAGGCGGCCATTGCATTCGTCGTGGTCTGTGCGGGTCTTGCGGTGGGTACATTTCCAACCATGTCGCTAAAGGGCACAACCTTCCCCGCCTCCATGCGACTGCCGGTGATTTTATTGGCGGTGGCCTTTGTTATCAGCCTGTTTGTATTCCCTTGGTATACGCTGTTGTTTGCCAATGTGATTTATTTGATGATGATTCCTATTTTCAGTCTCTCAAAACGTGCAAAAAAAGCGGCCAAAAGGTCTTAAGTTGTGGGATGGTTCAGACCGTTGGCTCCATTGTATCTGTCGCGCCTAAGCCCGAGCCCAATCGTGAGCGCGAAATCTTTGCCGGCTCTGGGAGCAACGGATGAGCAATAACCCACGAAAACCTGACAAAATCGAGGGACTCCCCCATCTGTTCGCCGCTGCATGTTACTCTATCGCCGGAGCGCGGCGACTCTGGCGGGAAACAGCGTTTCGTCATCAGCTTTTGATGGGTCTTTTTATTGTTGCGATCTTGATCTGGATTGGGGCCGAAACCACTCATATCGGCATATCCATGCTATTGCTTGGGCTGACGATTGTAACAGAAGCGCTCAACACCGCGATTGAAGAAATTGTCGATCTTGTATCACCGGAGTGGTCACTTGCGGCAAAACATGCCAAAGACCTCGGATCATTCGCGGTTTTTTCTATGCTTTGTCTGAATGGGATTTTTGCGCTTTTCGTGATCTTAACAACTTTGAATTGGATCTAATCTGATGAATATGATGAAAGTCATCACCGTTCCTATGCACCCTGAAGGACGCAAATTTGTGGCGATATTTGCGGCTGTGACCGCCGTGCTTTGGCTGGTGTGGGAGCCGTTATTTTGGCTTGGTCTGGGTCTAACGATCTGGTGTTATTACTTTTTTCGTGACCCAGTGCGCTCTGTGGCGCAAAGGCCGGGGCTTATCCTTTCTCCCGCCGATGGGGTGGTGTCTTTGATCACTAAGACCGTGCCGCCATCAGATATGCAACTGGGCGATAAACCTCTGACGCGCGTGTCTGTGTTCATGAATGTCTTCAACTGTCATGTGAACCGAGCCCCCATGGCCGGCACGGTGGTGGCGATAAGTTATCATCATGGCAAGTTTCTTAACGCCTCCTTAGACAAGGCGAGCGAGCACAATGAGCGGAACTCGATCACCATTGAAACTGCCGATAAAACCAGAATCGGGGTGACACAGATCGCTGGCCTCGTGGCGCGCCGCATTGTGTGTTTCACAAAAGTGGGCGCGCATTTGGGCGTGGGCGAGCGGTTTGGCTTGATCCGCTTTGGCAGCCGTTTGGACATTTTCCTGCCCGAAGGCGTGGAACCTGCTGTCGGCTTGGGGCAAACAGCGGTCGCCGGTGAAACTATTTTGGCCCGCTTGGACGCGCCTGCGGAAGACTGGCCCATTCAACCGGTTTGATGTTCAGGCGCAAGTTGTGGCGATCAGAGCCACGGAATTTTGTATTCCCTCTTGCCAAACTCGGCATATTTTCATTCACTGACGCGTGTTTCAATTTGCAGGTTTAAGACATGCGGTTTTCAGCTCTGAAAGTCCTGACTCAAGGCTTGACCGGTAACGGGGGTTGGCGGGCGCATTGGCGCGATCCAGAGCCAGCGGAGGCTTATGACATTGTGATCATTGGAGGCGGTGGACATGGGCTGTCGACTGCTTACTACCTGGCAAAAGAACATGGGCTTAAGCGCATTGCCGTGCTGGAGAAAGGCTACATTGGCGGCGGCAATATAGGCCGCAACACGACCATTGTTCGGGCCAATTACTTTTTGCCGGGGAACTCGGAATTCTATTCGCATTCTTTGAAGCTCTGGGAAGGGCTGGAGGCGGATCTCAACTACAATGTGATGCATTCCCAGCGCGGGCAAATTGGCCTGTTTCACAGTGATGGACAAAGAGATGCGGCCATTCGTCGGGCCAATTCCATCTTAAACCAAGGTGATGATGCTGAGCTATTGTCCGTCGCGCAATTGCGCAAGATGGTGCCTTACCTCGACTATGATCAGGGGCGTTTCCCGATTTATGGCGGCCTGTTGCAGCGGCGGGCGGGTACGGCGCGGCATGATGCTGTTGCTTGGGGCTATGCGCGGGGGGCGGATCGGCTTGGTGTGGATTTGATTCAAAATTGTGAGGTGACCGGCATTGACATCACGCAAGGTGCGGTGCGCGGCGTGCAAACCAGCCGCGGTGCCATCCGCGCAAAGAAAGTGGCGATGGTTGTCGCGGGGCGCTCCAGCCAAGTGGCGGCCATGGCAGGCATGCGCCTTCCCATCGAAAGCCATGTGCTACAGGCCTTTGTCACCGAGGGGCTGAAGCCCTGTATTGATCACGTCATAAGCTTTGGCATGGGGCATTTTTATATCAGCCAATCGAACAAGGGGGGGTTGGTCTTTGGGGGCGATCTCGATATGTATGCCAGCTACGCCGCCCGTGGCAATCTGCCTATGGTCGAGCATGTGGCAGAGGCTGGGATGACGCTTATGCCGATGATCGGCAAGGCGCGGATGCTGCGCAGCTGGGGTGGCATAATGGATATGACGCCCGATGGCTCACCCATTATAGATAAAACCCATATTGAGGGTTTATATTTGAACGCGGGCTGGTGTTATGGTGGGTTTAAGGCTGTGCCGGCGTCTGGCCATTGTTTTGCACATCTTTTGGCCACAGATCGCCCGCATGCCGCCGCTGCGCGCTTCCGCCTCGATCGTTTCCGCAGTGGGCGCGGGTTGATGGATGAAGAGGGCACAGGTGCCCAACATAATTTGCATTAGGATCGGTCGGATGATTTTTTTTGATTATGGACTGTCTATGCGCTGCGACACAGGAGGCCGCCCATGCGCATAGACTGTCCTCTTTGCGGCACGCGAGATCGGCGTGAGTTTTACTATTCTGGCCATGCCACAGCTCTTGCGCGGCCCGCGCCCGATGCGGGGGCGGAGGCCTGGGATGACTATCTGCACAACCGCGAGAACCCGGCCGGGATAACTGAGGACCTTTGGCATCATGAATTTGGCTGCGGCGCCTGGCTTGCGTTGCGCCGTGATACGGTTTCACATGCGGTTATCTCTGCGCGTTTGGTCAAAGGAAATCAGCCGTGAGAGTGGTCGGTAAAGGATTGGTTGACCGAAATCGCGTCCTAGGGTTCACGTTTGGCGGCCAGAGCTTCGAGGGCTTCGCCGGCGACACTTTGGCCAGCGCCCTTTTGGCCAATGGTCAAAGGCTTGTTGGCCGATCATTCAAGTACCACCGCCCAAGAGGGATTGTCACTTGCGGATCGGAGGAGCCAAATGCGCTGGTGACTGTGGCGCGCGGTTTGGCGCGCGAGCCCAACAGCCGCGCCACGATGCTGCCGCTCTACGATGGGCTGGTGGCCATGCCGCAGAATGCTTGGCCGTCCTTGAAATGTGATGCTTTGGCGATAAATGACGTTTTGGCACCCTTTCTATCGGCTGGATTTTATTACAAAACCTTTATGTGGCCACGGAAATTTTGGGAATGGGTCTATGAGCCTGCCATTCGCCGGGCGGCGGGTCTTGGAGCTTTGTCGACCCGTTATGACGATGAGATTTACGAAAAAGCCTATGCGCATTGCGATGTATTGATCATCGGTGCCGGTCCATCGGGGCTTATGGCAGCCTTGACGGCAGGACGGGCTGGATTGGACGTCATTTTGGCCGATGAACATGACCAGCTGGGTGGCCGCCTCTTATCGGAAATGGAGTATATTGACGGGATGCCAGCTGTGGCTTGGGTCCAGGCGGTATTGGCTGAATTGTCCGGGCTGGCCTCGGTGCGGATCATGGCAAATACCACTGTGACCGGCGCTTATGACCAAGGGGTGTTCGGTGCCCTGGAGCGCGTCGGGCCGGGGTTGCAGGCGATCCCGGACGGATTGCCGCGCGAAACTTTTTGGCGCATTTATACCAAGGGAGCGATCCTATGCGCGGGCGCTCTGGAGCGGCAAATCGCCTTTGAAAACAATGATCGTCCCGGCATTATGACCGCGGGTGCCATGCGCAGCTACCTCAACCGGTTTGGGGTGAGCCCCGGCCAAAGAGTGGCGATCTTCGGCAATAACGCCGATGCGCATCGCACGGCGCGAGATTTTATGGAGGCAGGTGTTGAGATTGCGGCTATGATCGACAGCCGCGCCGAGGTGCGCCCCTTGGGCGATTACCCGCTTTATACAGGCGCAGTGGTCACCGGCAGCCGCGGGCGATTGGGTTTGAAAAGCATTGATATTCGGCAAAGCGACGGGTCGGTGAAAACGATTGACTGCGATGCGCTGGGCGTTTCGGGCGGATGGAATCCTTCAGTGCATTTAACCTGTCACATGAACGGCCGCCCGATTTGGGATCCGGCTTTGGCAAGTTTCACACCCCAGCCGGGCGCCGTTGCTGGCTTGGTGGCGGCGGGCGCTGCCGCAGGGGAAATGAGCACGCAAGGCGCTTTGGCGCAGGGGCAGGAAGAGGCCCTGACTTTGGCCAAGGCGCTGGGGAAACGGGTCAAGCCAAGCGCGCTGCCTGTTGCGGAGGACACCCCCTATGAGATCACCCCGTTTTGGGATGTCGGCGGCACCGGGCGGGCGTGGCTTGATTTTCAAAATGATGTGACGGTCAAAGATATCAAACAGGCCGTTCAGGAAAATTTTCGCTCGGTCGAGCATATGAAACGCTACACCACCCAAGGCATGGCCACTGATCAGGGCAAAAACTCCAATACTGCCGCGCTTGCGGTTTTGGCCGATGCCACCGGTCGAGGTATACCGGAAACGGGCGCGACCACCTTCCGTCCGCCCTATGTGCCCGTCGCCCTGGCCGCCCTTGGCGCAGGTGGACATGGCAAAGGCTTTGCGCCAGAGCGGCTTTTGACCTCTCACCAGATCAGCAAAGACCGCCGCGCGCCGATGGTTGAGGCGGGGCTGTGGTATCGGCCGAGCTATTTCCCGCTCGAAGGTGAGACCCATTGGCGGCAATCCTGTGATCGCGAGGTGCAGATGGTGCGCACGGCAGTTGGCATTTGCGATGTCTCGACCTTGGGAAAAATTGATATCCAAGGTCCGGATGCGGCTGCTTTTCTGGATCTGCTTTACACCAACTCTTTTGCCAGTCTGAAACAGAACCGGGTGCGCTATGGGTTGATGTTGCGTGAAGACGGTCACGTTATGGATGACGGCACCTGTGCCAGAATTGGCGCGCAGCACTATCTGATGACCACGACCACCGCAGCGGCCGGGCAGGTGATGCGGCATTTGGATTTCGTTCATCAAGGGCTGCGACCAGATTTCGATGTGAGCTTTACATCTGTCACAGAGCATTGGGCGCAATTTGCCGTGGCGGGGCCAGAAGCCCGCGCTTTGCTTAACGGTATATTAGATCGCAAGATAAGCGATGAAACCTTGCCGTATATGGGGTATAAAGCTGTGCAATTGGGCGGCATTGCCGCGCGGTTGTTTCGGATCTCTTTCTCTGGGGAACATGCTTACGAATTGGCGGTGCCCGCGCGCTACGGTGAAAGCCTTTTTCAACTGCTGCTCGAGCGGGCCGAGGCGCTGGGTGGCGGGGCTTATGGTCTCGAAGCGCTCAATGTCTTGCGTATTGAAAAGGGCTTTATCACCCATGCGGAAATTCATGGGCGCACCACTGCGTTTGACATTGGTCTTGAGCGGATGGTGTCGGCAGGCAAAGACTGTATCGGCAAAACCATGGCGGCACGGCCAGGGCTTGTCGGGCCCGAGCGCGATCAGCTCGTGGGGTTGCGGCCCATCGGTGAGGTGAAGCAGATTATTCCCGGCGCGCATCTTTTTGCGCCAGAGGCGCAAGCTGTTTCTGAGAATGACGAGGGCTATGTGACCTCCATGTGTTATTCTCCGACCTTAGGGTCTGTAATTGCCCAGGCATTTCTGCGCGATGGGCGCAATCGCCATGGGCAGAAGATCAAGATGGTGGAGCATTTGAGCGGTGTCACCACGCTTTGCGAGGTCTGTGCGCCTGTATTTTTTGATCCAGAGGGGAGGCAGCTTCGTGGTTGAGCTTTATGAAACATCGGCTGCGGGCGCGGGGCTGCCCTTGGAGATCGGCACG
>Ga0209630_10005984_pt1 | contig 10132 bp, 8 predicted proteins | sample COG_01_FD_184745 | JGI IMG/M metagenome (GOLD analysis project Ga0209630, IMG submission 184745) | Pelagic Microbial community sample from North Sea - COGITO 998_met_01 (SPAdes) (version 2) | ecosystem: Environmental > Aquatic > Marine > Neritic zone/Coastal water | place: Helgoland, sampling... | reverse complement strand
CAGTCTTAGCATTTTAAAGCTGAGGGTCGTGATGGCGGCCTGGCTTTCATTGAATGAGGAAGCGAACCGCGTGTTATCGATTTGGAGCAGCACTTGACCCTTTTCGACGCGATCGCCTTCTTTGACCAGAATGGCGCTTAATATGCCCCCTTCTAAATTTTGAACCACCTGGGTCTGGCTCGAGGCAATGATTCGACCATCTGCCCGAGTGATCTCCTCAAGGGTGGCAAAGTTTGCCCAGATTAATGCAGTTAGCACAAAGACCACCGTAATCCAGAGCGCAATATGGCTGAGCGGCTGGGTTTGGGTTAGCGCGGTGAATCGCGCGCTAGCATCAATCGATCTAGTGGTCATGCTGATTGTCCACTGTTCTGCGCAAGTTGACTCAAGATGGCCTCTTTGCTGCCATCTGCCATGACGGTCCCGTTTCTCATAACGATGACCCGGTCAACGAGTGCTAAAAGGTTCATTCTGTGGGTGATCAAAATCAAGGTTCGGTTCGGGCCGTAGTGGTTTAACTGCTGAATAAAATCCAGCTCAGCCTGCCGGTCCATGGCATTGGTAGGTTCGTCTAAGAGCATGAGCGGCGCCTGATTAATCAGCGCGCGGGCGATGGCGATGCCCTGTCGCTGCCCGCCAGATAAAAAGCCGCCCCGCTCGCCGACTTGAAAATCGAAGCCCTCTGGATGCTGATCAAAATAGGTGCGTATTCCGCCAAAACTCGCGGCTTCCAAAATTTGCTCATCCGTCGCACTGGCCAAACCAAAACGGATGTTGTCTCGAACCGAACCCGCTAAAAGTGTTGATTCTTGCGGCAGGTAGCTAATTTTTCGTCGCAAGTCAGCCGGGTCGAGTTGGTGAATATCGGTATTGTCGATCAGGAGGCTGCCCTCGGTCGGTAGGTAGAGCTTCGAAATAAGTCGCTCGATCGTGCTTTTACCAGAACCGGTCGGGCCAATGATTGCGACCTTCTCGTAAGGCTTAATTTGAAAGCTGACAGAATTTAAGGCGGGCACGACTTGGCCTGGATAGGTAAAGCTCACTGACCTAAATTCAACGGCCGGTTTCAAGTCGGCGCGATGAAGGAACTGGTGTTTGAAATCGCGCTCCCCCGGCAAGTTCATTAAACGGTCAATGGTGCCGTAGGCGGCTACCGCATGTTGGTAGCGGGTCATGATCGTTGCGATCTGACTCATTGGTGCCAGAGCCCGTCCTGTTAAAATGGTACACGCAATCAGCCCACCGATACTCAACTCGCCGGCTTGTATGGCGTAAACCCCGGCGATGACGAGAACAACGGTTGTGCTTTGAGAGATGAATTGAATGAGGTTTAAGGTTGTGAGTGAACCGAGCCTCGATTTGAGTCCGAGGCTCGCGAGTTGGTCTTGGGATTGTTCCCAACGGGCTTGCATTGTACTTTCCGCTTGCAGCGATTTAATGACTTCCAAGGAGTGCAGGGTCTCGACCAATAGGGCGGTTTTTCGGGATGATTCTGTGAAGATGTCCTGAATAATCGGGCGAAGCTGACGCTGAGCGGTAAAGCTGACCAGCAACACAATCGGTAGGACGAAGAGCGGGATCATTCCGATTGGACCGGCAATGCCAAAAATCAATCCGATAAAGAGTAGGACAAAAGGCAAATCGATCAATGTGAGTAATGTGGTTGAGGTGAAAAATTCTCTGAACTGATCAAATTCTTGAAGCTGGCTTGCGAAGCTACCGACGCGCTTGGGATGCTCTTGCATGGTCATGTTGAGGACCTGCTCAAAGGTCGCAGAAGACAATAATAGGTCAGACCGTTTGCCGGCGACATCGAGAAAATAGCCTCTCAGGGATTTCATGACAAAATCAAAGACAAAAACCAAGGCGACACCGGACGCCAGAACCCAAAGTGTGTTGGTCGCCTGGTTGGGGACGACCCGGTCGTAGACATTCATCACAAATAAAGGCGTCGCCAGGGCAAAGAGGTTGACGAGGAAAGACGCAATGAGAACCTCGGAGTAAAGACTTTTAGATTGCTGTATGACCGACCAAAACCAGTGCCTGTTGAACCGCCGTTGAACAGCATCGTCTGGCGCACGCGCTTTGAGTTTTAACAGCGCGCCGGCGTAATGGTGTTGTACCAGAGATTTATCGATCGCATTGGCTTGCGCCTGCACCCCACTGGGGTAAATCAGCGTGTCATCAGTGACCTGTAGGATCAGCAGTGCTCGGTCGCCGGTTAGCGTGAGAAGGCACGGACAATCCTCGTTCGTTAGGGTGTCAAACTGCTTCGCGAAAATCATCGGTTCAAACCCAGCACGCTTTGCTGCTCTTGCAGCGAGTTCGAGAAGATCTGTACTGGAGGTTGGTTTTGGCAGGCCAGCATAAAGTGCGTCTTCGGAAACGGGCTGTCCCAACGCGCGCGTGTAGGCTGACAAGGCAGCGCTTGGACTGCTGGCAATGGTGTTTAGGCTATCAAGGACCGGGTCTGTCATAACGCGAGTATAGCATTCGTTATGAAAGTCTCTGCTAGACTTATCCTCACGGTGCGGAAATGGTCGCTTTGCCTCGTTTTGAAGCGGCAATCAGGCTTTATCAGAGCTGGGCCATTGTAGGATTGGATCCGATATGTTGCTGTCTTTGTTCGGGATATTAAGACGCTACCGCTTGCCCGTTTCGACTGGCGAGTGGCTCGACTTGCTGTCGGCTCTGAACGCCGGCGTCGTCTTTTCAAATTCGAATGCGTTTTATTATTTATGCCGATTGTGCTTGATCAAAGACGAGCGATATTTTGATCGGTTCGACCAAGCTTTTTCCGCATTTATGACGGGTCTTGATACGGCGCCGCTTGATACAACGGACATCATTTTAGTGACTGCCATTACAGACGTATTGTCGAGCCGTGAAGCCCTCGCACTCGATGAGGCGGCCTTGCGGCGGTTGCTGAGAGACTTAATAACCAAGCCTGAGGGATCGAGCGAACCTGACGCTGTTATGCCAGATAGGCTGGTGCTCGAGGCGGGAGAGCGCTCTGATAGAGCCGTACAAGTCGCCTTAACTGCCTCACACGAGAACCTTGCGACGTCTGAGCAAGCCCAAGCCGAGGCGGCGGATGCCCAGGCCCGCGTTGATGCCGGCTCGGCTTTGGTGCGCAGTCATCAGACTCAAGATCGTCTTGAAGGTGAAGGTGAAGGTGAAGCTGGCGATTCAGAATCCGGCGAGCCGGGTCAAGAAGGTCACGGCGGTCAGCAAGGTGTGGGGCAGTCCGAGCAGACAGGACGGGGCGTGGCGCTCGAATCCCCTTGGGTTGTCGGCGAGCGGTATCACCAAGAACCGGTTCGGTTTGGTACGGCCAGCAAGGTCTGGGAGCAGCGGGCTTATCGGGCATTAGATGACGATGCGATTCTGGGCGTCAGGAGCTTGCGCCTGGCATTACGCCATTTACGGAAGTGGGTGCGTCAATCACAGATTCAAGAGTTGGATCTTTCGGAGACGATTCAAAAAACGGCGGCGAGCGGCGGGTTTTTGGATATTAGAATGCGACCCGAGCGTCGTAATGGGTTAAAGCTGGTGCTGTTGCTAGATAGTGGTGGGTCGATGGACGCGCATGCCGAGATTTGTGTTCAGCTTTTCTCCGCTGTAAAAGCTGAGCTGAAATCACTGCAGTGTTATCGGTTTCGTAATTGTATCTACGAAACTTTGACAGGTTTTGACGATGGGGTGCTTGAGCCTGCTTTATCGACAACGACGTTTTTAAGTCGATTAGACTCAGACACCCGGGTGATCATCGTGGGTGATGGCCAGGTTGGTCTTCCGGAGCTGTTGGAGGTTGGTGGCAGCCTGCGTCATTACAATGCGACGACGGGCATTGAATGGTTGACACGAATACAGGATCGGTGCCGGCATGTTGTTTGGTTGAACCCTGTGCCAGAGCAGGCTTGGCCGCAGTGGCCTAGTGTCGTGCTGATTCAGAACACGATGGCGGCTGCAATGCATCCGCTGACGCCAGCCGGTCTTACGAGTGCTTCAAAGGCCCTGCTGCGTTAACCTGCCGGACCGGCGTGTTCGCGCAAAAACCTCGAATATTGTCCGCCATTTGTTGAATCAAACGTTGTCGTGATTCAAGGGCGCCCCAAGCATTATGCGGTGTGATGAGCAAGTTGGGGCGATGGATCTGAAGAAGTGCTTCTTGAAGGGTTGGCGGCTCGATTGCCAAGACATCGACCGCCGCGCCCGCGATGTGACCGGCCTCTAACGCGTCGAGCAATGCCTGACTGTCCACCAATGCGCCTCGAGCGGTATTGATTAGAAAAGCAGAAGGTTTCATAACGGCAAGACTTGCGGCGTCGATCAGATGTTCAGTGTCCGTCGTTAACGGGCAGTGCAACGAAACCACATCAGCCCGCTGCAGAAGTGTCGGGAGATCGCACCGGACAATGTTCGTGGGCGTTGGCGCCGACGAGGGGATCGCCTGGGCGCTCGCGGCGATCACAGTCATGCCAAAGGCCGTTGCCAGCTTGCCAACGGCCAGACCCAATTCACCGAGGCCAATGATGCCAAGGGTTTTACCGGATAGCTCAATAATTGGATGGTCAAGCCGGCAGAAGACCGGACTCTTTTGCCATTGTCCAGCCTGTGTATCTTGTAAATAACGGGGCATGTTCGTCGCGAGATTCAGCATCAGCGTTAGAACGTGTTGGGAGACCGACGGCGTCGCGTAGCCCGCCGCATTGGACACGCTAATTCCCTGTTCGCTTGCGGCACCAAGATCGATATTGTTGGTGCCAGTTGCCATGACGCTAATGTGCTTGAGTTGTTTAGCGTGGCGAAGGGCCGTGCGCGACAAGATCACTTTGTTGGTGAGTACGACCTCTGCGGTCTCAATCCGATCAAAAAGATCTTCTTGTGATGTTGCGGCATAAACAGACCAACCGCTGAGTTGGGTTGTGATTGGGCTGAGATCCATGCCGAGACCAAGACTGTCGGCGTCAAGGATGACGCCGTTCATGAAGGTTTTCGGTAGCTGGGGATGCGCGCGGTCCCAATTGGCATTACAGGTCTGGGAAGGCATCCGCCAGGGCGGCGTTCCACTTTTCTAGGTTCGCTTGTTGGTCGGTGAGCAGCGTCTCGGTATCGCCCTCGATATGGACTTTAACCATGGTATCACCCAGCCGAATGTCATTGACAACAGCTTGGTCGCTATCGCTTATGACCGCGCCAAAAACGGTGTGTTTATCATTTAAATGTAGCGTTGGTCCGTGGGTGATAAAAAATTGACTGCCGTTGGTGCCAGGGCCCGCGTTGGCCATTGATAAGATGCCAGCGCGATCGTGACTTAAATCATCTGAGAATTCATCCTCAAAACGATAGCCAGGCCCGCCCGTGCCGGTACCGAGCGGGCACCCGCCTTGGATCATGAAGTCGCTTATGACCCGATGGAAGCTGAGCCCATCGTAATAACCTTTTTGAACGAGGTTTACGAAATTAGCGCAAGTCATCGGTGTTTGGTCAGCAAATAACTCGATATTGATGGTGCCTTTGTTGGTTTCGATAACAGCAGTTAGGCTCACAATTTATCCTTATTGATCAATTTAGATGGGGGTATGTGGATTGGGTGATCAGAGGCTAGCGTTGGTCCATAGGAACATAGTCCCTTTTGACAGGGCCGAGATACAACTGTCTGGGCCGGCCAATTTTGAAAGGCGAACTGAGCATCTCAGACCAATGTGCGATCCAGCCAGGCATTCTTCCGAGCGCGAACAAGACCGTGTACATTGGGGGGGGAATGCCCATCGCTTTGAGTGTGATACCCGAATAAAAATCGATATTGGGATAAAGCTTGCGATCGATAAAGTAGGCCTCTTCCCGCGCAATTTTTTCTAGGGCGCTGGCAACTTTTAAGAGGGGCTCGTCGTCTACGCCTTGTTCCGCCAAAACAGCATGACAGCTGGCTTGCATGACCGTTGCTCGGGGATCAAAGTTTTTGTAAACCCGGTGGCCAAAACCCATTAGCTTGAAGGGGTCTTCTTTGTCCTTGGCTTTGTCAAGATATTCGCCGACGCGACTGAGATCTCCGATCTCATTCAGCATATCAAGAACCGCTTCGTTCGCTCCGCCGTGAGAGGGACCCCATAATGCGGCAATGCCGGCTGCGATGGCTGCATACGGATTTGCTTCGGTCGACCCCGCCAAACGCACGGTTGACGTTGACGCGTTTTGTTCATGATCGGCATGTAGGATAAATATTTTATCCAGCGCCTGTGCGAGCGTTGGGCTTACTTGGCTTGGTCGTCCAGTTTCCCCGAAGCACATATTGAGGAAGTTTTCGGCATAACCCAAGGCAGGATCTGGGTCGACAAACGTCGCACCGATTGACTTTCGATAACTCATGGCTGCAAGCGTCGGAATTTTTGCAATCAATTGCAGTGCCGATTCGACCCGGTGCGCCGCATTGTAAATATCTAACCCGTCGTGGAATAGTGAGGCAAGGCCCGCAACCGCCGCACACAACATGGACATGGGATGGGCCGTTTGCGTAAAGCCGTTAAAAATCTGCGCAAACTGGACGTCAATATGCATACGGTCTGCGATGTCGGACTTAAATTGATGTAATTGTGCCGCCGTGGGGAGTTCCTTGTGGAGCAACAGGTAGCAGACCTCGAGATGCTCTGAGTGGTTTGCAAGTTGTTCTATGGGATAGCCACAATAGGTTAAAACGCCGGCATCCCCATCGATATAAGTAATCGAGGAGTCGCAAGCTGCCGTTGATAAAAAACCAGGATCATAAGTGTAAATGCCTTGGTTGATCAGGCTTCGGACGTCGACAACATCCAGTCCGGCGGTGGCTTCCAGAACTGGAAGGACGGTGGTTTTGCCATCAATCGTGATTTGAACGGTGTGTTTCATAGCGTACTCATTCCAGCTTGATCTTCGTTATGCACCAGGGAATCTCACGGATTCAACCTCGGTCAAAACGGGATTACATGTAATCAAAATGGGTCTTAGATGTAAAGCCTTCGAGCCGACTGGTTGTTTTATCGCGGTTTGTTTTTTTGCTGAGCAAGCACTATGATTGCCGCGGTTTCGCAGGCGGTCGTCCGTCTGAGATCAAACGTTCGGAACGACCGTTATAACTCTATCTCGCCATCAATCCGGTCAATAATACTTCTTGATCGGGTTCATCCTTGGCAAAATTAGAGGGGAAGAACCGCGCCGCCAGCGCGTTTGCGTTTAATCAGATTGGGAGAGACAAAGCCATGAAGCAAGACAAAAGACCGATCAATGTTGGTATAGGTGATCTGCTCCAATTCCGTTGGCCCATTATAGCGCTTGCGTCGATCTCCCACCGGATCGCGGGCGTGGTGCTATTTATCGGACTTGGCTTCTTGTTGTATGGGCTTGAAGTGTCGTTGTCGTCGCCCGCCGCATTCGAGGGCCTCAAAAGCAGTTTGGCCACCCCGATTGGTAAGAGCATCGCATGGATCGTGCTGGCCGCTTTGGCCTATCACTTTGTGGCTGGGGTGAAGCATTTATTGATGGACGGTAGTGACTCAGAAAGTCTTGTGGCGGGTACGCGGGCGGCCTATATCACCCTAGCCGTCTCTGCGGTTCTAATCGCGCTGCTGACGATTTGGATTATCTAGCCAACTTATCATCTAATTGACGTCCCAGCGCGTAGCAAGGATCAGGAGAGAGTATATGGTTACACAAGTAACAGGCCTATCTAGAAACGGGGTAAGCGATTGGTATATCCAGCGCGGCTCATCGGTTGTGATGGGGGTTTATACGTTGTATTTGCTGGGCTTTATGCTCGTTTCAGAAGAGATATCGTTTGAGGTTTGGGCCGCGCTCTTCAGTACGACTTGGATGCAGCTGGCAACACTCGTGACCTTGATCGCGACCTGCGCGCACGCTTGGATCGGAATGTGGACCGTTGGCACGGATTATTTAAGAGCCCGTACAATGGGGCCAAAAGGGGATCGGGCGCGTTCGATGTATCAGTCGGTTTGCTTGCTTGCGATTCTGGCTTATTTGCTTTGGGGCATCAAAATTTTGTGGGGTAATTAATAATGTCTAACTTATCGACGCTGGAATTTGACGCGATTATTGTGGGTGGCGGCGGTTCGGGTCTGCGTACGGCGTTGCAGCTGGCGCAATCTGGCCACAAGACCGCAGTGGTGTCCAAGGTGTTCCCAACGCGATCTCACACAGTCTCCGCGCAAGGGGGTATTACCTGCGCAATTGCGAGTGAGGACCCTAATGACGATTGGCGGTGGCATATGTATGACACGGTCAAGGGCTCTGACTACATTGGTGATCAAGACGCGATCGAGTATATGTGTAGTGTCGGTCCTGAGGCTGTTTTTGAACTCGAGCATATGGGGCTTCCCTTCTCTAGAAAAGAAAATGGTCGGATCTATCAGCGCCCGTTTGGGGGGCAAAGTAAAGATTTTGGTAAGGGCGGTCAAGCTGCAAGAACCTGTGCGGCGGCAGATCGTACCGGGCATGCGCTGCTGCACACTTTATATCAAGGGAACATTCAAGCCGGTTCAACGATTTTCAGCGAATGGTTCGCCGTTGATCTCGTAAAAAACGCAGCCGGTGCGGTCACGGGTGTGATTGCGATTTGTATGGAAACGGGTGAAGTGTCTTACATCAAATCCAAAGCAACCGTTCTGGCCACAGGGGGCGCGGGTCGAATTTATGCCTCAACCACCAATGCGCTCATGAACACGGGCGATGGCACAGGCATGGCGCTCAGGGCCGGATTTGTGCAGCAAGACATGGAAATGTGGCAGTTTCATCCCACGGGCATCGCGGGCGCGGGAACCTTGGTCACCGAGGGTTGCCGGGGTGAGGGTGGTTATCTAGTCAATAAGGATGGCGAGCGATTCATGGAGCGCTATGCGCCGAACGCGAAGGATTTAGCGGGTCGGGATGTCGTGGCTCGGAGTATGGTACTCGAGATCCTGGAAGGGCGCGGCGCCGGTCCGAACGGAGATCACGTGCTCCTAAAACTGGATCACCTAGGAGAAGATATTCTGCATTCGAGGCTCCCGGGTATTGTGGAATTATCTAAGACCTTTGCTCACGTTGATCCGGTCAAGGAGCCCATTCCGGTCGTCCCGACGTGTCACTATATGATGGGTGGGCTGCCCACGAACATCCATGGTCAGGCGATTACAATCGATGCCAATGGTCAGGATAAGATTGTAGATGGACTCTATGCCGTTGGTGAGGCCGCTTGCGTATCGGTACATGGCGCAAATCGATTGGGTGGTAATTCCTTGTTGGATTTGGTGGTTTTTGGACGGTCCGCTGGCCTTTATATCAACCAAGCGTTGAGCTCGGGCATTGCGCTGCAAGCGTCGAGCGACTCGGACGTAGAACAAGCATTGGGGCGGTTAGGACGGTGGAATGCCTCGACTGCAACGGGCGAATCACCGCCTCAACTCAAGCGAGAATTGCAAGAATGTATGCAATTGAATTTCGGTGTGTTCCGCAAGGAGGCGCCGATGCAGGAAGGCATCAAAAAGCTTGAGGAACTTAGAGCGCGGATTGGAGAGGCCTACCTAGCAGATAAATCGATGGCGTTTAATACCGCTCGATTGGAAGCACTGGAGTTAGATAATTTACTGGAAATTGCCGAAGCAACTGCTTATAGCGCAGAGGGACGACGCGAGAGTCGCGGTGCTCATGCGCGCGATGATTTTCAAGAGCGCGATGATGAAAACTGGTTAGCGCACTCGATTTATTCCCCTGAAACAAAGCAGTTGAGTCAGCGAGCCGTGAATTTTAGTCCAAAAACAATGGACACAATGGAGCCGATGATTCGAAAGTACTAATTGGATGCTGGCCTGCCTGGACATCGCTGGCGGTTGGATGGCGCTCTCATAGGGGGGTAGGACTCGGGTTACCGAGCCAAGAGCTTGGGATGAGGGACTTTAAATCGGACCGAATCCAATTTAAAGAAGGTCCCGTCGTGTTTGGGAATTGGGCCAGAAAAGTCATGACACCTTCTGGGCCAGACACGCCTTAACACCTTAAAGGAAATACAAAGGTGATCGAAAGGTGAACGAAAGGTGTTCGAAAGGTCAAACAGAGAAGGGCGCTGATAATAGACAGGCGCATTGATCAACCCGTAAGCGAG
>Ga0209630_10005976_pt1 | contig 10145 bp, 10 predicted proteins | sample COG_01_FD_184745 | JGI IMG/M metagenome (GOLD analysis project Ga0209630, IMG submission 184745) | Pelagic Microbial community sample from North Sea - COGITO 998_met_01 (SPAdes) (version 2) | ecosystem: Environmental > Aquatic > Marine > Neritic zone/Coastal water | place: Helgoland, sampling... | reverse complement strand
CTGCGCTATCCTCGATAGTTTTCGCTAATCCTTTAATTGTTTCATTTGCATCTCCATCCATTAGAAAATCAAACATTCCAATTCCTGCGTTATATATTTCAACTAACCAATTCATTTATTTTATTTATATGTATATGTTTCTGTTTAAATCTATTGTTTTTTAATTCTGGATATAAAAGCTTCGCTCCTATACAGTACTTGCTAACTCGCATTGGTCGAACTCCATTTTCTTTTATTAGTTTCATAAAAGGAGAATTTCGATCAACTTTTTCTTGTTTGACTTCCCCAACTATAGTGTTTTCCAAAGAATGACTCTTCTCCTTCCATTGAAACCCTAATCCAATGTCCAGCGTCAGCCTTTCTGTGTCTGTTTTGTTTACAAGAGTAATTCTATGAAAAGAATTCCATAATTTCTTTACAAGTTCAATATCATGTGGAATTACATCATTCACAAAACTTAGAGAGTTGTCCGACATTTTTTCTTCAAAATCAGGTATTCGGATTCTTTTTTTCAACGTTCGCCCCTTTTTTTTATTCTTTATTTCAAGATAGCATAAGTCAGAGTCAATATATTTTCTCATCCGGACTTTATAGCGATTGGGCCATCCATTATGATGATGTGTGTAAAAGTCAAAATTATCCGTGTCAAAATAAAGTGTTTTATATTGAGCTACTCTTTTGTTTTTGATTTCTAAAACTTTGTAACTCTCCTTTAAAATTGGTAATATTTTGACAAATATGTCTTTTGGAATCACAAATTTGGTGTCAGTCCTGTTAAGTAATTTAACAGCGTCCATTTCCTTGAGGGAAGTAGGGTCGAACGTTTGTAATATGTCTAAAATGAGATTCAATTGCTTTGTTTGCTAAGATATTAAAAATAAAGTAAAAAATACTGCTTAAATTAGCAGACTATATTTGTTATTAACCACTAAGTATTAGTAATAGTTGCGTAATCATTAGATGAATCGAAAACAATAAAGGATATGAGAAAAGGAGGTTTGAACATTAGCTATAGAATATATGAGAACGTAGCAGAGTTAGAAAAATCCGATGCTGACCTAATGTTAGCAGCGGAAAAAAGCTTAAAAAATGCGTATGCGGTTTATTCAGGTTTTAGAGTTGGAGCTGCGTTGCTGCTTGAAAATGGAGAAGTTATTCTTGGGAATAATCAAGAAAATATTGCGTTTCCATCTTCATTATGTGCAGAAAGAGTTGCATTATACTATTGTAAAGCAAATTACCCTGATGTTAAAGTTGTGAAGATTGCGATAACAGCTAAAGCCTCTTCCGTAAAGTTGATTGAGCCTGTATCGCCTTGTGGGGCTTGTAGGCAAGTGATGTCGGAATATGAGCGAATTCAAAATTCAAATATCGAAATGATTTTGAAAGGCGAAGAAGGCGAAGTGTTTATATTTGATACTGTAACGGAACTACTTCCGTTGGCATTTGAAACTAAAGCATTGTAGAATATTTCTAAATAGTACTAGATAATACTTCAAAACCGATTAGAATTTAATTTATATTTGTGCACCAATATTAATAACCGATGGCGATAAAAACAATATCAAAGAGCAAAACCACAGTGAAATCAACTGCTAAACTAAAATATAGCAAAAAGCAATATTTGAAATGGTACGAGGATATGTTGTTGATGCGCAAGATTGAGGAAAGAATAGGGCATCTATACATCCAACAGAAATTTGGCGGATTTTGTCATTTATATATAGGACAAGAGGCGTTAGTAACCGGTACAGCTTCTGGATCTAAAAAAGGAGATAAGCATATTACTGCTTATAGGGATCATGCACATCCAATTGCATTGGGGGTGCATCCAAAATATATGATGGCTGAACTTTATGGGAAGTCCACTGGACTCTCAAAAGGGAAAGGTGGTTCAATGCATATGTTTCATAAAGAAAGTGGCTTAATGGGTGGGCATGGTATTGTTGGTGCACAAATTCCAATGGGAGCAGGTATCGCATTTGCTGAAAAATATAAAGGGACTAAAAATGTTACTTTTTGTTCGTTTGGTGATGGCGCAGCTCGTCAAGGAGCATTGCATGAGACATTTAACATGGCGATGATCTGGAAATTGCCAGTTATTTTTATTATTGAAAATAATAACTACGCTATGGGAACTTCTGTGGAAAGAACTACCAATGTTATGGATATGTCCAAAATGGGTGATTCGTATCAAATGCCCTCTTTTGTTGTTGATGGAATGACTATAGAAGCAGTACATGAAGCGATTGAAGATGCATGTGTTCATGTTCGTGCAGGTAAAGGCCCGGTTTTGTTGGATATTAGGACGTACAGATATAAGGGGCATTCCATGTCTGATCCACAGAAATACCGAACGAAAAAAGAGGTAGAGGATTTTAAAAATCAGGATCCAATTGACAAAGTTTTAAGTACAATTAAAACAAACAAATTAGCTACTGATAAAGAGATTGAAAAAATCATTCAAAAAGTTAAAGACGTCATTGATGAGTCTGTGAAATTTGCGGAAGATTCTCCAGAACCGGAAGCAAAAGAACTTTATGAAGATGTTTATATAGGTGATTACCCTTATATAATGGAATACAAAGATTAAATTTGGTTAGGAATAACGGAAAGAAATAATTTGAAATGGCGGAAATAGTAAGAATGCCTAAATTAAGCGACACCATGGTGGAAGGGGTTGTTGCTGAATGGCATAAAAAAGTAGGAGACAATGTTGAAACGGGTGATTTGTTAGCTGAAATCGAAACGGATAAAGCGACAATGGAGTTTGAAGCGTTTCAAGAAGGTGTTTTGTTACATATCGGTGTTGACAAAGGTAAAGCAGCTCCTATAGATTCTATCCTTGCAATATTAGGCAAGAAAGGAGAAGACATCAAAGCAATATTAAAAGCAGAGGCCCAGGCCGCTCCAGAGGTTAAAGAAGAGCCAGTAAAGGAAGCAGTGGCTTCAAGTCCCGCACCTGTAAAGAAAGAAGTAACAGCAAAAGTTCCAGTTCAAGCGGTAGCTAGTACCCCTGCAAAATATCCCCCAGCAAGTGCTGTTAGCGAAGGGAAAGTTAAAATATCTCCATTAGCGAAAAGATTAGCACAAGAAAGAGGAATTAATTATTCTTTTATTCAAGGTACTGGTGAAGGTGGTAGAGTTGTAAAAAGAGACATTGATAATTATCAAGGTAGTGGAACTTCATTTGTTGGAACAGAAAGCTTTACTGATGAAACTGTTTCTCAAATGAGAAAAGTAATTGCTGCACGTTTAGCTGAAAGTAAGTTTACAGCTCCTCATTTTTATTTGAATGTATCCATTGATATGGATAATGCAATGGCTGCAAGAATTTCTATTAATAAAATGATTGCTCCTCAAAGAGTGTCATTTAATGACATGGTGGTAAAAGCGTGTGCTGCAGCATTAAAAGACAATCCAGATGTGAATTCTGCTTGGTATGGCGATTTTATTAGAAGAAACGACCATATTCATATTGGAGTAGCTGTTGCTGTTCCTGATGGGCTGTTGGTTCCTGTTGTACGTTTTGCTGATGGTAAATCATTAACGCAAATTGGAGCGGAAGTAAAAGAGTTGGCTCAAAAAGCAAAAGATAAAAAATTACAACCTGAGGAATGGGAAGGAAATACCTTTACGATATCCAATTTAGGAATGATGGGAATAGAAAGCTTTACAGCTATTGTAAACCCACCAGACGCATGTATTTTGGCGATTGGTGGTATAAATGCCATTCCTGTTGTTAAGAATGGAGAAATAGTTCCAGGTAATATTATGAAAGTAACTTTAAGTTGTGATCACCGTGTGGTAGATGGAGCTGTTGGTTCGGCTTTCTTAAAAGATTTTAAAAATTATATGGAAAACCCAGTATTGCTATTGGGTAAACAGAGTATATAGCTAAAAAGATAAGCAATAAAAAAAGCCACTAATTAGTGGCTTTTTTTATGCTTTGTAAAGTGTTACTTCTTCTTAGCTGGCTCTTTTTTCGCTGCAGGCTTTTTCTTAGCAGGAGCTTTTTTCTCAGCGGTTTCTTTTTTCGGAGCCGCTTCTTTTTTCTCAACTTCCTTTTTATCTTCCTCAGTTTCTTTTAACTCCAATTTTTTGGCACTATGCAACAGATTGTACCATTGAAATAATTTTTTAATGTCAGAAGTAAAGACTCTTTCTTCATCATATTCAGGAATAATACCCCTTAAGTATTTTTTTAAGTCATCAACACTGTCTTTGTGACTTGGCGCTTCACCGCCTTTTTCCTTGTCGAAAATGACTTTAAATATATCAGCTAGAAGTTCATCACCTTCGTACGTATATATGCTAATGTCCTCTAAGGCGCTAATTCTATTTGATGAAAATGCTGGAGATTTCTTTCCGTCAATTAGTGATTCAACGATAACATTGTTTTTACTTTGACCTACAACAGTATACAAGCCACCTTTTCCAGAAATAGCAATAATTCCACTTAAATTCATAATTCGTATTAAAATTAAATTTTCTTACGCACAAAAATATAAATATAAATTTGGCAGGAAAACTTTTTGCCTATTTAAGCACAACTATTTTCTTGTAAGTCACTTGTAAATCGTCAGAAAGCAACAAAAAGTAGGTTCCTATAGCTAAATTTTGATACGTATGTATTTTTGAATTAGCGGAATATGTCGTTGAAATTAGTTTACCCAAGCTACTATACAAACTTAGTGTAACGTTGTTTTGATTAGTTTCAATAGTGAAGGTTCCGTTATTCGGGTTGGGGTAAATTATTCCATTTATTGTATGTTCATTTATGCCAACATTTGTAATTGTTGTAATACTCGAAAATGTGCTGCATCCAAAAGAATTAAAAACTTCCACCTGATAATTGCCGTTTTGCAGAGCTGTGTAAACACTATCATTAGCGGCAGTGATTAATGCCCCATCTAAATACCATTGGTAACTTGCATAGCCACTCGATGTAGATAAAATAGTATTGTTATTTGTAATTGTTGCTTGTGTTGGGTTTGGTTGTTCTGTAACCGTAATAAAACAAGTATCACTTTTACAAGAATTGGTGTCGAGTCCTAGAATATAACCATCATAGGCCTGCGCAAATACCCTTGGATTGATTGTTAAACCATCATTCCATAATACCGAATTAAAAACCCCGCTCTCTGTAATTGTAATAGACGTGTTTTCACAGAAATCATAGGTGTTTGTTAAGCATTCCAAAGTGGGTTTTTCAGCAACTGATGTAATAATATTCATTGTGTCGCTAATGCACCCCGTGGTTAAGTTTGTAACAATAAAATAGGTGTCAATGCTATCCGAAAAATATTGGGAGCTTGCAGTGTCACCGGATTCCCAAAGGTAGGAAACATTGCTTGAAGTAATTGAAAATTGGTTGCTATCACCTTCACATATTAAGCTGTTTCCAGAAAAAGTTGCAATTTCTTTTCCATTGATCAAAGTAGAAAACCCATCCAATTTCCCAAATCCATATGAATTGTTTGGCACTGTTCCAGTAAACCCATCGGTATAGGCAGCATTTATTAAGGCGTTGCTAAAAAAACTAGGGTCTGCTTTTGGGCATTGTTCTAAAAACAATGCAGCTAGTCCTGCAACCACAGGGCTCGACATGGAGGTTCCTCCATTTCTGTAATGCATCCCTCCTAAAGCTAGTGCAGTGTCTAAGTTGTTGGCTACAAAGTAATCAATTAAAAATAGGGGGTAAGTGCTGTTTGTAACTCCTCCAGAAGCAGTAATTTCTGGCTTGATTAACCCCGTCCGAGTTGGCCCTTTACTTGAGTTTGCTGCTAATTTACCTCGTGTTTCTGTTGGCACAGATTCCCAGTTTCCATATTTATTTACCCATCCGCTATCATTTGCATAATTACCAACCGTTATTGTGTAAGGCGAACATTGAAATGAACTAACAATTGTTTGCAAGGTGTCGGGATAAACGTATTTATTAATTTCTGCAAAACCAACAATTGTATCTGCTCTACTCTCCATATTTGAGGTTCCAAATACGGATGTTGTCCATACATCGAAACTTCCGGTTCCTGCTGTCTCAAACCTGAAGTGATATTGAGCTGAATCAGGTTCTTGCATGTAAGCTTGCAATAGGTATTGACCATCCCGAGGCTCCATCCAATACATAATGGTTCCTAAAATATCGGCATTAGTGTTTCTGATTGTGTCAAAAATTAAAGCGTTTAGAGGCGCAGAACCAGCATTGAAAAACTGGCCCCTACCTCTAAAACTGTGCGTAGGAGAAATTTTATCAGCACCAATACTAAAATGAACATTGTTTAAATCTGCCGTGTCAGCCCATACTTCAAAAAATACAGTAGGAACTCCAAAGGCCGAAGAAGGGTTTAGCTTAAACCAAGTCATCGAGGTGTCTGTTACTTCTGTATGTAAGTGATATGGGTCAAAATCTCCGGAATTTCCAGCGGCTGCAACAAACAAGTGTCCTTTTTTAGCATTAATAAGACTATCAATATATAGAGAGTATGGATCCAGGCCATCATGTGATCCGTAATATTCGCCAACACTTGCGTTAATAACACAAGGTTTACCAATAGAGTCTGCAATTGTATAAATATATTCCACGGCATCTACAACTGTGGCAAGCCAATCCGCAGCATTAAAGTTACTTTCAACCATTATGATGTCTGTTTTGGGTGCAACGCCTTTGTTTTTTCCATTAGCAAATGCATTTCCACAAGCCGCTCCTGTAACAGTGCTTCCATGCCCATATTGGTCATTATTAGTTGATAAACCTTGATTTATTTTAGTGCTGTCCCAATGCTGCCCATAACCATATTGCGCAGGTGTATATTGGTTAACAGGTTTAGTTTGATCCCATAAATATAGAACGCGCGTGCTGCTGTCAGGATTCATGAAATCTGGATGTAAAAAGTCAATACCTGTATCAATTAATCCAATAATAACTCCATCACCTTCCAAAGAAGTGTTTAAGGGTGCAGTACCCGCATGAATATCATTTATACGATTGTTTACGCGCATCGTGTCGTTCAATGCTGTTCCTTGATATGCTCTGAAATTGACATTTAAAATGTTTTGATTTTCAACAAATTCTTGTAATTCATTCGATGGGATTCGAACATAATACCATCCTTTTACAGAACCTCTATAAAAACCGTTGTGTTGTTTTGTGATGTTCTGAACTTCTGAAAGGTTCCCTTTTACAAACAAACCTACTTTTTCAGAGGAGGTAGAATTTTCCAATAAGTATTTTTGGAGATAGAAATTTCCTTCAAATTTCTTTTGCGACAAACCTGTTATCCCACATCCTAGAATTAGTATAAACAATAAAGTTTTTGATATCATAATTTCAAAGTTACTTAATTTCTTTGTAAAAAGGGATGTCTTTTAAATAAGAAAAAGATGCGTCTGTAAAATTTATTTTCCCGCAATACATGTCTAATCCGTTTGTTAGCAATATATAGGGGGCTTGAATAATAGAATTGTAACGCAATGCTTGATGCAATGCGTCTTCACCTATTTTTATTTCCGGAGCCTTGCACTCTACAATTATTAAAGGCTTTCCAAGGTTATTGTGGAGAACAATGTCGAAACGCTTTTGAAGTTTATTGACAAGCAAACTCTTTTCGACAGCTATTAGAGAGGCAGGATAGCCTTTTTCTTCAATTAGATACCAAACAACATGCTGCCTTACCCATTCTTCAGGTTGCAGCACTACCCATTTTTTCCGAATTATGTCAAATATTTGCAAAACATCAGCATCTCTTTTTACTTTAAATGGATAGGAAGGTAAATTTAGTTCTTGCATCTAACTACAAAGTTATTTGAATTTTTGAAATAGGAGTTTCTCCATTCAAAAGGAGTTCGTACCTTTCGCACAATATAGATTCAAATAGATGAAAACGAAAAAAGAGATAGTAGAGAATTGGTTGCCGCGTTATACTGGAGTGAAGTTGGAAGATTTTGGGAAGTATATTTTACTAACGAACTTTAATAACTACGTAGATATTTTTGCGGAATTAAATGGTGTAAAGGTAGATGGTGCCGGTAAAGCTATGCCGAGTGCAACAGCGAATAAAATTACGATGATCAATTTTGGGATGGGGTCTGCCAATGCGGCAACTATTATGGATTTGTTATCTGCAATTTCGCCAAAGGCAGTTTTGTTTTTAGGGAAGTGTGGAGGTCTTAAAAAGAAAAATAAAATTGGTGATATGGTGTTGCCAATTGCAGCCATAAAAGGAGAAGGAGCTTCTGATAATTATTTTCCTCCAGAAGTACCTGCACTGCCTGCATTTAATTTACAAAGAGCGGTTTCACACTCCGTAAGAGAAATGGATTTGGATTATTGGACAGGCACAGTTTATACAACAAGCCGCAGAGTGTGGGAACACGATGAGGAGTTTAAAAGTTATTTAAGAAAAATCCGTGTTATGGCAATTGATATGGAAACTTCAGCCATTTTTACAGGTGGTTTTTCGAACGCTATTCCTACAGGTGCTTTGCTATTGGTGTCTGATCAACCAATGGTTCCCGAAGGAGTTAAAACAGATGAAAGTGATAAAAAAATTACAGGAGATTTTGTAAACAAACACATTCAGATAGGAATAGACTCGCTGAACGAGTTAATTAATGATGGAAAATCTGTGCGTCACATGCGATTCGATTAAGCAATGAAATACGAAGAAATCATAAAGGAATTGAAGAGTGGGATTTACCAACCTGTTTACTTTTTACAGGGGGATGAAGGATACTTTTTAGACAAGATATCTGACTTCATCGCAGAAAATGTTTTGGAAGCTTCTGAAAGAGATTTTAACCAAACAATTCTTTATGGTAAGGATGTTTCTATCCAAGATATAATTAGTGCAGCGAAGCGGTATCCGATGATGTCTCAATACCAGGTAGTAATTGTAAAAGAGGCGCAACATTTATCGAGAACAATCGATCAACTGGAGGCTTATGTTACCAATCCGTTAGCTTCTACTATTCTTGTTTTTAATTACAAGTATAAAACCATTGATAAACGAAAAAAAATCGGAAAGTTACTTGCTAAGAATACGGTGTTCTACACCGCTGAAAAAATAAAAGATTACAAATTAGCAGATTGGATAGTTGGTTTTTGCAAAAGCCAAGGGCTGCAAATAAAGCCAAAAGCTTCTCATTTAATGGGAGAGTATTTAGGAAATGATTTAAGTAAGATTGCTAATACAATTGAAAAATTAAAAGTTATCCTTTCAGGAGAAACCGTCATAGATGAAAATGTGATTCAAAAAAACGTGGGTATTTCAAAGGATTTTAACATGTTTGAATTAAGCAATGCATTGGCAGAAAAAAACGTTTATAAATCGAATTTTATTGTAAATCATTTTGCACAAAACCCGAAGAATTATCCATTTCCCGTAACGTTGATAGCTTTGTATAATTACTATACCAAGTTGATGAAGTATCATTATTATGCACCTAATTCTTCTGAAAACGAATTAGCACGGATATTAGGAATTCACGGTTACTTTTTAAAAGACTATCGGGTAGCAGCTGGAAACTATTCCAAAGCAAAGTTGGCCAGAATATTTGGATACCTAAAAGATTATGACCTTCGCTCCAAAGGTGTTGGAAATGTCTCCATTTCCGACGGAGAGCTATTGAAAGAGTTGGTTTTTAAGATATTACACTAGGTGTATGTGTTTTCTTTCTACACATAAGACCAAATTCTGTGAATCAAATGGATAGCTGGGTAGATTGGTATTTGATTGAGGGGAATAAATAGTTTAGTTGGGGTTCGTGGGCATGCGTATTACTGCTCTAAAGAAAAGTCCTTTTTAATGATGTCAATTAATATTTACTAAAAGTCAATGGTGCACTGTCAGTATTAGTACCTGATAGCTTCACAAAATAAAGACCAGCGCTAAGGTTTGAGATGTTCAACTCAACAGTTTTTTCAAAAGAAGATGAGTATGGTGTTGAGAGTAATTGGTGTCCCATAATATCATACACCAAGATATACTTAGGCGCATTACCTATAGCATAATTAATTTCCAAATAGATCAGATCATTACTTGGATTGGGATATACTTTTGAAATATGTAAGGGGACGTTCTCTGATTGATCATCCACACCATTAGTTCAAGGAGCGCAACAAGGGATTAGAGTAGCTTCTC
>Ga0209630_10005975_pt1 | contig 10146 bp, 18 predicted proteins | sample COG_01_FD_184745 | JGI IMG/M metagenome (GOLD analysis project Ga0209630, IMG submission 184745) | Pelagic Microbial community sample from North Sea - COGITO 998_met_01 (SPAdes) (version 2) | ecosystem: Environmental > Aquatic > Marine > Neritic zone/Coastal water | place: Helgoland, sampling... | reverse complement strand
GCATTGTTTGCTGACCAAAGTGTACTATATCATCAAAAGGAATTTTAAACATTAGTTAATCTTTCTCGATGACACACATCGCCATTTTGTATTGCTAATATATTCAAATAAATCATCTTTAGTAATTTTTTTAATATCTTTTGATTTTCAAAAAGATTCACATAGTCGTTAAAGTATACATCGCTGTTTGTTAAAAAGCCGTAACTAGAAAGCATTTCTATAGTTTCCTTGCCGTGTAACCTGTATAGACTGTGTGCGATGTTAACACTATAAGCAAATAGTTCGTCTGGGTCTGAATAGTATAGTTTAGAGTTTTCTGTACTAAATCCGCTGAAGTAGTCATCGAACTCTCTTACCTTGTGTTGGTATCTATGTATACTTTCATGACACAATGTATCAGCAAGATCAAATATAAATTGTCTGTAGTACTTTGGTTCTATAATAAAGTTCTTATCTAAACTGTTTGCGAATATTTCTACTTGTATTGATTTTTTAATTTCAGTATCGTAAACACCTGCTACAATAAAACAACCTTCAGCATCTTTTGAGTATTTGTATTTCACAGACACACCGTTAAAATGCTTTAGCATCTTATCAGTTACTTTCTTTACATTGTTTACTGAAATGGTTCCGTGATTCAAGTGACTGTAGAGATATCTAATAATCCAATTAGGATCAATGATATCATCTTCGGTAAACAATTCTTCCTTTAGATAGGTCATATGCTGATACCTCTAAATCTACTTTGTCGCCAACTAAGCAACGTATCTTATTCTTCTTCATCTTACCACTTAAATGTGCTAGTACTGTGTGATCTTGATCTTCTAATGCTACTCTATATGTTGTATTAGGTAGTACGTCTTGTACAACTCCTGGAAATTGTAATAGGTCTTCTTTAGCCAATTATGTTTACCGCCTTCTTATAATATGTGATCTGCTATTTTCAAATCAATTAATTGTTTTGCTGTGAACCAAACATCGCTTGGTGGAAGTAATTTTTTCCTAACCTCAGCAATTGAAAAGTCAGTGGCTTGCTTTAATATACTTACCATCCTTTGATCACAGTTTGTATTTTCTTTCATTTGTGCTTTGATATCATGGTGCTTATTTTCTACACTAGTTGTGAACTGATGACACATACAGCCTGTGTGAGTTCCAATGTATCTATGTCCTTTGTCTCCACTAGCGAATATCAAAAACGCCGCACTCATTACGCTTCCAACTCCTACAGTTGAAATAGTGTGTGTACTTCTTCTCATTACATCTATAAGACCAAACGCTTGATAAAGGTCGCCGCCTTCTGAATTAACATACAGCACTAATTTTCGTTTGGGTTTCTTGTCTAGGTCTGCTGTAAGGATCCATTTAATTGCGTTAGCAATATTGTCCTCTTCTATCTCACCCGAGAGATAATGTATGTCGCTTTCCAGTAGGGTAGCGTTTATTCTTTCTTCTGCTGTAAAGTTTTCTAATTTAGCCATATGTTGTGACACAAGTTAGTTACGTATCTTATTATTATACTGTATAATTGAGTCTAAGTAAACATTTTCTTTTGCCAATTTACTAAACATGCTTAGATCTTTTGGTAAACATTTACCGCCAAATCCACGTAATTTATCGTGCCCAGGAACCATTGTTTGTCCATTTCCAATTCTACTATCATTACTTATCGTAGATCTAACAGTTTCCCAGTCAGCACCTTGTATTTCACATACTTGTTTTATACTGTTAAACATAGCTATTTTAGCCGCTAGTGCTGAATTAAGCCCTAGTTTAATAATACTTGCTGATACTATATCAGTAGACTTCCAAAAACACAATGAGCTATGTTTTTGCTTTTTAAGCAAAGTAACCAGCACTGAGGTATATTCTACAGTTCCGCCAATAACTACATTCTCAGGATTAGTCGCATCATGCTCAAAGTGTGCTTCTCTCAAGAATTCAGGCCAGTACACTAACGATCCATACACATCCTGTAAATACTGAAGATATGCTGGATCACAGGTACTGCGTATTACAATCAGTCCTTTGAAACCTGTAGTTTTTAATTGTTTTACTGCTTCGTCAACATTTGTATAATCATAGGTTCCACTAGGAGTTATTTCAGTTGGAACACATATAAACGCAAAGCAATAATTAGAAGTATCATCAACTACTTCTTTCTTAGGAGGGTCGTGATAGTCTACGTTGTCATGTAAGATTATTCCTGTAGCCTTTCCACAGATACCTTTTCCTACTATTAAGAAGTTTTTCATTCGTTACTTTGTAACGGATCTGTTCCGGTTGCCGCAATCATTTTTTTAATGATAGCATCAACTTCATACTCTTGTAAGAAACCTTTTACAGTGTCACCTGGTGCTGTAATGCCGGGCATCTCAATCATGTCATTATCTTTAAACACTCCAATTTCATAAAGCCCTTTTGCTCCACCGTATGATGTACTGTGCTTAACAATGCTTAACTTGTGCTCGCCGAACTCTAACATAGCCTGTACACCGTCGTAGGGCTTGTCCATAGTTTTCATTTCTACATCACTAAACTTCATGATACTTGTGCCGCAATATAAAGACATAATACTATGATAAACAATTTACCATAGTCTAGGTCAAAGTCAGTACCTTCACCAAACTTTTTTTTAAATTCACTTAGCTTCATAACTCTTTCTCCATAACTTTAAACTTGGTTTTCCTACTTTAGTGCCGTTCATACTACACTTTGAACAAACACCGACTCTTTGAGAGTCAAGTAAAGACTCTCTTATTTTTTTTATTATACTACCATTCCATATATCTGTCAATGGATATTTTAAAATATTTCCAAACGAGCCAGCTTCACGATGCCAGTCACTACAGCATAATATTACATTTCCATTCCAATCTATCATAGTCTTGTAAAATGGCAAATGGCATGTACCTGTAGATGCTACTTCGCCCATAGTTCCGCCTCTGTTTGTAAAGCCATAGTTTAACACAGCATCAGCCATGCCTGTATCAAAGTATTTTCTTAAAGTGTATCTAGCATTAACACTGTCTAGTATTAATTTTCTATTTTGATATTGTTCTTCATTGTCGTAACAATCAACGTTAACTATGTCTAGTCCGTTGTTCAAACAATCAACCAATTCATTAATATCTTTGTCAACAAGCCTGTCACCGTTAGTTGTAAGTTCTAAGTAAACTTTACTAGACTTGCCTAGTATCTTTACAATGTCTAAAAGTTGCGGATGAGAATGAGGTTCACCAAAGCCGGACAGATGTACGTTGCCATTCCAGTCACTGTTGTCTATTTGTTTAACCAATGATCTAACTATTTTTAGATCCATAAACTGTTTTTGATTAGGATAAACTTTAGGATCGAACCTTGGACAAAAGCTACATGTCCTATTACACAATTCAGATATATTAAGTTCGATAGTTGCTAATCCAGGAAAACTATTAGAACGTATGTTTGACCGCTTGTATCTATTTGTTCTAGTATCTATATGTTTAACTAAATCAAATTCTACTACGTTCATTATTCAATACCTGTAGTATATTTTGGATTAACTTTATTGTATGCTTCTAAAAACTGTTGGGCAAAGTCTTTGCTCTCAAAACTAAAAGTATGACTGTCGTCAGGTCTTGTAAACTTATCAAAGGTCCATTCATGTCGCCCAAGTAATTTTCGACAATAGTCTTTGCCCCATATGTGGCTGTCTATATCAACTTGTACGCTGTACCCTGGTTTCCATCTTAACTTGTATTCAAACATTTCCTGCGGTGTCATAGACATCGTACCCACCGTATACCTACATATAATACTAATCCAACAATAATTGTTGCTAAGGTATTTTCTGTTGAGATAGCAACAAGTACTGCCGCAGTCATAGCAACACCAAATGCTATTTTGTCAGCCTTGTCCTCTTCCGGAGGTTGTTCGTAATGTTCATCTTTCCACATTGCTTATCCTGTTTTGATTAGTTTGATTAGTAATCCCATTAGATCCCACTCCCACCATTTCTCTCCGGAGTAGTGCTTCCTTGGATTGTTGTGATGGTTGTTGTGCCATCCTTCACCTAGACTTACTAGATTTGCTATCCAACTGTTTGTGCTTTTGTCGTGTGTGTGATATGTTCTGTATCCATGAGCATGGCCCATAACATTTACTAATCCAATAAGATGATTTGTTAAACTAGCAGGAACAACATATAAGAACAACCAAAGTAAAGGATCAATTGCCAACAGTATAATACTTGTTATAATAATAATCTTAAAGTAGTTTTTTAGAATAAATTTGTGTGTTCTATTTCTGATTAAATCTTTTACGTAACTTATAGGTATATTAGGTACATTCCAATCGTAACCTAGCCACACGTTGGTAGCTTCTTTAAAACTAAACTTTCCGTTTACATATGGAGAGTGAGGATCTCCTTGTCTATCTGACTTAGCATGATGTTGTCTATGTACTGCTACCCAATTAATGGTTGGTCCGATTGTACTAAACACAGACAGATAACTTAGAAAGTTTTCAAGCCAAGTATAAGTCTTAAAACTTCTGTGTGTTAGCAAACGATGCATTGTAATTACTGTGCTTACCGGGCCAATAAAAAACCAAGATATAAACGCTATCAATAACAAGTGATACTGTTGTGTATAAACAGCATACGCAATGGCAGGTATAGTTAGTATATGTATAAAAAATTGTAGTCGTCTAAGTTTGGTATCCACTTAATCACCTTCTTCCAATCCAAGCCAATGCTCGTGATCAATAGTCTTGGGGTTCCATTCGTTAAAAGCACCTGCTACAGTTTCTTGCCAAGCAAAGTATTGGTAGCATTTCTGAACTTCAAATGGGCATGTTTGTATATATCCGTTACCTTCGGTCCATGCGTCGTAGCTGGCGGCATTTATACTATCCATCCATGCTTTATAAAATATGCCACTTCGTCCTTTGCGACTCTGCATTGTACTGATGTAGACTTCATAGTTGTTTACTTCTTTTAGTTTGTCTGCTAGTAGGCAAGCAACACGAAATGCGTCCACCATTTGTGTACGCTTCATTCTAAAGTTAGGAAATGTATATAACCTATTAAACTGCCTTGCTACATTACTAGGAAAGCGTCCACCATTAAACACTCCTCCCATAACCATCGGTTCACCCGTAGACTTTTTGAATACAACACCATAACCGCTATGGTCTTCAATAATAAGGCTATCGGATGTGTAGTTCTTCTTTAGCCAATTATCTTCTTGTAAACAGATATTTCGTACTTCTTCAAATTCACTATCAGTTTTGTAATAGATTTTACATATAGTATCGTTAAGATCATATTTCATAGCTATATTATAACACGGGATCCTTATATTTGTCAACTACTTATTATAAATACCAGTATAAAAGGAGCGACATTATGGGAAGTTTTAACAACAAAATCATGGCGGAATTCAATCCTCCACGCAAATGGGTATTAGGTAGAGACCTGTCATACACCACACACAATTTAACTGTAGATGAAATTGAAGCACTTAAAGGTGTTGGTATTAAAGTAAAAAGACAAACTAACAAAACAGAAACTATTACAGTACCAAAGGGATTCGTAACTGATTTAGCATCAGTACCAAGAGTGATGTGGTGGGCAATAGCACCATTTGACGTAGCAAGAGCGGCTATCATTCACGACCTACTATACAAAGGTATTAGACAATACCGTTGGAAAATGAAGGACAAAGAAGACGCAGAGTTAATTAAACAAGCCAAGATTGCTTCTGATAAAGTATTTTTATTAGCTATGAACGATGCTGAACCTTCAGTGCCTAAGTGGAAAAAGTATTCAGCTTGGAAGGCTGTTGATTTATTTGGTAACGGATCAATAGTACCTACAGAAGATAACATCTAGTTAAAATTAAATTTTAGTTTTAATTCCAGTAGTCATTTCAATATAATCAGTACCATGTGTTACAAAACACGTGGTATCAGCATCTTCGACAGGAGTAATTGTAATACTCCATGTAGAAGTTTTAGCACTTACCCATAGCATCATACTACCATGATGTACTAATCCTTTTGGCATTGATCGAACTACGGCTTTTCCAATAGCAACCGGTTCTTCACCATACTTTTTTATTAGATCATCTTTAACTTGAGTTGTTGGCAAGCATTCAAACGCTGTTGGAAATAATACTGTGGGGGCATCTTGTGCTTGTGCTGTAGATGTCAACGCAACAAATAAAAGAATCGATAGACGAATAAACATTAGTTATTACTCCTTACACACTATTTAGTGTACGTAGGTCAAACAAGTTTAATTTAGACTTGTACATAGATTGATGTTCTAGTTGATACCTAGGAGGTGTTTTGTCCGGCAATGTTATACCTTGGTTCTTCCAAACATCTCTTCTAATAATTTGATGTAAGAAGTTTGTTCTCTTATCGTGTGGTACAAAATCATTCCACGGGCCACTTTTTAATTCTTCCATATCAATGTCTGTAATGTCACACCATTGAATAATCCTAATAGGCTTACCGTTCAACCTAACCATCTTATGATAGATATTATCATCTGCTGGCATGTCTTCAATACTATGATGATTTGCTTTTGCCCATTCCATAATTGCTTTGTAAATGTCGCTTACATAGTATCGTTTGCTTGTAGCATTAATACCAATCTCACTTCCTGCTCGTATTCTAAAAGTAGCGGCATTCCATTTTACTGCTACAATCTCTTCTAGTATGTCATGTAGTTCTTGTAAACTAATCATAGTATATCCAACATACCCAATACGTCCAATTAAACTTGCGTACTCTATACCTTCAACTTGTTTTCTACGTGTTACAGCATTGCCAATATAATTAGGATGGTTAAGTCCTACATTAATACAGTGTAATCCAGCATCAACACACTTATTCATAAACTTCTTATCACCGAACCTTATGCCATTTGTCATTGTATCAACTTTAAGAATCTTGTTTTCGTCTAACAATCGTTTAACTAGTTCAGTAAAGTCAGGACGTAGACTTGCTTCTGCTCCTGCTAGTTGTAAACGCTTAATGCCGAACTCCGGTGCGTCTTTGGTCCTAGCAACAATGTTATCTGCTAGTTCGTCCTTTATGCTATTATCAGGCTTATGATAACAATGAGGACAATTTAAATTACATCTATCAGTTGCTTCTGTGAGTAGTACAGGATCATAGTTAAGACTTTCTTTGTCACAGTTTAAACTATGATAGAAATCAGCGTCTCTTTCAATCATATGTACTGATATGCCGTGTGTAACACAATGTTTTATAATGTATACACTTCCGTCTTTTTCTACTTGTAGAGCAGGTACATGCCCGTAACAATGGTGGCATAGACTAACTGTGTATCCTATACGCTTATACCTGTTGACTTGTGCGTACTCAAGTAACGTTAGCGTGTGTTTTTGTGCGAATTGATTAGGATAAATGTTCATACTCATATTTAACTAAATAGTTACAGTGAGTTAATTAATTCACAGGAGCGTATTATATGGACTATCTAACACTTATTTCCGATGTCGGTTTCCCGATAGCCGGAGCAATCGCCGCTGGTTTCTTTGTATATCTAACATTGAAGTTTATCCTGGCTGGCGTTACTGATAGTATAAAAACGCTTAAAGGTATCATAGGCTCTCTTGACAATCGTGTTCAAACTATGAACAATGACTTGGTTAAAATTGATGCGCTGTTATCTTATACATTAGGTGTAAAACCAAATATTGATAGAATAGCTGCAAATGAGGGTAAAGAAGATGCCAGAAGAGATTAAAAGGAAAGTAAGATGAGTAAATGGGACAAGTGGTTAGCCTCTCAGAATGAAGTAACGCAAGTTTATTTTAGAAATAAGATGAAAGAAGACAATCCAATTATTATGATGAGCATGTTTTTTGGTTTTTGTTTTGGATTATTTGTAGGACTTTTATTCGGTATATAGATGGAAGAAGTTAATATAGCACAAACAATAAAGGATTTAGGATTTCCTATAGTAGCCGCTCTAGGTATGGGGTATTTTATATACTTTATATGGAGATGGGTAACAGAAACTATCGATCCTGTTATTGGTGAAACCATGGGTACACTAATCAAACTAGTGGACCGTGTGCGTATGCTAGATAACGACATGATAAGACTTAATATGAAATTAAGTATGGTATTAGAACACAAACATCTTTTAGATAAAGAGCTAGATGAAGATCAAGCAAAAGAACTAGAAGACATTGTTACTAAATATCAGAGCAGGAGCGAGCAGTTTAATTCTACAGGGAAGGATTTAAAATGATTTGGATGGACTACACAATAGAACAGTTCGGAGAAAACTTTACAATCAAAGGCGACTGGCCAGGTGAAGTAATGGGTTTGACAGAAGAAGGTACTCCTAAAGATAGTTGTTTATATAGACCGGGTGACATATTTGTTGTTGATGAAAACGGAATCTTAAGAAAGACTGATCAGCTAAAACAATTCCTTAACAGCAAAACTACTTAGAAGTAGCAATCATTACACCATTCCAATCTTTTGGAAGGTCCTGTGTTTTCTGAAATTCACAGCGTTCAATCCACATATCGTAATAGCCTTTCATCTTACCATCAAAGTGTTTGTATAATATTTTACATATTTTTATTGCTGTATCAAAATCTTGTGATAGATAAGCATCATACATTTCTTGGTGTTTACGCTGTGCTGTACGCCAAGCAGGTTTAACATCATCTAGCACTGTCCAAATACCTATGCCAACTGTTTTACCTTTTACAGCTAGGTCATCTATTTTTAAATAGAAAAAGTCGTCTTTAGTTGCTTCGTATGTGCTTTCGCCTACTAAGAGGAGACATCCGTATTCTTTACACTTGCTTTCAATTCTTGCGGCAGTGCTGACTGCGTCTCCGAGTACATCGTACGAATGTCTTTGTGTGCTACCCATTTCTCCAAGATAGCCAAGCCCTGTATTGATGCCTGCTCCCATGCCCACTGGCGGTCTTCCTTCTGATGTAATCTTATCATTAAACTTCTCCACAGCCTTTAACATTGATAAACCCGTTTGAACAGCACTCTTAGGATGATCAAGATCTTCTATTGGTGCGTTGTGTATGTGCATACTAGCATCGCCAATATACTTAATAACCATACCGTTTGCGTCAAGTATAGGTTGTGTAATAGCATCCATATAGCCATTCATAATTTTTGTTAGGCCTTTTACATCATCACCAAATGATTCACCTAATGGGGTAAAACCTCTTAGGTCTGAAAAACAAATTGAAACTTCTTTTTTCATACCGTCTTTGATTAAACTTGGATTTTCTTGTAGCATACGCACAACTGTTGGTGAAGCGTATCCTGCGAACTGTTTCTTAATCGCTTGCTTCTGTAAGTACTCTGAAACAAACCTATTAAACACCGCATGTAATCCGACGATTAAGACTGTAATCACCGGTATAGTTGCGTCAAGCAAATACAAGTGTGTTGTCCAAGCATAGTAAACAGCATAGACACATCCTCCCACAAATACAACTATACTACCTCCAGCTAACCAATAAGGCGCGAATCGTCCAACTAGCACAAGGGCTATGCCCAAGACTGCTGTTGTGATCAACTCTAGTAAAAATGCCCAGTAAGGACGTTCAATCTGATCGCCATCAATTACTGTTTGTAGTGTTACTGCCGCTGGTATGTAGTTTGCTTGTGGTCCTGTCGGACTGGCAATTAAGCCGCCTATGCCATCAGCGGTTACACCTACTATTACAGTTCTTCCTTCTAACTGCCAAAATGCTTCATCGTTTGCAGCACTGACTTCGTTAAATTGTTTGTTCCAACGTAACCATATCTGGCCGTTTGGATCTGTACGTATTGTAGGATAACCTGGTACTCTAATTGCTTCAATTCCTGCGCCAGCTTCCTTAACTTGGTAACTTGGCTTTCCTGTAGCAACTCGAATAACTTCCACTGCTAAAGCCGGATACGTATCATCACCGACACGCATAAGGAGAGGTACTCTACGTACGACACCGTCGATTTCTGGATTCGTGTTCAACACGCCCACACCGTCGGCATTATCTCCTAACAATGGTATAGGTCCCAACATTCCCGGCCATTCAAACATGTATGGCAGTGGGTCTCCTATCTTCGCAATTCCTCGCGGGACCGAGTTGCGATTGG
>Ga0209630_10005972_pt1 | contig 10150 bp, 9 predicted proteins | sample COG_01_FD_184745 | JGI IMG/M metagenome (GOLD analysis project Ga0209630, IMG submission 184745) | Pelagic Microbial community sample from North Sea - COGITO 998_met_01 (SPAdes) (version 2) | ecosystem: Environmental > Aquatic > Marine > Neritic zone/Coastal water | place: Helgoland, sampling... | reverse complement strand
ATAACTTTATCCGAAAATATAACATCAGCTCCAATAACTGCTTTTTTAGGATCATTATAAATAAATATTTTTTTATTATTTTTCTTTACCCAGGCTCTAACTTCATTACCTGGTTCAAATTTTTTTGGACATCCTACACTGAGTTTAAATGAAAATTTTACAGATGCTGCAATTAAACTATTCAAAACATTATTGGAGTCTCCAATCCAGCAAATATTCAATTTTGAAATTGGTTTTTTTTTTATTTCCTCTGCGGTAAAAATATCAGATAAAACTTGCGTTGGGTGTGAAGATGGACTTAAACCATTTATTACTGGAATTGATAAATAGTTTTTAAAATCATCTATTTTTTTATCACTATCTGTTCTTAACATAAAGCCATCACCATAAGTTGAAAGTATTTTGGCAGTATCTGAGATGCTTTCACCACCTTGTCCTAAGTGTAATTCGTTTGATCTAAGAGTTAAAGTTCCACCTCCTAGCTGCTTAATTGCTAAATAAAAGCTCATTCTTGTTCTCAAACTAGCTTTTTCAAACATCTGTATTAATAATTTTCCTCTTAAAGGAGCTCCTTTGTCAATCTCAAGATTATTTAGTTTTTTTCTAGAGTTTTTTCTTTTCTTAGCATCAACTAAGATTTTTTTTAAATCTTTTGCTGGAATATCTTTTAAATTTATAAAATTTTTCATTTTATCTAAGTTCTGAGCAAACTTTGTTTAAAATTTTTAATGCTTGATCTATCTCTTTTTTTTTAACATTTAATGGGGGTAAAATCCGAACAACATTTTCAGACGCACGAATAGTCAATAATTTATTATCCATTAATTTCTTAATAAATTTTGCTTGATCCTTGTGAAGTTGTATTCCAATTAATAAACCTCTTCCTCTTATCTCTTTAACAATATTGGGGTATTTTTCTTTTAACTTATTTAAATTTGAAAAAAAATATTTTGAAGAATTTTTTACATTTTTTAGAAATTTTTTACTTGAAACAATATCAAATACTGTATTTCCAACTGCCATAGCCAAAGGGTTACCTCCAAATGTAGAACCATGTGTGCCTGGTGTCATTCCTGAAGCAACTTTTTTATTCATTAGAACTGCACCAATAGGAAATCCACCCCCAATTCCTTTGGCAATCGGTACAATATCAGGTTTTACTTTAGATTTTTCAAAAGCAAAAAAGTCACCTGACCGTGAAATTCCACATTGTACCTCATCTAAAATTAGTAAAATTTTTTTTTTATTACACAATTTTCTCAATTCTTTTAAGCACCAATCTGGAATTACCTTAATTCCACCCTCACCCATAATCGTTTCAACCATAATAGCCGCTGTATTTTTGGTTATCTTTTTTTTTAAGGACTTATGATTTCCAAAAACAAAATGATCAAAACCTGGGACTTTTGGACCAAAACCATCAGTCATTTTTTTACTTCCGCTTGCAAAAATTGCGGCAATTGTTCTTCCATGAAATGAATTTTTTACACAAAGTATTCTATTTTTTTTTGGTTTACCGATAGAATAAAAATATCGTCTAGCTACTTTTATAGCTGCCTCAGTAGCTTCTGTTCCACTATTTTGAAACATTACATAATCAGCAAAAGTTTTTTGACACAACTTTTTTGCTAATTTTTCACCCTCTGGAATTTGAAAAGCATTTGACACATGCCAAAGTTTTTTCGATTGATTGTTGATAGTTTTAATTAATTTTGGATGAGCGTGACCTAAAACATTTACAGCGATACCCATTGTAAAGTCTATATATTTTTTACCCTTAGTTGAATAAAGAAAGGTTCCCTTCCCATAACTAAAGGAGATTTTTTTTCTGTTATAGTTTTTTGCTAAATAGCTCATCTTTTTATTTTACAAACTTTCTATAAACTAAAAAATTAAATACAAGTTAGGATTGTATATTAATCAAAATAGTTTTTTTTAAAATTGTGCATAAGTTTAAGAAAATACTTGTTAATTTCATTTACATAACTTTATATTGTATAATTATAAAACATACACACATTATATAGTAAAATGAGTTGGACAGAAGAAAAAGTAGCAAAATTAAAAGAGTTGTGGGGCAAAGGTAATACTGCCAGCCAGATAGCAGAAATAATTGGTGGAATTAGTAGAAATGCTGTCATTGGTAAAGCTCATAGACTTAATCTTTCTGCTAAAATAAAAACTAGAACAGCAACTTCGAACGAAAGTTTTGAAAATTCTGTGCTTGATAAAGATAATAAATCAAAAAAAGGACGTAGGAGTAAATTTAAGTCTTTAATAATTGAAAAAGATTTTGAACCTGAAAATCCTAAAACTCTTGAAGAATTAGATGAAAATTCATGTAAATGGCCAATTGGTCACCCTGATGAAAAAAAATTCTATTTCTGTGGAAGATCATCACTAAAGGATTTTTCATATTGTAAACTACATTTGCTTTATGCTTACCAACCTAAGGGTAAAAAAGAAGATGTCACTGACAAAGATGAAGTTCCTGAATTTATTGAAAAAAAAATTAAATCTGCCTAATAATAATTATATAAATTCTAAAAATTAAATTTTCTTTTTAGAGATATTTTTTTGAGAAAATTGACCACCTTCTCGCCACATAAAACAATATTTTTCTACTTCTGCTTCGAACAAGCATTTAGCAGGTAAACCAATGTCTGAATTAGTTTTATAATTATTAGATAAAATATTGTCATACTTTAAAAGTTTCAATTGATCTTGAGTTAATAAAGGTTTTGGAAATAATTGGAAAACCTTTGCAGATAAATTACCTAAAAATAAAGGTATAGGTATTAAAAGTCTTTTTTTATTAATTAAATAAAGTAATTTTTCTAAAATTTCTTTTAACGACATTGTTTCAGGGCCAACACACTCAATAATTTGAGAATAAATATTTTTAGAAATTACATTAAAAATTATATCTGATAAATCAGAAGAATGAATTGGCATAAACTTGGTTTTGCCAGAGTAGTATAGGGGAAAAATAGGTAGTCTGTTCAATAATGTCATAAAATTAGTTGTAAAATTATCGTCTACTGAGTAAACAACTGAAGGTCTTAAAATTGTTGATAAAGGAAAGTTTTTTAATATTTCTTTTTCACCATCTAACTTGCTTTTTGCATATTTAGAGTCAACAGCTTGATTGATTCCCAGTGCAGATAAATGAATAAAATGTTTTAAATTATATTGTTTACAAAGTTTTGCTAATATTGAGGGAAATAAAGTGTGAATATTTTGGAATGAGTTTCTTTTATTTTCATATAAAATACCAACTAAATTGATACAAATATCAGATTTTTTAAAAAGTTCTCTTATCTTGATTTCGTCAAAAATATTTACTTCGATTATTTCAATATAACCTGCATTTCCTTGAGTTTTTATTATATGTCCTTTTTGATGAATATTTCTTGTTACTACAGTAACTCTATAGTTATTTTTAGTTAACTTTCTAATAAGATGTCTTCCTATTTGCCCACTTCCACCAAAAATTAGACAATTTTTTGCTTTCATATATATATGACTTAAAAATGAATATTGATATCAAACTTCACAAAAGTGATTTACCAGATGATTTAGATTTAGGCAACGTAATAGCTGTGGATGGAGAATTCATGGGTCTTAATGTGAGGCGTGATCCTTTATGTTTAATACAGATTTCCTCAGGTAATTCTGACGCGCATATAGTTCAACTTGATAGATCAAATTACCAAGCACCAAATTTAGTTAGATTATTAAAAAATGATAATATTACAAAAATTTTCCACTATGGTAGAGCTGATATTGCTCATATAAAATATTATCTTAAAACTGACACTAACAATATCCTTGATACAAAAATTGCCTCTAAATTAGCGAGATCATATTCTGATAATCATTCCCTAAAAACACTTATCAAAGAGTTTATAAATATAGATGTTAATAAACAATTTCAAAACTCAGATTTTGGAGGTGAACTAACACCTGCCCAAATGAAATATTGTGCTAACGATGTAATTTATCTTCACCAAATTCACAAAGAGCTAAATAATATTTTAGAGAGAGAAAAAAGAATTGATTTATATAAAGATTGTCTTAAATTTTTAAAAACTAGAGTTGAACTTGATCTGGCATTATTTAAAGATGATATTTGGTCTCATTAAATGAATAAAAAAAATTTTATAAAAATTGCAAAAGAAGTAATTAATCTAGAGATTAAAGCATTAAGTAATTTAAAAAAAAATTTAAACAATTCATTTAATTTAGCTGTAGAACAAATTTTAAAATGTCAGTCTAAAGTAATTTTATGTGGAGTAGGAAAAAGTGGCCTAATTGCAAATAAAATTGCTGCAACTTTATCCTCAGTTGGCACCCCTTCATTTTATTTATCTGCGAGCGATTCATCTCATGGAGATTTAGGTAGTATTTCTAAAAAGGACATATTGATCCTTATTAGTAATTCTGGTGAAACAAGTGAATTAAAAAATATTATTCAATATGCTAACAGAAATAAAATTTTACTAATTGGAATTGTTTCAAAAAAAGATTCTGTACTTTACAGATCTTCAGATATTAAATTGTTGATACCAAAAGTTATCGAGGCAGGAGGTATAATACCAACATCGAGTACCACATCTCAACTTGCCTTGGGTGATGCTTTAGCGATTGCAACAATGAAACAAAAAAAATTCAGCAAATTTGATTTTAAAAAAATTCATCCTGCTGGTACTTTAGGCATTCAATTAAAAACTGTTGAAGATATAATGCTTAAAGATAATGCAATTCCTTTTGTAGGTGAAAATTTAAACATGAAAGAAGCGTTAAAAATTTTAAATTCAAAAAAACTGGGTTTTTTATTAGTTAGAGATAAAAAAAAATTAACTAGAGGTATAATTACTGATGGAGAATTAAGAAGAATTAGTCAAAAAAAACAAAATTTGTACAATCTTTCAGCAAAACAAATCATGACAAAAAATCCAATTGGAATTGATAAAAATGAATTAGCTGCCAAGGCTCTTTCTTTAATGAATAATAAAAAAATTACATCTTTATGTGTTCATAACAAAAAAAATAAGCTTAAAACAATAGGTGTACTGCATATTCACAATATATTACAATCAAATATATCTTAAATGAAAAAAAAAATTGCTTTAAGAATATTTTTTTTTACTATTATTTTTTTTTTTTTATTATTTTTTTTTTATAAATCAAACGATAAAAATACAATCATAAAAGAAGATCAAAAAACGATAGAGGATAAAACTGATAGTCTCAATATAATTAAAGATGTTAGTTATGTCTCTAAAGACTCTAGGGGAAATGAATACAAGCTAGAGGCATCTGAGGGGGTTATAGATCAAAAAGAAACCAATTATATTTCTCTTACATCTGTAAAAGGAATTATAAATTTAATAGATTATAATTTAATAGAAATAAGCTCAGACTTTGGTAAATATGATGTTAATAATTATGATACAATTTTTTCTAAAAATGTAATAATTACATATTTAGATAATAAAATAACAGGTGAATATTTAGATTTTTCATGGGATAGAAATTTAATGATTATTTCAAATAATGTAATTTTAGAAAATGATAAAAGTTCTCTTAAAACTGATGTTATAGAATTAGATATTATAACAAAAAATGTAAAAATTTTTATGTATGATGAAAATAAAAAAGTTAACATCAAAACTCTAAATTAAAAAATGGCTGTAATTAAAAAGTTTAGAATAAAATCATTTAAAAAGATAAAAACTATAATTGAATTTCAAAATGTTTCACTTGCCTACAGCAATAGATTAATTTTAGATAATATAAGTTTTAAAATAAATGAAGGCCAAATTTTTGGGATGTTAGGTCCAAACGGTGTGGGTAAATCGACAATTTTTAATCTTATAACAGGATTAATCACACCAAAACATGGGAGAATAATGATAAATGGTGAAGATGCATCTAAATTTCCTGTTTACTTAAGAACCCAAAAATTTAAAGTTGGTTATGTACCTCAATATGGAGGTTTTTTTAACGATTTAACTCTTCAAGATAATTTAAAAGCTATAAGTGAAATTGTAATTAAAGATAAAAATATAAGACAAGAAAGAATAGATTATTTACTTGCAAAGTTTGAACTAGAAAACGTTAAAAATATAAAAGCTAAGTTTTTATCAGGTGGACAGAAAAAAAAATTAGTGATTGCCCTTTCTCTTTTAAGTAATCCTAGGGTACTACTTCTAGATGAATGTTTTGCAGCTTTAGATGTATTGACTATTAAAATGTTACAAGAAATTATAGTCAATTTACAACAAGAAAATCAAATAACTATTTGTATCTGCGATCATCAAGCTAGAGATTTATTGGCGTGTGTTGATGTGGCTATGATATTGAGTAATTGCAAAGTAATTGCTCAAGATACACCGTCTAACCTTGTAAAAGATATTGATGCCAAAAATGCATATTTTGGAAATAGTTTTAAAATTAACTAATATTCAATGTCTAACAAAATTATTTTTAAAAAAAAAATAAATATTTTTAATAAAAAAATAAATATTCCTGGAGATAAGAGTCTTAGTATAAGATGGATATTAATAGCCTCACTCTCATACGGTATCTCAAAAGCTCAAAATTTATTGATGTCAGAAGATATAATAGCAACATTAAAAGCTATAAAAGCATTGGGTGTAAAAGTTTATTACGATAGTAAGATCTGTAAGATTTATGGTGTAGGTGTAGATGGTTACAAATATAAAAAAGGTATAATTATAAATGCACAAAATTCTGGGACTCTTGGTAGATTAATACCTGGGCTGTTAATAGATACTCCAGTGCCAATTAAAATAATAGGAGACAAAAGTTTATCAAAGAGAGATTTTGCAAGAGTAGTGGATCCACTTAGTAAATTTGGTGCTAACTTTGCTCTTAAGGGTGGTTATGGACTACCTTTGACAATAAAAGGTTCACAAAAATTAAAACCAATAAAATTTTTTGAAAAAAAGGGATCAGCACAATGTAAAAGTAGCGTTATTTTTGCTGGAATAAAGACTGACGGAAAAACAAAAATTAAAGCAAAAAAATCTAGAAATCATACTGAACTTATATTTAAATATTTAAAATTACCAATAAAAGTTAAGAAAGAAAAAAATTATGATTTAATTGAGATTAATAGAGTAAAAAAAATAAAACCAATTAATTATAATATTCCTTCAGATATCAGCTCTAGTGCTTTTTTTATTGCATTAACTGTTCTCTCTAAAAAATCACAATTAATAATTAAAAATATTAATATTAATCCAACGCGAATTGGTATGCTTACTATTCTAAAAAAAATGGGGGTATCAATTCTATTTAATAATAAAAAAAGTTATAAAGGAGAATTAATTGCTGACCTTAAGATAAAAAGTCCAAAATTTTTAAAATCCATTAATTGTCCAGCTAGCTTAAATAGTGGGGCAATTGATGAATTTCTCGTAATATTTTTAATTGCAGCTAAAGCAAAAGGAGTTTCATATTTTAAAAATTTAGATGAACTAAATAAAAAAGAAAGCCCAAGATTAAAGTGGGGATCAAAAATTTTAAAAATGATGGGAATAAAAGCAATCACTACGAATAATACAATCAAGATATTTGGAAACCCAAATTTAGAAATTAACAAAAAAATTGTAATTAAAAACTACTTGAAAGATCATAGAGTTTTTATGACAAGTACAATTGCAGCTTTATCTTTTGGAGGTGAATGGCATATACATGATAAAGACTCTATAAAGACTTCATTTCCTACTTTCTTAAAAACAATAGATCAATTAAGAAGATGAAACACAGAAGAAATATTATTAAAATTGCAATAGACTCACCAGCTGCTGCTGGTGCAGGAACTTTAGCAAAAGCTATCTCGAAACATTACAATCTTTTATATGTAGATACTGGTAAAGCTTATAGATTTTTAGCTCTGGAAAGGATTAATAATCCAAAAAAATTTAATCTTACTTTTGCAAAAAAAAAAATAAAAATATTAAAAATAAAAGATTTAAATAAAAAAAATTTATTATCTAACAAAGTTGGTGTTGAGGCCTCAATAATTGCAAAAAATAAATCAATTAGAAATTTAGTTCATAAATTTCAGTTGAAATTTGCTTATTCTCCTCCAAAAAAATACTCTGGATCTTGTTTGGATGGAAGAGATATAACTTACAATATTGTGCCTGATGCTGACTTCAAATTTTTTATAAACGCGAATGTTAAAACTAGAGCTTTGAGGAGATATAAAGAATTAAAAAAATTAAAGATGAATATTTCCTTTAATGAGGTTCTAAAAAGTATCAAATTACGTGATAAACGAGACTATACAAGAAAAATAGCTCCCCTAAAGAAAACTAAAGATTCAGTATTGATTAACACAACAAATTTATCTAAAAGAGCGTGTTTTTTAAAAATTAAAAAAATTATAGATAAAAAAATTAATATTTAATGGAAATTTATAAAGACTTATCAAATCCCGCATCAAAAGAATTCGAAAAATTATTAAATTCTAAACTTTCTAAAACACAAATAGAAGAGGGTAAAATTATTGAGGGTAAAATTAATAAAATCACAGACAAATATGTATTTCTTCATTGTGAAGGTCTTAAATCTGAACCAGTATTAGATATTAATGAATTAAAAAGCATGGGTTTATCAGAAAAAATTAAAATTGGTGAAACCATTCCAGTCTTGTTAGAAAAAATTGAAGATAAAAATGGTGAAGTTTTAGTTTCAGCTAATAAAGCTCAGAAAATTAAAGGCTGGGATAAACTTGTTGAGGCTTACGAAAAAAATGAACCTATAATGGGTAAAATTACATCCAAGTGTAAAGGTGGATGTATCGTGGAACATATAGATACGGGCTCTTTAATGTTTTTACCTGGGTCACAAATAAGTGACAAGCCCTTAAAAGATATAAGTCATTTAATGAATGAACCACAAAAGTTTGCTTTAATTAAACTAGATAAGGTAAGAGGCAATGCGTGTGTTTCTAGAAGAGAAATTATTTCCTCTTTTAAAAAAGAAGATAAAGCTAAAATTATAGAAAAATATAAAGTTGGGGATATCATTAAAGGAGCTGAGGTAAAAGGTTATAGTACATTTGGATGTTTCTTTAATGTTAATGGTGAATTAGATGTTTTAGTTCATTTACAGGAAATTTCTTATTCAAGAGTTGGTCATCCGGATGAGGTATTTAATATTGGAGAAAAACATGACCTTAAAGTTATTTCTGTTGATAAAGAAAAATTACAAGTTGGATGTTCAGTAAAACAACTTTCACCAGATCCATTTGAGCATATTGAAAATTATGAGTTAAATAAAGTTTATAAAGTTAAAGTTATGAAAATAATGGACTTCGGTGCGTTTTGTGAGTTAGAACCAGGACTTACCACTCTACTTCATTCTAGTGAACTTAGTTGGAATAAAAAAAGTGCTTCTGCTAAAAAAATGTTTAAAGTAAATGATGAAATAAATTGTGTTATCACTGAGATAGATAAAGAAAAAAGAAGAGTGGCAATATCTCATAGATTAACTTTAGAAAATCCATTTGAAGAATTTGAAAAAAAATTTCCAGTTGGAACAGTAACTGAAGGCGAGGTTGTAAATAAAAATGAATATTCTTTATTTGTTAAAGTAGGAGATTTAGATATAGATACTTTCTTACACTGTAATGATTTAACTTATACCAATAATGGTGAACAAGAGTTAAATAAGTATAAAAAAGGTGATAAAATAAAAGTTAAAGTTTTAGAAATTAAAATTTCAGAACAAAAAATTAGAGTTGGTTTAAAACAAACTCAACCAGATCCATTTGATTGGTTTAATGACAAAAAAGCAAAACAAACAATTACAGTAAAAATTATTTCAACAGACAATAAAGGCTTAATTGTAAGACCTGAGGGTTGTGAAATGGATTTTCCTATTAAAAAATCTAATATTGCAATAAATGCCCCAGATCAAAGAGCCTCAAGATTTACGGGTGGTGAAAGAATTGATTGTGCAATTTTAGACTTAGATTTAGATAAAAGAAAAGTTACATTAAGTATAAAACTTTTAGAGGAATTAGAAAAAAAAGAAGCTTTAGAGAAATATGGAGCCGAAGGTTCTGGTAAGAATTTACCATTCTCTTCTTTATCAGAAGACTTAAAAA
>Ga0209630_10005965_pt1 | contig 10155 bp, 7 predicted proteins | sample COG_01_FD_184745 | JGI IMG/M metagenome (GOLD analysis project Ga0209630, IMG submission 184745) | Pelagic Microbial community sample from North Sea - COGITO 998_met_01 (SPAdes) (version 2) | ecosystem: Environmental > Aquatic > Marine > Neritic zone/Coastal water | place: Helgoland, sampling... | reverse complement strand
ACAGCACTTTACCGTCCCTTGTTTTTTGAAATAGGGTCTCCTATGATGGTAATTTCTGCAATAGAAAATACGATGCTTTTACTACTAACATTATTTCTCTTCTTAAAAACGAATCCTAGAAAAATAATACGCGTAATTCTTGGCGAACCCCTGTTATTATACTCCATATTCTTTAGTTTATTACTCGCTTTTGGAGTAGGTATGGCTAGTACAAATTTTGGAGCATTAACACGCTATAAAATTCCATTTATGCCTTATTATTTCTCGTCTATTTATTTGATTTATTATTTAAACATCCAAAAAGAAAAAAGGAATATTTAGAATGAGTTTGGGATCATAAAACTATCTATTCTCGATACCATTCCTATGAAAAAACCGGAAGCAATCGCACTTAGCGAAGCGTTCTCACCGAAGGTAATTGACAATGATTTCAACCTATTGCACATTGTTCTGAATAACAAAAAAACATTGCCAGCAAAATGGGCTCACATTCATTTTTATGAGGAGTGAAAAACTCAAGAAAACTAGAACTTAATTCTAATTCCATATTGGAGAAATAGTTAATCCTTGGTCTTTGTCGCTCACCGCCGCGACTGGCTCCTTCTTTTTTTTGCAAAAAAAAGAAACAAAAAATGCTTTTTCCCCAATGACCACCTAAAATAAATAACTCTCTCTTCCTAAATGGTATGTGCGGTTGGGTGATCTACTGCGTAGCTTCCCAGCCTTACTATCCATTTAGTTTGAGCTCATCATTCATTTTACGCGGCACGCCTTTACACACTTTACATCAGAGTTCTAAATTTCTGCTTTATTTAGACTTCGCTCAATACAAGTATTTCTATCAATGGAACTTAGGTAAATCCACTTCCATAGCCCACGTTATTAAAAATAATAAGTGAAATTGATGCTAATAAGTCTGCTTCCAGTGTTCTTTTTTATTCAAAAGAAGCTCCTCCCCATAATTTTTAAAGTGACACGCAAAATGTCATTCAGAGCGATATTTTACTGAAAATTTATTTTCAACGTTAAATGACGTGATGAATCAAAGTAGGTGGTTGGTTATGTGTTAGATTGATCACTGCGTTTTGTATGACACAGCATTGAAAATTTACATCCATTTCTCATACCACATCTGAAACATTAAAACGTACCATAATTTGGTTTCGTATTCCTTTTTTCCGTTATAAAAATCTGTTTTTAATTTTGAAATATATTCCCAATTAAAAATACCTTGTTCAATAATGTTCTTTTCATTAATAAATGAATCAATTCGTTCTTTTAATTCTTCATTCATCCATTTAGCAATAGGAATTGCGAACCCCATTTTTGGGCGATCCATCATTGTCTTAGGAATATATTGATGTACAATTTCTTTAAGAATGTGTTTTTTTACTCCGTTATGGTATTTGAAATTATCAGGCAGCGTAGCTGCCCACTCAATAATGCGATGATCCAAAAATGGCTCTCTACCTTCTAAGCTTACACTCATACTGGCACGATCAACTTTTTGCATGATATCGTCTACCAAATACGTTTGGTAATCTATCGCCATCATATAAGCTAATGGAGAAAACGTGTCTTTTTTTAATTCATTACTAATGTATGCGGTATCTAACACATTCACAGAATCTTTCAATACTGCTTGAATTTGCTCATCTGTGTATTGTTGACTCAAACTCAACATTATTTTTTCGGGAGAAGGATCTTTCAATATTCCCTTTAATTTTTCATAGCGATTATGAAAATTGTATTTATTCTTTAGCACAGGAATGCTATTGGAAGGAACGGCATTCATTAATCCCGCTAGAGACTTTCGCGCAAAACCCGGTATTTTATTCAACTTATTACCGTAACGAATTAAATAATCGTAGCGATTATAACCTGCAAATATTTCATCACCGCCATCAGCACTAAGCGCAACTGTTACCTTTTCTTTTGCCATTTTACTCACCAACGTAGTTGGAAGAGCACTACTATCGGCAAAGGGTTCATCGTAATAATAGGGTAAATCATCAATTAAATCGATTGCTTCCTTTTGCGTACATGCATATTCATGATGATCTGTCCCCAGGTGCTTCGCTACATCTTTTGCATAAGGCGCCTCGTTCAATCCAATATCAGGAACACCAATTGTAAAAGTTTTCAACTTATCTGTCCTGTCTTTTTGCAATAAAGCGGTTACACAAGCACTGTCATAACCTCCGCTTAAAAACACGCCTACAGGAACGTCCGAAACCATTCTATACCCAAAAGCCGATTGTAATATTGTTTCTGTTCCAGATTTTGCTTCTTCCATGGAAATGTCCTGCTTAGGACTATTGTAAGCATCGTAAACATTCCAATAACGCTGCGAATTGTGTTTCTTCGTTTTTAAATCAAATAGTACATAATGACCGGGCTTTAATTTGGTGCAATTTTGAAAAATACAATGGTTTGTAGGCACATTTCCATATTGCATAAATGCAGCAACAGCATCCAAGTTAATCTCTTTTTTAAAATGAGAATGTTCATGAAATGCTTTCAGTTCGGAAGCAAAAAGAAACAAATCGTCGTTCCAATAATAAAAAAAGGGTTTTACGCCTACTCTATCTCTTACACAAAAAACTTCTTGTTTAATTTTATCGTAAATGACAAAAGCAAACATTCCAATAAACCTTTCTAAGCAGGATACTCCCCACTCAGCAAAAGCGTGTATTATCATTTCAGTGTCGGATGAGGAATTAAAACTGTGCCCTAACTGCTCTAATTCCTCTATTATTTCTTTATAGTTGTATATTTCTCCGTTAAAAGTAATCGAAAACTGATTAAACTGCATTGGCTGTTTGGCATTTTCAGTAAGATCAATAATTGACAACCTTCTATGCCCAAAACCAATTTGAAATTCATCTTCCGAGTGCAGATCAACACCACTTCCATCTGGACCGCGATGATCCAATGAATTAGTCATAGCCTCTAAAATTCCTTTAGACGATTGCTTGTTAAAATCAATTAAGCCAGTAATTCCACACATATTATATCTTATCTAATAGCTTAGCTAATTTTTTTACTTGATTTTTCATAGAGTATAAGTCCATTTCATCATCATCTTTAGAGAATCTATTTCAAAACTTTAAAATTCATTATATATTTCCTTTTCCCCCATAATCTATTTACACTCCTAAAAATAAAAATAAGCCAATTATTAATGTAATTCGTTTTAAAAATTAGCATTTCCGAATATTCAATTAAATCTCCTTTAAACCCATCTTTAAACCTATTGATACCAATCATTTGTTTCTCTCCCTTTTTGCTGTAACCACCAAAATCAAAAATTAATAGGCCATTTTTTTTTGAGATTTTGATTGCTTCAAAAAATGCTGTATGTAAAATAGGAAGCTTTTTAAACTCTGGTGAAGCAGCGCCAAAATAATAAAAGGCAGTATTACCTTGATAAACAATGATAATACCCCCTAGCAATAAGTTATTTTCGTTATACACACCTAATACAAACCCTTTATTGGAGTATTTTAAAAAGTTATGGATATTAACAAATGATTTTTTTGGATTAGGTAATGGGCTAATGATTTTTCTGTTATCACACATTAATTTATAAATCGCACTTAAACTTTCAACATCTTCTGTTGAAGCAATTAATTTTGTTGACAACCCTAGTTTACTAGCTTTTTTTATAGATCTTTTATGATTTGATGAGAATTTTGACAAAATTTCCTCATTAGATTGATTTAGTTTTAGATTAATAGAACACCAATTATTTTTGTTGTCAATTTTGAAAGGAGTTTTTTTTGAAATTTCATTTAATATTAAGGAACTATTTGAAGACAACCAACCAGGTTGAATAACTATTTGTCCAAATTTTAATTTTTTATAATAATTAAAAATTGATTCAATCATTAAAGGAATTGTTGCTGTATCTTTTGCGATTGGACCAAACGAAATATAAGCATATTTCATTTTTTCATGAATAATACAATATCCAATTAATTTATTATCATCAAATAGGCTGAAATAACATATTTTTTTAAATACTGTTATTTCAGCCCATTCTACATGCTGATCAATTGAAATATGATTTTGGGAATCAAAAAAATTGTTTACTGCAATTTTATCTTCTTGAGATAGCTGATAAGAAAAATTAGAATTAATCAAAAGGATAAGTTATTTAGTTATTTTACATATAAAATGGATCCAAGGCTCATTAAATCTTTTCCAATCTATTTTGCTTAAAGAAAGATTGTTTCCTGATAAGTCAAACGCTTTAATATCGGTAAAACCCATATTTTCAAGAGTTTCCATCTGAAATTTTGGCTTTATATATACATATTGATAATCAAAGTTATTTTTATCACCATCAATTACTTGTGCGTAATTTTCTTCAGAGAAAATTTCTTTGAAATTGTTATGGGCTCTAACTCCTTTGAATCTTTTATACTCTTTAATCCAGTTAAAAGGGTTTTTAGGTACTTGAAGTTTAAAAAGCTTAGGGATGTTGTAAAAGTTATGCGTTGAGAAGGCGAAAAATGAATCTTTTTTACCAACCCTTTTAATTTCTTTTAAAATTATAATTCTATCCTGATAATTAACACAATCAATCCCATTAAAACTAAATAATGTGAAATCAATTGAATCAGACTCAATAAATTTTAAATCCCGCGCATCAGCTTTATTAAAAGTAGTGTTTTTTGATTCTTTGTATTTATTATCACAATAGGTAATCATTTCTTGAGCATAATCAATTCCAATATAATTTTTAAAAACATCCGTAAATAAATCTGTTGTTCTTCCAGTTCCAACGCCTATATCCAACATTGTATTTTTAAAATTCATTTTTTTTGCATGTTCAAGAATCACCTTTTCTGGTTCTAAAATGTATTTTAATTTACTATAGTTGTCAATAGTTTCTTTGTTGTTATATATGTTTAAATTCTTGTTCATTGTTTAATAAAATTATGAAAATTATATAATTTGAAAATTGTTTCGTGGAAATTATTGTGATAAATGGAAATGCGAGGAACAGTTTCGTTTTTAATTCTAAAATCATAATAATTTTCTTGCGTTGAAAAAAGATATTTATAACCACTTTTTTTTGCAATATTTTTTACATTTTCATTAAAATCTCCATTTGGAAAAGCTATAGTATTTACTCTTGTATTTGTTTTCTTTTCAATTACTTTTTTAGAATTATCAATTTCATTTTCTAATTGATTTTTATTATTTATTGTTGAAAGTATATCATGGGTATATGAATGAGAACCTATTTCAACATTGTTATTTAAACAAGTATTTATGTCATCCCAATTCATCATTTGGTTTTGACTATAATTAAAGCCAGATAACTTTTTTAATTCTTTGATAAATCGCAACCTTTCTTCACAGCTGACTGCAAGTAATTCCTGGTATATTTTCATTCCAGATTTTATAGTTTGCTTTAAATCTTTTGATATCGTAATATCATAATTAAATAATTTAAAGACACCATAATCACCATTAAAATACATCAAATTAATTATGTCATTAACCTGTTGAGTCCATGGTATTAAGTCTTTCTCAACAGCTTCAATAATTATATTATGAACAACTGGAACATTGTATTTTTTTACTATGGGGAGAGCGTTTTGAATAAAATCTTTATATCCATCATCAAAGGAAATTAAGACTTTTATTTTATTGTTTTTCTTTTCAAGATTAAAGAAATCTTCAGTATTGCAAACATTGAAGTTTTTTGATAGATATTTAACCAGATCATCAAATACTTGTGTTTTTAAAGGAGGAAATAATATGTCAACGTTATTTGAAACTCTATGCAGGCATAATACAATTCCATAATTTTTCTGTTTTACAAATTTATGCAGAATTTTATGAAATTGTAAAACGAATAATATTTTAAAAATTGTGTTTTTCAATTATTTATTATTTAAAATATTATTAATTATAAGACCTAGTTTTTTTGCTTGTGTTTTTCTAGAATAGAATTCTCGTTCTTCATTGTTCTTTATATTGAGTGTTGTCTTATTAATTATAAAATTATCTATAATAGTTATTAATCCCTTTTGTGCTTCTTTTTTTGAATTCCAAACAAACCCTGATTTCGTCTCCGTTACAATCTTTTCTAGTACGTCTTTGTCTCCCGGACATAAAATAATAGGTTTTTGAATGCCTACATACTCAAATATTTTACTTGATGTTACACCCTTTAATCCTTGATGAGAAACCATTAATAAGAGATGTGACTTTTGTTGAATTTTAATGACTTTATCTTTACTCATTCGATCAGTAATGATATAATTGTCTTCATAGCCTTTTAATATACTTTCTATCCTTTTTTTTTGATGAGGATCAGCAAGTCCAGGGAAATAAATTCTGATTTTTATTATATTTTGAAAATGTTTTATTGTATCAATAAAGCCTTCTAAAAAAGGTTTAATATCTTGAGAGAAATAAAGAGACCCATTATAAGTTATTGTGAATTCTTCAAAGAGATGTTCTTTTTCAAATTCATTAAATTCATCTTCATCAAACCCATTCATAACAGTATGTCCAGGCTTTTTAATAAAGTCTCCAATACGTTTTGTATAAAAGTCTGAAATAGTAGTAAAACAAGTAGCTCTAGTCAGCCATTTCATTTCTCTGTTATAATCAATTGCTTTAAGTATTTTATTAGTAGTGTATAAATCTTGATTACCTTCTAATGAATACCATTGACTGGTGCTCCAATCGTCTCTGTAGTCTGCAATCCATGGGATTTTAAACTTTTTTTGCAAATCATGACCAAATTTAAAAAGAATGAATGGTTTAGCAGAAGTAACAATTAGTTTAATATCTGGATTAGCTTCTAAAAGTTTAACACTTTGATAATACAAGTTTTTATATGGAATCGTTTTTGTGGTGAAATTTTGAGAAATCACCTCAAATAGGGTTAGAAATTTCCCAAAAAGCTTTACGATTCTAGGAGATTTTTTTTCAGAAATTCTATCTCTCAAATTTTTATTATAAGGAAGTGAATAAAGTTCATAATTCTCGTGCTTTTCATGAATTATTTCACTTCCTAATTCCTTATCCCATCTTCTAGTTATAATAACCGGATAAATACTGGATTGGTTTAAGTATTTAGCCCATGAAAATACTCTGTAAGCTCCAGTAATATTACTTGGAGGAAAAAAATAAGAAATTATGAGTACTTTCCGCATTATTTGATTGCTAAGATAGTATTTGATTTTGTTTTGATAAATAAAAAATTGTAAAATGTATTATATTTATCGACATATATTTGTTGGCATGATAAAAAACATATTTTATTCTATCAATAAACTTTATTTTTGTTGTAATGGTAAAAAACAAATATGATTGTGTTGTCATTGGAACTAGTCCTTTAATGTTAATTGAGGCTCTATACAACTCTAAATTAGGGAAATCTGTAATTGTAATTGAAGGAAAAGAAATTATTGGAGGTTCTTGGCATTGTTTCGACCAAAATGAAATTGCGAACAACCTTGAAATTGGGTGTCATGTATGGCAGAAAAACACAGAGGTAACCAAATTCTTAAAAGATTATTTCGCTATTGACATTGAACCTAGGTTTCCGCAACCTAAATCTATCTTTTATGGAGTAAAATTACCCTATTATTTTATATATCTATTTTTAATTTTTAGAAAAATTAACTTTAAATCACTTTTTAAGTTGAATCATTTAGCTTTATATAAAAGCTTGGCCTTTGATTTTTTTCAAGAATTATTTAATCGATCTAAATATTATTATCCTGAAAATGGATCAAGTGAACTAATATCTAAAATTTTAAAAAAAATTAATGATTCTTCAATATCATTAATTTCTGGCAATCAAGCTTTGTCAATTGATCTTAATTCTATGACTTTATCATTGAAGGATGAAAATGTCATCAATTTCAATGAAATTATTGCAACAAATAAATTAGACATTGATCAAATTATTTTGCCAAATAATGATGTTTTCAAAATTAAGAAAAGAGAGGCCGTTATTCACAACCTATATCTTGTAATTGAGAACAGCCCAAAGACTACATTATCCTATGCTGAAACATTTGGAGATTCAGTTATTTATAGACTTTCAGATATGACATACCCAGATTCAACTTTATCTGAAAATGGGTTAAGACTATTGTGTGCTGATATTTTTCCTGCAACTTTTCATAAATATTCTCAGGAGGAAATAAAAACATTAGTTATTACAAGATTAATTAAATGGAAGATCATAAACGATAATTCTGTTGTAGTTAATCATTATTTGAATTCTTACAAGTATAACGGTCAAGGAAATGAAACCATTCCATTATTCAATTCGAAAATGAATCCAAAAATTGTCTTTTTAAAAAGCAACAACCTTATACCAAGTTTAGCAGATAACATTGAAAGGTGGAAAACAAAATTAAAATAACGTAAGACTTCTATTTAAATGAATAATAAATCCACCCTCTTTTTAATTACTTCAGGATTTCCTTATGGATACGGAGAACCATTTCTTGAAAATGAAATTGATTATTTAATAAAAAGGTTCAATAAGGTAGTAATAATATCACATAATACTAGTTCTCAATATAAACGTGAAATAAGTGATAATGTTGATATTTATAGGCTTCCTTATGAAATTTCAAAACTAGAGAAGTTAATAAGTTTAACTTCTGTTTTTAAGAGATTATTTTGGGAGGAAATTAAACATATAAGATACTCACTTAATATTTCATTGTCTTTAGGAATTATTAAAACTCTATTTATTTCGCTATATAATGCAAAGCGATTGAATAAACAATATGCCAAGATAATCTCAAAACACTCTAACAGCAATACGGAAAATTATTGCTATAGTTATTGGTGTAATGACTCTGCTTTAGCATTAACTTACTTAAAACTTAAAAACCCCAAATTTAAAACATTTTGCAGAATTCATGGATGGGATGTTTATTTTGAAGCAAGCTCAATTAATTATTTACCATTTCGCCAATTTATAGCAGATAAATGCGATATGATTTTTGCAATATCTAAAGCAGGTAGAAATTATGCTATTGATAAATGGAGAGCTAAACCTGATCAAATACAAATATCTAGGTTAGGAATCTCAAATAATTATAAAATCGTTTTTAATAAGTATGAAAAACCTATTCACCTTTTAAGTTGTTCCAATATCATACCGCTTAAACGGTTACATTTAATCGCTGAAGCATTAAAACAGATGAAAAATGTAAAGTTGAAATGGACGCACTTTGGCGACGGTACTGAAAGGAATCTCGTAGAGTCAATTATCAAAACATTGCCAAAATCAATTGAAGTTACATTAAAAGGGAGTGTTTCTAATAACGAAATTTATTCATTTCACAATTTAGAGTCCCCAAATTTGTTTATTAATGTAAGTTCAACTGAGGGTATTCCTGTATCAATAATGGAAGCAATGAGTTTTGGAATACCTGCAATAGCAACAGCAGTCGGTGGAACACCTGAGATAGTAAATAATGAAAATGGATACCTACTTTCAAAAGACCCAAGCACCAAAGACATTGCTGAAGTTATTCAGGAATTTTTAAATTTATCAGAACAAGAAAGGTTAAATAAGCAAAAATCTGCTTATAAAACCTGGCAAGAGAAATACAATGCAAAGACAAACTACACTCAATTTGTTGAAGACATACTGTCCTTATAAAGAATTAACAATTTATTTACATATTCTTTAATATCATATTTTTTAGCGTATTCTTTACAATAGTTTGAAATCTCAGCATATTTACCCTTATTTTCAATTAAATAAATGATTCTTTGAGCAAATTTTTCTGGATCTTGGTCATATATCATATATCCGTTTTTACCCTCTTCTATTAAATCACGATTTCCTTTTCCATCAAGTGTTATTACAGGTAAGCCTGCTGCCATTGACTCTAGAAGAACTAAACCTAAAGGCTCATAGGTGGCAGAATGCACATAAAAATCTGATTTATCGAGATATTCTTCAACTTTTTCTACTTTCCCTTTAAATATGACCTTCTCATCCAAACTCAAATTCTCTGCATAAGATTTAACCTCTTTTAATAAAGGTCCATCTCCTAAAAAAACGATTTCAAAATTGACTTTATTCTTAAATAACTCCCTTGCAACATCTATCATAAAGATTTGATTCTTCTTCTTAACAAATGACCC
>Ga0209630_10005962_pt1 | contig 10160 bp, 7 predicted proteins | sample COG_01_FD_184745 | JGI IMG/M metagenome (GOLD analysis project Ga0209630, IMG submission 184745) | Pelagic Microbial community sample from North Sea - COGITO 998_met_01 (SPAdes) (version 2) | ecosystem: Environmental > Aquatic > Marine > Neritic zone/Coastal water | place: Helgoland, sampling... | reverse complement strand
AAGAACGAGGAGAGCTTCGAGCCCTTGCCGTTCATCAAGTTCACAAACGCCAGCACGTCCGATCTCAACGCTCAGACGGACTCGAGGGCTAGTGTCCGACCCAAGGACTATCGCGTCGCCGGATTCAAAGTTGACGCGCCGCCTACGTCGCCCGGCCGCGTGGCTCGAGATTTGGAGATGGAGGCAACCGGCGCCGGGTCCCTGGCGTGGATGGATACGACGTTTGTGGATGGAGAGTTGAGGATCTCGAGGTCGCAATCCGGCGATCTCTTCATCCTCGTCAGGGATGATCCCAACGATTGAGTGGACTTCTCGTTTCCTATGTCAGTTATTCGTAGTCTTACATTCGCGTCGTGTTTCCCGCGCCGCCGTCGTCTCACCCGCTACTGTACAGTCTCACACCGTGTCTCACCCTACACCGCTCCCGCGACCGCCGCTATCGCCGTCGTTCCTACGCCGCAAGTGATCCTTCCCGCCGTATACATCGCGGCCACGATCATCTGCGCGATCCACGGGTTGGTGAACGCCGTGAGTGTGCCATATGTCCACGACGCGCCGCGGTACACCCCCACGCCCCAGTCCCAAACCCGTCTCGCCTTTCCCTTACCGTCCAGCCTGAGCTCCCCGAACGACTTGCCGAGGGCGCGCTGCAGTTGCTCGGGTGAAACCTGCACGGCGCGAGGGTGCGTCGCCACGTACCCCGCGATGAACGCCGCGATGGACTCGATCACGTCCTCCGCCTCCACGAATTCCCATTCGTCCTTGTCAGGGCCCGCGCCGGCCAGGTGCGAAGTGGACGAGGCCGGGTCGTGACTCTCCGCTTCGGGCTCCCAGAACGTCGGGTCGTTAACATCGAAGCTTTGGTGGAAGTGTCCATCCCCGGAAGGCGGCGTCTCCACCTCTCCCGGAAGGCCATCGTTCCCCATCGCTGCCCTCGACTCCCGCAACTTTTCGAGAAAATCCTCGGACTCCACCCTCTCCTGCACTTTGGCCAACACCTCATCCGTGCCCTCCGAGGTTGCGAGCTTGGCGCGCAGATACGCCGCCGCGGGAGCCCTCAGCCGCAGGAGTCGCCTGCTGAATCGGTTCACGGTGCGCTGCAGGCTTATGAGCAGCTCCCAAGACCCCCCGCCTTCGTCGTCATCTTCGCGAAAGTCAGCCTCTCCCGCCAAATTCTCTTCCCCGAGGAGCTCCGCCGTGGACGCGACGAGAGCGACTCGCTCCCCGACCGCCTCGGGTTCTTTCGAGATCTCGCTCATTCCTCCGACTCTGACCCGCGCGAAGGGTTCGCCGGGTCCGTCGGGTTCGCAGCACCGCGTGCGCTCGTGCGTTTGGGAGCGCCGAAGCGCCCAACTCTTTTCCCCTTCTTCTCGGCAGTGGTGAGTCATGCCGAGTCATCCATTTGCACGGCCGAGAGAACGCCGCCGGCCTCACTCCGAAATGTCGGCCGACGACGCGCAGCCGCAGCAGACGTGCGGCGACCACTGGAAGAGGTGGAAGCCATGGATAATCAAGAACTATCTCGTGCTGGGGTTCATCTTCGTCATCACCCTGGCGCTCTCGTGGCCGCTCCCCGGCCGAGAGCTCGGTACCCCGATGAGCGGTGACTTCCCAATCGCGCAGACGTGCTGCATCGTGGTTATCTTCTTCATCTCCGGCCTGACGCTCAAGACGGCGGATATCAAGAAAGCGCTCGGCGAGCGCGCGGCGCTCGCGTACGGCATCATCACTATCCTTTTCGTCACGCCCATGTTGGGTTTCGCCCTGGTGCAGATCCCGTTCGAGCCCGTGGAGTTCCGGTACGGCCTCGCGCTCTTCGCCTGCGTGCCGACGACGTTGACTTCGGGGGTGACGCTGGTGACGTCCGCCCTGGGTAATGGCGTGATGGCGCTCATGCTGACCGTCACCACGAATGTCCTCGGTGTATTCACCGTTCCTTTCATCTTAAACGCGGTGCTCCTTAGCGCTCCAGGGGGCGACTCCGGTGGAGCGGACACCGACATGGCGGCTGCCGCGGCCAAGCTCCTGCTGAAGCTCGTCATCTCCATCATCATCCCGATGGCGGTGGGCAAGGGGACCCGGGAGTTCGTGGAGCAGGCGCCAAAACTCACGACCAAGTACAAGACCGAGCTCGGGCTCACCAACAACTCGTGCCTCATCGCCATCGTCTGGATGAGCATAAGCAAATCCAGGGGGAAGCTGGTTCGCGAGAGCGCGCTAAACATCTTTGTCATCGTCGTCGCCGGCGTGACGCTGCACATGTTCTTCCTGGCCATGAACTGGGTGATGACCACCCCGGTGTTGAGACTGCCGGAGGCTGAGAGGCGGGCGGTGCTGCTGATGACGTCGCAAAAGACGCTACCGGTGGCGGTCACCATCATCGCGTACCTCGACGAGACGAGGTGGGGCGGGCACGGGTTGATTGCCATACCTTGCATCGTGGGGCACGTGTCGCAGCTCTTCATCGACGCGTACATCGCCTCGATCTGGGCGGGTAAGGACCCGAAGGAGATTGACGCGGCGAACGCGGCGAAACGTGCGGGGGGTGTTGTGGAGGAGGCTGAATCAAGGGCTGAGAATGGCGTGTCATCAGAGGCGAGGGTGGGCGTCGCGGGAGATACCAAGGCGTGAGTTGTTTAGTTTGCTTGTCATGAAGAGTTGTTTGCCATGAACAATCCGCTACTTGTATGCTACTTTCTCGGGGTCTTCTACCCCTTCGCTCTCCTCAGAGAACCTCGTCGAAGTGGTCTCGCTCGATACCCCTGCCCTGCCTGTATCTCCTGGACCCGCCGCGCGCTCCACCGAAGGGAAGCGAACGTCTCACGAATGGGTACCCGAGGATAGCCGCCGGGACCAACATGGCGATTCCAACGATGAGCATCACCGTCGCCATCGCGCTGGACTCCGCCGCTTTCTCCGCGAAGAACAGACTCCCCCCCGTCAGGTTCATGGCGGCGAAGAGGGGGTCGTGACCGTCGTGCAACACCGCGTGGCCCGCGCCGAGAAGCCGCACCGAGGAAAGCTTCGGCGGGTTGCCCTGCGACGGCGCTCGGATCCGTTTCCGCTCCGGGACGTCCCAGTTCCCCCTCGGACTGCAACCGTGGCCGCCGTACGTATCGTCCAGACCCCACGACCCGTCCGTCAGTCGCACCTTGGCGCACAGGTTCGAGGTGACCTCGTACGTGGTGCACGATCCCCTGTGGTAGTATCCCGCCCTCTGAAACTTGCACACCTTCCACCCGTTTGCGCCGCTCACGCGTCTGGTGATGAGGGGATACGACCCCACGGGCACGAACTCATCCGTCCCTCCCTCTCGTTTGACAACGATGGAAAACTCCTTGGGGGTCATCAGGTATTCGAGCACGGCCGTGGCGTTGTACGGCGCGTGGTCGGCGGGATCGTCGACCTCCTCCCGACCCGCGTCGCTTTTTGACCCGTCACCGTCTCCGTCCTCCCCGCCCGTGCCCGCTGGGGCGCTGGTAGGTACCCTGACGTTAGCCTTGATCTCTCCCAGCGTTGGAAGCCGGTCGGGTAACATCCCTTTGGCCTGCATGTCCGGAATCGCCACCGTCTCCAGCAGAGACGCCGTTTCGAACGCCACCGGGTCGTACCGGTGACTCTTTCCCCAGGCGTTGTCCACGGTTGGGGCCGTCTCGGTGAACACGGCGGGGACCGCGGTGTCCCCAAACTTGAACTCGAACGTCGTCCCGTTGAAAACGTCACTGTGCTCGGTGGTCCAGGCGTCGACAGCTGTGATGAATGGTAGATGGAGGGGAGGAGGTGTCGCGACGCGTCGTCAGATCGGATCGTTGTTGGCGCGGGAAAAACGGACGCGTGGGTGCCGAGCGTGGAACCGCGCTCCCTGGGTCCCGGGGTCTCACGCCTCTCACCTTTGTTGTACGCTTCCACCAGGTCCGTCTTGACGTGTCCGTAGTCCGCGCGTCTCATGATCACCGCTCCCGCGATGATCAGGGCCAATCCCCCGGCGAGTGCGAACACGGCGCACGATCGGCTCTTCCTCTCCTCGTTCACGATGAAGTCCTCGCGACTTGTACCCGAACGCGTGTACCGACCCCTTGGGCGCGTGGGCTGTCTCCAGGCGCCCGCAGCATCCATGACCTCCTCTCCCGCGCTCCTGTATCGCCTCATGACCCGTCGCTTCTCGCCTCTCGGGCTGCCCCGCGCGCCTCAATGTCTGCCTGTGTGCCACGACCCATCTTCTCTCAACGTTCGACATTTTCACGGCTGGTGCGCTCCGAAAAGAGCAGCGGCGCACCTCCATCCAGATCTGCACTCACACCGGCGCCACGACCCATTCCAAAGCCGCACGCGTCGAGGTGAGATCGATCACGACACCATGGGTGCGTTCAGTAACGGGCGCCCTCAGTCAGCCGGGGGCACGGGCCAGCCTGGCGGCTGGACGAGCAACGTTGCGAACATGGCGTCGGCGCCCAATCCGCTGATGCAAGGAGGCGCCTTTCCCGGCGCTCCCCCGCGGGCCTCGCAGCTCCCACCCCCACCCCCGACCTACCCCGGGGGAGGAGGGGGTTACGGCGCTCTGGCACAGGCTGGCAGGGCTTCCGGTGCGATGGGGGGCATGGGAAGCGGGCGCGGCGATGGATACTGGGGCCCAAAGCCCGGCGGATTCCAGGGCGGCGGCGGCGGCGACAAGCGCAAGTACCCCGGCAGCGACGACGTCTGGCGGCCGAACGACAGCGCGGGGAAGCTTGGCAAGCAGCCCAAGGGGCCCAAAAGTCCTTCCGCGAAGGCTCCGGCCAAGGTGGCCGGCGCCACCAAGGATGGCTCGCCGTGGCACCCGCCGCTCCGTCGCGTCACCGTCGCGCGGGCGGCCGTCGATGCGATGCGACACGCCTGCGACGCCGAGCTCCCGCCGGGACTTCTCGATCAGGCTGAGATCCAGAAGATCTCTTCCGTGCCCGACCTGAGCTACCTCGACCAGCCCGCACAAGCGGGGGATGACCTCAAGGCTGCACCCGCGAAGGTCATGTGGGCGCCTCCCCTGCCCAGAGACGGGGGACCGCACGGCGCGGTGCGTCGGTCGCTCCCGGTGTTCAAATACCGCCAGGCGCTCATCGACGCGTTCGAAAACAACCCGGTGACCATCGTGGAGGGTGAGACCGGAAGCGGTAAGACGACGCAGGTGGCGCAGTACCTGCTGGAGCGCGCCGCCGAGACTGGTGAGCCGGTGAACATCATCTGCACCCAGCCCAGGCGCATCTCGGCGATTGGCGTAGCCGACCGCGTCGCCGCGGAGAGGGGCGAGCGCGTGGGCCAGGGCGCTGTCGGATACGCCATCCGGGGGGAGTCGAGGATATCGGACAACACGCGTCTGCTGTTCTGCACCACCGGCGTGTTGCTGAGACGGCTGGAGAGGGACCCCACGCTCAAGGGGGTGACGCACGTCTTGGTCGACGAGGTGCACGAGAGGACGGTTGAGGGCGATTTCTTGCTTATGGCGCTCAAGGAGATGCTTCACAGGGGCGACGGGGATGACGACACGAAGTCTGGTGAGCGATCCAAGAAGAGCAAGAAGTCGAAGAAGAGCAAGAAGAGCCGCCTCGGTCCCGACGGCGGCGACGACGGATCCGACTCGGACAGCGACTCTGGAAAGTCCGCCGACAAGAAAGACTCAACCGAACGGCCCGAGACCACCGTCAAGCTCGGACTCATGAGCGCGACGATGGACGGTGACGTACTCGCGAGGTACTTCGACGATGCTCCGAGGGTGTCCTTCCCGGGCCGAGCCTTTCCGGTGGCGACCCTCCACCTGGAGGATGCCATCGCGGTGACGAAGCACTGGGTGGACCGTCAGGCTGAGTGGTGTCACGGCTCGTTCGCGCACCAGCGCAAGGCGGGCAAGGCTGCGTCCAGAGACGACTCCCTTCGTCCTCCGTCCGAGAACGAGTGGTTCTCCAGGCTGTCCCGCTCGTCGAAAAACCAGACCCGCGCGAGATCTGCGTGCCGGGCGCTGGCGCAGCTCGACACCGACGTGGTCAACAAACAGCTCATCGTCGAGCTGGTGCAGTGGTTCGTCGGTCAGGCTGGCGGAGATGTGGACAGGGCGCTCCAAAATCTGCCGGGTTCTAGGGATGACAGGTGGGATGCGGGCATGGCGGACAAGGCTGAGGCGAGGGGCGACATGGACACCGCCGCCATTCTGGTCTTCCTCCCGGGCACGAAGGAGATTGACGACCTTCGCGAGACTCTGGTGAACGTCGCCGGGCGGACCGCCGGTGGTAACTTTGTGCTCGACCCCAACTGGATCCTACCCTTGCACGGATCTCTCCCTCCCGATGACCAACGGAAGGTGTTCGAGCGTCCCCCGAGGGGCGTGATGAAGGTTGTCCTGTCCACCAACGTCGCCGAGACTTCAATCACCATCGACGACGTGGTCTGCGTCATCGACACCGGACGCGTCAAGGAGGAGAGGTACGACGCGGAGAGGCTGATGAGCTCTCTGGATGACGTCGCGGTATCGGCCGCGGCGGCGAAGCAGCGGCGCGGTCGCGCTGGACGCGTCCGGCCCGGCATCGCCTTCCACCTCTTCACCTCTGACTCGCTCGAACGAATGAACAGGTACACGGACCCGGAGGTGCGACGAGTGGGTCTGCAGCAGCTGGTGATGCGGGTCAAGGCTCTCAACCTCGAAGGTAACGCCGAGGCTGTTTGCTCCAGGCTCCCCGAACCGCCTCAAACCGCGGCGGTACACAACGCGGTAGAGGATCTGCGATGTATCGGCGCGCTCGCAGCCGCTGACGAGCATCTCACCCCGCTGGGCAAGCTCCTCGCGCAGCTTCCCACGGATGCGAGGTTGGGCAAACTGGTCGTCTACGGTTGCGCGCTGGGTCTGGCTGACGAGGCACTCACTCTCGCGTCCTTGCTCGGATCTAGGTCACCTTTTCTGATGCCCGCGGAGGCTAGAGAGAACGCGGACGCGAGCAAGAAGAGGTTCGGGACCCCGCCCCAAAGCGACGTCCTCGGCGCGCTCGCCGCGTACAACGAGTTTGACTCCATTCGGGGAGAGGCTAGGTTTGGCTTTGCCCGGGAGAGGTTCCTGTCCATCAAGACCCTGCAGCAGGTGGCGAACAACAAGCGACAGCTGTTGGAGAACCTGTCCACCCTCGGCGTGGTACCCAGGGGCTTGCGCGCGAACCACACCGAGTGGGTCGGGCGAAAGAACGACGGGACAGACGGGGTGCGGCTCGTCCTGGGTCAGACTCCCACCGCGCTCGCCGTCTCGTCTCAGATGGATGAACAAAACGGACGCGAGGAAGGTGCGTTCGAGGCGGGCCGCGGCGCGGTGCCCACGGGTCTCCTCGCCGCTCTCCTCTGCGCGGGTCTCTACCCTCAACTCGCGTACCTCTACGCGCCGCCCACGAAGAAGGGTGCCGCCAGTTCATCCGCCGTGAAGCTCCACGTCAGGCCGGCGGATCGAACACTTTCCGAGCCCGATCCGGCGTCTGTCCACCCGAGCTCCGTGAACTCTTCACTGGACGGCTCCCAGTGGCGCTCTTGCTACGTCGCCTTCCACGAGCGCGTCAAGACGACGAAGGTTTACGTGCGAGACTCCACCCCGGTGCCCCCGCTCGCCATGATGCTCCTGGCGGGAGGTGAGCTCCAGCGCGAAAACGGCGCGGGTAAGGATGGGCAGCAGCTCTACGAGACTGGAGGAGACGGGAACGATGACATCCTCGCCCTGGACGACTTCTACCGCCTGCACGTGCCCCGCGGCGCGTGCGATCTGATCCTCAAGCTCCGCGAACGTATCCAGGCGCTGGTCCGTCGACTGGTGAACAACAGCGGAGAGATCAAGGGGAAGAAGCAGTACAACCCTCGAAGCAACGATCCGACCCCGGCGCCACCTTGGGCCGGAGATCTCGAAGGGGAGACCGTCGTTCGCGACCTGGTCGACACTCTTTCTCACATCTCGAAGTGGGAGGACGTCAAGGTGGCGGCCGAGCTGAGCGCGCAAGAGAAGAAGAAGATGGAAGCGCGGCGCAGGCACGAGGCCAAGCTCGCGGAACAGCGAAGGCTCAAGGCTGCGAGGCAGGCGACGCATAACAACAGGGGCGGCCGCGGTGGTTCGTTCCGCTCTTACGGCGGTGGCGGCGGCGGCGGAAGGAACAGAGGCGGTCGCGGCGGCGGCGGTGGCGGACCCGGCAAGAGACAACACTGGAACAGCTCGAGAGGCGGCGGCAGTGGAGGCGGGGGTGGGGGGAAGAGGCCCCACGGCGGCGGCGGCGGCGGTGGCGGTGGTGGACCCAACAAGAGGCACAAAAAATTCTGAGGCCATAGATATCATCTTGAAATACGTACGTACGTGGGTTCATCCGAACAGCGGGTGAGAGATCATTCAGGTGAACACTGACGAAAGGGGTCGAGAAATATCGACCCGCTTGGACCCGACGAGATTTCGGGAGCAGATGAGGTTTCACAACTGGCCACGCGTCGGCACTATGGGCTGCTTCGGTCCACCCCGGACCAAACTTCCCGACGCGGCCAGCGCCCATCTCGAGCGTATCGTCGGAATAGTCGGCGAGTCTTATCGCGGGCCTGCCAAGTGCCTGCTCATCAGTGACATTGGGGAGGTCCAGTGAGTCATTCAATCCCTCAGCTCGCGCCCCCGAATCTCAGCGTTGACTCACGCAACTGGCCTCCACAGGTACGAATCGGACGGGGATGTGCATGCCGACATGAAGACAGTGGAAAATCTTTGTATTCTGAAGCGTGCGTCGCTCACCGCAGGGCAGTCCGTACCCGCGATGCACCTGAGGACAGTGACCGGGGTAACCTCGTTGTACGACGCTGGAGATGGGCACATTTTCGCTGTGTGCTCGGAGATGCACCCAACCGCTGCGGAACTCTTCGACGGGGAGGCGGCTGAGGCGAGCATCGGAGAGGTTCTCCGGGAACTAAAGGACTCTCTTGGAACGATAGCTTGATTAGTAGTCTCTAGAGGTAGCATTCATAGAACACTGTAGCTAGCTAGTTAGTGATTGACCGAGGCACGAACACGGCGGCGGTCGGGTTCAGTTTCGCCTTCGCTGCAGCCTCCTCTTCCAGCCGCTTCTTGTTCGCGAACAGTTTACGACCTTCCTTCGCATCATCGAGCATCGCCTTGAACTGCTGCTCCGCGCCGCTCTCATCCAGCACCGCGAGCGCGGAGATCCTCATGCGCTTGCCGACAATCTGCCCGAGCCGACCTCGGGTGAGAGCGAAGATGAGGGGCGTGCCGTTCGCCTTGGCCTCCTCGATGATTTTGCCGAGCACGTCGTCCAAGCCTCCCTCTTGCTCGGTCTCCTCGATGTTGGGCGCGATGACGAGCGCCTTGGCCCGCTGCAACGTCACGTACTTGTGCACCTCCCGCAGGCCGAACACCAGGCGGCGACGCATCTTGGCTTTGATCGGGTCCTTGAAGTAGAGACGGTCCTGGAACCTCTTGAGCTCACCGATGCATTCCACCACCGACTTGTTCACCTCTGGGGTAACCACCTGCTCGGCGTACCTGATCTTCACGTCGGTCCCCATGAAGGTGTTCATGTTCTTCTTGGACGTATCGTTCGTGCTGCCCTCAACGCCGGGGGGGGAAGCCTTGAGCTTTTTCTGCGCCCGTTTGCCCGTGCCCGGCGGATTGGGCGGTTGTACGACCTCGCCGGCCGCTTCCCTCTCCTTCCTCAAGAGCGCCTTCTTGTGGTAGGCGCCCTCGATGTGCATCTGCCACGCTCCGTCTCCGGAAACACTCTTGCCGCACACGTCGCAGACCACCGTGGCCTGCTTTGGCCTGTCCTTCTTATTGCCGGCGTCCTTCTTTTTCGTCTCCTCGGGCTGCTTGAACCAGTTGACGGGGTTCAGAGCTGCCCATACGCCCCCGGGTTTATTCGCCTCGGGCTCGGGCTCTGAAACGGGCTCGGGTGCGGGATCTGCCTTGAGCTCGGGCACGGACTCTGCCTTGAGCTCGGGTGCGGGGTCTGCCTTGAGCTCGGGCACGGCCTCAGGCTCGGGCTCGGGCACGGCCTCAGGCTCGGGCTCGGCTACAGCTTCGTCAACCGCCTCGTACTCGTCATCCTCGTCGTCATCCTCGTCGTCCTCAAGGTACACGAGATCGACGCCAACGACGCCCTCGTCTCCCTCCGGCACGA
>Ga0209630_10005960_pt1 | contig 10163 bp, 10 predicted proteins | sample COG_01_FD_184745 | JGI IMG/M metagenome (GOLD analysis project Ga0209630, IMG submission 184745) | Pelagic Microbial community sample from North Sea - COGITO 998_met_01 (SPAdes) (version 2) | ecosystem: Environmental > Aquatic > Marine > Neritic zone/Coastal water | place: Helgoland, sampling... | reverse complement strand
CCAGCATCCGCCCAAGCTGTCCACTGCCAAGAATGCCAATGGTTTTTTGCGGAGCGTATGGCAATGGATTATTCCGGCGCTTCGGCAACATTATCGGTCTGGCTTTGCCGCCATGCGATAATTCTTCGGCCAAGATCAGCATCGGACAGGGCAAGAATCTGCACCGCCAGCAACGCCGCATTTTTTGCGCCAGCAACGCCAATGGCGAGGGTGCCAACCGGAACGCCAGCAGGCATCTGCACGATTGATAATAGCGAATCCATGCCTTTCAGCGCCGCCGATTCAACCGGAACACCAAGAACTGGCAAATGCGTATGAGCCGCAATCATCCCGGGCAAATGCGCCGCGCCGCCAGCACCAGCAATGATCACGCCAAAGCCGTTTTCATGCGCGGTTTCGGCAAATTTGGATAACCGTGCCGGTGTGCGATGCGCCGAGATGATTTTCACCTCATGCGCCGCGCCAAACTGATCAAGAATATCAGCAGCGGCTTTCATGGTTGACCAGTCAGACTGGCTTCCCATACAGATGGCGATGCGGGCTAGCGATGATTTTGCGGTCATGGAATTCTCGATTTACGTCTTGAAATGGTCACGTCTTGAAAGGGCTGGAATAAGTCAGATGACTGCAGGCTGGCACTATCAACGGAGATCAGTCTGCTTGATTTACCACCATCAGGCAATGATATCTGGCAAAATCCGGCTTCGTAATTTGGCCATTTCGTCCTTCAGCACAAGTTTGCGCTTTTTCAGCCTTTGTAGCTTTAGCTGATCAAACGGCAAAACCTCACCAAGCCGTTCAATCACCGAATCAAGATCGCGATGTTCGCTCTCCATCATGGCGATCTGGTTTTGAATATTGCGTTGTAGGGCGTCGGAGTCTTTGTCCACATACCGCTCCTTTGCGTCATGTGCCAATCTGGCTGCCTTATGGTAATTCGGACATGTTTGAGACCTGTTCTTCGGTCTGTGTTGATCCGCCAGCCTTTTCAATGGCGGCGTTCAGGTCATCTTGCCGGCAAAGGCCCAGCATCGCCGGATGTTTTGCCGTGATATTGGCAATATTCCAATGTGACCGGTCACGGATCTTGGCGATGGTTTCCTTGGTTGTGCCAATTAATTTGATGATTTGCGAATCTTTCAATTCAGAGTGATGTTTTACAAGCCACATGATGGCGTCAGGCTTGTCGCCACGGCGTGCCACTGGCACATAGCGCGGGCCTTTGGTGCGCCGATTCGGTGTTGGCAAATGCGAAGATGCCAAAACCAGAACCGCTGTGTGATCAGCTTCGCAACGATCAAGCTCGGCGCGGGTCAATTGTCCGTTCAAAATCGGGTCATAACCTTGAATGCCAACGCCAGCCTCGCCATCGGCAATCGACTGAACCTCAAGCGGATGAAGATTACAAAAGGCACCAATCTGGTCAAAAGACAGCGCGGTGTTATCAATCAGCCATACGGCGGTGGCTTTTGGCATCAATAGTTGTGTCATATGTCTTACCTATTGCCGCCCCGGCGCGCTCCGTAAAAATGATGGGCGAGTCAGGTGCGTTTCATTCGTTGAGATTAAGAGAAAACGTATCCCCTGTATAAAGGGGATTGCGTAATATTGCAAAGCCTGCCTTCCCCGAAGCGTCGAAAAAGTGCAAATTAGGGGGAAAACAGCCGTGAAAAAGGCCGTGGAAAAGGTGATGAAAAGCAGGAGCGGGTGATGGATGATGAATTAGACCGGTTACAGCCAGCCGGATTGCCAGCCGATAAGCAACGCTGGAACATCGAGGATTTACAGGCCTATGTCGCGGCGATGCAGGCCGAAATCACGCATGTTGAATCGATGATTGCTGAAAAAAACAAGGTTCAGTCGGCAGCCAATGCCCTGTTTGGCGGTGGTGATTAGGCCTTTTATAACTAAGGCTTTTTATGATTTATTTTGGCGCGGCAATGGCTGCATCCAATCAGCTAGCGCCAATCTTGCGGCATGACCATTGATCATTAGATCATTCATCGTTGAGTCATCACCATCGGCAGATGTATCAAGAATATCATGAAGGTCACTTAGTTTCAAAAGTGCCAAACAAATTGATTTTGCGTCCGTCTGCCCATGCGTGCCGGTGATCGGGGCTATTAATGCGGCTGCAGTTTTGCTTTTTCCAATGACGCTGCCCTGCCAAGAGATATCACTATCAATGGCTGGTGGAGCACCAGCGATGGTTAACGGCACAAGGCGGCGTTTGACTAATCCGCGATAATGCGTGCGTGCGGTCACTTCCTGACCAACATAACAGCCTTTTTCAAAATCAACCGCACCAAGCCGGTCAAGGCCTGCCTCAAGCATCAAGGCGCGTTCAGGGGTCAGATCAACCGACCCTTCGGGAACGCCGGCGGCAATGCGGTTTGCATGCCAGCGATCAATTTCGCCCATTTGCGCTGGCAGATGAATTGCCTCGACCAGACAATGGCTGCCAAGTTGTGGGCTTCGCGGGTCATGGCAGGACATAATCATCGGGGTGACGCTTGTTTCAGCGTCCTGCTTGCCAAGCAACAGAACAAGCCTGATATCAGCTTCAACCGCCAGATCAATGGGTCGCCGCAACCGATAGCGGCGAAGACGGGTAAACAGATCATCACGCCGTGCTGCATCGCTTCGCAGCAAAAACCGATCCAATGCGGGCCGGTAAACCATCATATCGATTAGCACACGGCCTTGCGGGGTTAACAGCGCCGCTGGGCGACACGCGCCAATTGGCAATGTTTCAACATTTGCCGTGATGATTGATTGCAAAAAAGCACACGCCTCATCGCCAGCAACCGAAATAAAGCCGGTATCAGGATGGCAAATCGGCAATTCATCAGATGTCAGTGTCATTGATTGGGCTCATATGGCTAAAGGCGGTAACGCATCTAATCGATGATGGTTACGTTACCTTGGTAAGGGGCAATGTAAAAGCGGCGCTTGCTGGCCCAAAAGCAACGTTTCTTGTCAGGCCATATTTCGCGGTAAGTCGGCGTGTCGGCAAAATAGTAAATCTGTGTGCAGCCAAAATAGCGAACCTTGAATTGCTTGTCACCAAGGCTTAGCTTGCCGCGATCAGTTCGTGAAATGCGAATTTTTGGTATGTTTGCCGAAAAGCACTGACCCTTTTTATTGCCGCGGCAGGCGGTTTCGGTCGAGCCAAGCATGCGGATATAGCGAAGCCGGCCTTCGGCAAGTTGAAACCCCTCATCATCAAACATCTTGCAGCCATCATCAGGTGCGCGCTGGCGTTGGGAAAATTCACAAACAAACCAGAACCCTGGCCATTCTTCGCCATCAACGGCAAATCCCGTGCTTGACGCCGCGCTTGGATTTGGCACGGCAAAGCTAATGACAAGGGCAAATATGAGGGTCAAAAAGCGGTGATTCATAAGACTATCATTCACAAAGCTTTCCGAAAATGCAAGACAAGCATGGCCATAATCTGCGCGCCAAAAGCAAGCGCGATATTCATCCCAAGCAAGGCGTCCAAACCCAAACCAGCATCAATCATCCACCCCATTAACATTGGTGACAAGGCCGATGCAAAAACCCCGACAGGCATGAACAGCGCTTTGATTTCGCCCATATAGCGGGTGCCATAAACCTCGGCGACCAAGGCAGCATTGGTGGCGTGCGGCATGCCAATGGCCAAACCAAAAAGAATAAAAAACAACGGCACGCCAATTTCGGCTGATCCAAGCCAGAGCGCAAGGCAGGCCAAGGTATTTGGCAAAAGCGTGTGCGCAGCAACGCGGCGCGCCGAAAACCGGTCAATGAGCTGGCCGACGGTCAGGCTGCCAATCACCGCAAAAACAGCATAAAGAACATAGCTTGCTGTCCATGTTGACAGGGCAACACCCTTGGCTTCGGCCAAATAGATTTGATGAAATAACAGGCCGGTCAAAACAAAAGATGGCACTGCGGCAAGCCAGATGAAGCCAAGCCAGAAGGCCGGATCGCGCAAAACCTCTTTGCGCCGCCATTGTTTTTGACCGCCATAGGCATGATCGGGCATTGGCTGATTTGCACCAAGGCCATCAAGCCCTTCGCCATCTTGTAATCGGGTGCGCTGTGTCAAAAGCCGCAGAAAAGGTGCCAGCGTTAAAAAGGCAATCAATGGCAGGCCAATCCATAGGCTTCGCCAGTCAAAAACGGCCTGAAGCGCAACAATGCTTGCCGGTCCAATGGATTCGCTAAGCGTGTGGCCAAGTTGGGCAATTGAAATGGCGCGGCCACGCGTCACAATATAGCGCCGTGCCATGGCGGTTGTGTAGACATGCGTCATCATGCCTTGACCAAACATCCGCAGCAAATATAGCCCGCCAACAAGCATCCATAATGATGAAATCTGACTAAATAGAATGGCCGCCACACATAGGCTGCCAAGAATGAGAATCGCCAGCTTCTCCAGCCGCATCATATCGGCAAGTTTGCCAAGCCAGATCAGGCTGATGGCGCTGGCGGTTGTGGCAAGCGCGTAATAGGTGCCAAAGTCACCATGGCTAAGATCAAGCGCGGCACGAATTTGCCCTGAAAAAAGCGAAATGAAAAAAGTCTGACCAAGCGATGACCAAAACGCCATTAACAGCCCAAACAGCAAAAACCGCCATTCGGTCAAAACAAATTCGCGATTGCCAATAAAGCCGGTGGGGGTGATTGGTGGCAGGGGTGATGGGTTGGTTGTCATGCCGCAGTTCAGCATGATGGCATGACGCTGACAAGCGGCAAGATCAAACCGGCGAATGACAGGCAATTATTTTTGCCAAAAAACTTGAAATGGCATCTCGTCATGCCCACATGATTTTTATACCAATGATCCTGATACACAGCGACAAATGGGCCGGCTTTCCGGTGCGTTACTGGCTGCGCAATGACAATGTTTTCTCGCAATGAAAGCTGGTTTTGTTGCCATAGCCCAAAAACAGCTAGCCCGAAAATAGCTGGCCCGAAAAGGTCTGGGATGCAGGATCAAGGTGATTTATGTGATTTGGTAGATGGCCAAATGGGGGAGTAGTGTGATGCAAAGTGATAAATTTACGGCCTTGGTACGCAATGCCATTGGTGCCGCACAATCGGCAGCATTGGCGGCAAATCATCAGAAATTGACCGCCGAACATGTTTTGGCAGCATTGCTAAAAGACGATAATATGACGGTTAAAATGCTGCTGGCAAAGGCGGGCGCTGATAGCGCCTCATTGTCGGCACTGCTAAAGGCCGGTCTTGATAAATTTCCGCAAGTCACCGGAAGCGGCGCAGGCCAGTTGCAGCTTGATGCTGATCTGGCGCGGATTTTTGCGTCTGTTGAAGCCGAGGCCAAAGCCCGCCATGACCAGTTTATCGCGGTTGATCTTTTGCTTCTTGCCATGACGAAATCAACAGGGTCAGTTGGCAGAATTCTGAAAAAGGCCGGTGTTGAAGCCGCCCCGCTTGGTGCGGCGATTGACGAGATGCGCAAAGGCCGCACCGCCGATAGTGACGCTGCCGAAGATAGTTATGATGCCTTGTCACGCTATACAAGCGACCTGACCGAAGCGGCGCGTAATGGCAAGCTTGATCCGGTTATTGGACGCGATGCCGAAGTGCGCCGGACAATCCAGATTCTGGCACGCCGGACAAAGAATAACCCAGTTTTGATTGGCCAACCCGGGGTTGGCAAAACGGCAATTGCCGAAGGGCTGGCGCAACGTATTATCAATTCTGATGTGCCAGAGGCGCTTGCCAATAAAACCCTGCTTTCGCTTGATATGGGAGCGCTTGTTGCCGGGGCGAAATATCGTGGCGAATTTGAAGAGCGGCTGAAATCTGTGCTGAAAGAGGTGCAGGACCGCGATGGCGAGATTATCCTTTTCATTGATGAAATGCACCAGCTTGTTGGCGCTGGCAAAACCGATGGCGCGATGGATGCGTCAAATTTGCTGAAACCCGCTTTGGCGCGGGGTGAGTTGCGCTGTATCGGTGCCACAACCCTTGATGAATATCGGCAATATGTTGAAAAAGACGCGGCGCTAACACGCCGGTTCCAGCCGGTATTTGTTGATGAACCATCGGTTGAGGACACGATTTTCGTGCTTCGCGGCCTCAAGGAAAAATATGAACTTCACCATGGTGTGCGGATCACGGATGATGCGCTCGTGGCAGCGGCGCGCCTGTCGCAACGCTATATCAATGAGCGGTTTTTACCTGATAAAGCCATTGATGTGATGGATGAGGCGGCAAGCCATTTGCGGATCGAGGCCGATAGCAAACCGGCTGATCTTGACCGTACCGACCGCCAGATCCTGCAGTTGAAAATTGAACAGGCGGCGTTGCAAAAAGAGTCGCGTAAACCCGATGAAAAGCGGCTTGATGCGATCGCGGCCGAGCTTGCCAATCTTGAAAAACAATCCCAAACGCTGGGCGCGGCATGGAATGCGATCAAGGCCAAAACGGCTGAAGTTGTCAGCCTGCAACAGGCAATTGAAGATGCGCGCCACGCGCTTGATGTGGCGCAGCGCGACGGCAATCTTGAAGCGGCAGCCGAACTGACTTACGGCAAATTACCGGCGTTGGCGCAGGATCTTGCCGCCGCCAAGGCCGCTGTTGCCGAATCCGAATTGTTGAATGAAGAAGTGACCAGCCAGCATATCGCCAGCGTGATTAGCAATTGGACAGGTATTCCGGTTGATAAGATGCTGGAAGGCGAGCGTGACAAATTATTGGCAATGGAAGATTACATTGGCAAACGGATCATTGGGCAGGCCGATGCGGTCAAGGCGGTTGCCAATGCCACAAGACGTGCGCGCGCCGGCCTTGCTGACCCTAACCAGCCAATGGGAAGTTTTTTGATGCTTGGCCCAACCGGTGTTGGCAAAACCGAACTTGCCAAGGCGCTTGCCGAATTTCTGTTTGATGATGATTCGGCCATATTGCGGATTGATATGTCCGAATATATGGAAAAACACGCAGTCGCACGGCTGATTGGCGCGCCTCCTGGTTATGTTGGTTATGAAGAAGGCGGCGCATTAACCGAAGCGGTGCGGCGCCGGCCTTATCAAATTGTGCTGTTTGACGAAATTGAAAAGGCGCATCCCGATTTATTCAATATCCTGCTTCAGGTGCTTGATGAAGGCCGGTTGACCGATGGCAAGGGGCGGCATGTCGATTTCCGCAATACGATGATTTTACTGACCTCAAATATTGGTGCAGATCATCTTTTGGCGCTTGATGATGACGCGCCTGCCGAGGCCGCCCGCGATGAAATCATGACCGAAATGCATCAGATGTTCCGGCCTGAATTTTTAAACCGGCTTGATGAAATCTTGCTGTTCCGGCGGTTGTCACGAAATGATATGGGGGCCATTGTCACCATCCAGATGGCGCGGTTGCAATCACGGCTTGCCGAACGTGGTATAAGCCTTAGCCTTGATGAGGCGGCGCAAAACTGGCTGGCGGCACAAGGCTATGATCCGCAATTCGGCGCACGACCATTACAACGGGTAATCCAGAATAAGGTGCAGAACCCGCTTGCCGAAGCCTTGCTTGATGGCCGGTTTCAAGATGGCGATGTGATTGCGGTTGGGCTGGATCAGGCGGCTGATCGGCTGACCTTCAATGCGGTTGCGCCGCTTGCCGATGCCGTATAACCATTCGCCGATACTGTCGTTCAAGCTTAATTTCTGGCCATAGATTTGCCTTACTCAGGCGATAATCAGTTACCCAATATAACATGTCTAAAGGCTATTGAACGGCATCAGGCTTGTTTAAATCCCCACGAAATAGGAACAAAGGCCTCGCCTTTAAAGATGGCGGTCAATCAAGGGTTATCAAATGAATAGGATATTTTTAGTAGTCACGCTTGTGTTTCTTGGCGGGTGCAATGCTGCTTATAATGAAGCGGTGAAGCGGCAGTTGGCAGAAGGATACAGATGGGTTCAAATACCTTGTCGTCCGGTTAATCCTGATGTGCCAGCGATCATGATTGATGCCCCTAACGGACGCAAGTTAGTTTGCAACGTTCTGAGGAAGTAGCGCCGCCTGCGGACAATTCTTTTACATGGAAATTTAGCCGCCCGCCCCAAAGCCAAGCTGTCATTGGTGGATGATCGCAGCATCGCCTATTGACGGATTCCGAAGCTCTACTATCATGCGGCAGGATCTGGGGTCGGATATGGCTGGTGTTTGGGGGAGGAGTCGATTGCGCGTCTGCCGAATGATTTTTTCTTATCAATATTTAGCCATCCTAGTGATCGTCAAAGGGTTTTTTGAAGTACCGTTAGGATGGGCAGGACAATATCAATGATCGACACATCCATTGAATTAAATGCTGATTTTACCCAGCGTGTTGTGGTCAAACCCACTGAATATGTTTGGGAATCGTCACCAATGCCCGGTGTTGAGCGTATGAAGCTTGACCGCATTGGCGATGAAATTGCCCGCGCCACCTCTTTGGTGCGCTACGCCCCCAATAGCAGCTTTTCACCACATGAACATGCAGGCGGCGAAGAAATATTTGTGCTTGATGGTGTGTTTGGTGATGAACATGGGCAATACCCAGCAGGCACCTATATTCGCAATCCTATTGGCACCAGACATCAACCGGTAATCAGTGCCGAAGGGGCTACCATCTTTGTGAAGCTTCACCAATTTAAGCAACAAGACCAAAGCCAGTTTGCGACCAACACCAATGCCCAGCCTTGGCACCCCGGATTGGTTGATGGCCTAAAGGTCATGCCTTTGCATCAGCATGAAGGCGAGACTGTTGCGCTTGTGAAATGGGCGCCCAACACACAGTTTAATGCACATAAACATTGGGGCGGCGAAGAAATATTTGTGCTTGAAGGCACTTTCTATGACGAGCATGACAGCTATCCCGCGGGAAGCTGGCTAAGAAGCCCGCATCTCAGCGAACATTGCCCCTATACCAAAGATGATGGCGCGTTGATTTTTGTCAAAGTTGGGCATTTGCACGCGAATGAAATTAAAGCATCAAATTAGATTATAAAATCAGATCATCAAGTGACGTCACGAAATCAGACTATCAAATATACGTGTGGCAGGGGGGTGGTTCATGCCCACCCGTACTGATGTACAAACTGATGTACATATCGTGCCTGTTGACAGTGACTCACCAATACGTAACCTATTGAAAGTACAAACAGTGAGATGTGCATTGGTGCTGTACGAGGGCAATTAGTCCGCCCCCGGGCACCACTTTTTCTTAAGAAAATCAATGGCAACCCTTAATCACAGCTTCTGTTGGTTGTTGACGTTGAACATGGTTCTATGGCCTGAATTAGCCCTTTGTCACTCTAAAAGTGACCCAAGAGTGACAGAAGAGTGACAAGAAACACGGGTATCTTCAGATTTTTGTCTGGATGGAGCTATTGGTCTTTCTTAAGAAACGGGAACCTAAGGTCACGTCAAACCACGACACTTAAGAAGTAAGTTATGGGCCATCATGCAATGAATACCATTGTTGTCTACAGCATTACCTAAGCAAACCAGAGTAACCTATGCTGCCTCATGGTCGGGGGCTTTGCTTATGCACGAAGGCTAAGTTTAAACAAGTTGCGGGTGCTTTATGCAGAAGTTATCCCTCATCTAGGTACACAAATGATTGAGACAACCTAGGCAGCTAACTTACCTTGGCTCAAACATGATTGCTGACACTCGAGGCGTCCCCAGTGAAAGTTAGGTAAACCCTATGCAGAGTAGCGTTATTTGAGCTCTTTCCACCTATGTAGAAGTTAACCCGCTCCTAAGATAAACCATAGCGATTGGTTCACTGGTATTGAGTTTTCTAGTTAGACAACCACCACATCTAAAAACCTATCAGCTGCTTTAGTTAACTCAAGGCTTCCTTGATCTCATAAAGAAAAGGTTGATTGAGGTGGCAGCAAACTAGGTTGCTGACAACCAAAACAACTCACAACTTATCGACCAAATTCCTTAGTTAGACTGTAGTCTTTTCTTTAAGGGACAGGTATAATAGTCGTTTAAAATCAACGGCTAAAGATAGCCTTGAGGCGCTTTTGGTGCCTCAGGGTTTTCTTTTGTCTGAAATAAGGAGAATAAGCAAGAATGAACAAAGAAATTAAGATCATCGACTACCCTTGCGGTAGTGGCAAAACGACAAGAATGATTGAGGGCTTTAGGCCAGAGAATAAGTA
>Ga0209630_10005958_pt1 | contig 10163 bp, 7 predicted proteins | sample COG_01_FD_184745 | JGI IMG/M metagenome (GOLD analysis project Ga0209630, IMG submission 184745) | Pelagic Microbial community sample from North Sea - COGITO 998_met_01 (SPAdes) (version 2) | ecosystem: Environmental > Aquatic > Marine > Neritic zone/Coastal water | place: Helgoland, sampling... | reverse complement strand
ATCGAAAGCGTTCAAGCAGAATTTAAAACGGACGCATATTAGCTTTATCGCCGTTGACGAGTCCCACTGTATTTCTCAATGGGGGCACGATTTTAGGCCTGAATACAGACAGATATCTACCTTGAAGGATGATCATCCTGAGTTCAAATTTCTGGCTTTAACAGCCTCGGCTACGGTTCAAGTACAGCAAGATATTATCGAGCAATTGGCGATGCAAGAGCCAGTCGTGATTGCTAAAAGCTTTCATCGATCGAACCTGCATTATCACGTAAAGTATACTGAAGACAAAAGGACAGAGTTGCTGACTTTTTGCAAGGCGAATAACGGAACTGGGATTGTTTATGTCAGTACGAGAAGAAAAACTGTTGAGATTGCTAATTTTCTCAAACAACAGGATGTACAGGCTGATTACTACCATGGTGGGCTGACGAACCAGACCCGAAACGCAAAACAAGACGGCTGGACCAACGGTAAAACAAAGGTGATGGTTGCTACCAATGCTTTTGGTATGGGTATCGACAAATCAGATGTGCGGTTTGTGTTTCATTACGACATGCCAGACAGTATTGAGGGGTATTACCAAGAAGCAGGCAGGGCAGGTCGTGATGGCAAAGACGCCCACTGCCTTTTGCTGTATGAAGAAGCCGACTTAAGACAACTACGTTCTTTTGCGCATAGCCAGTTTCCAAGTGTTGATCAAATCCAATTGGTGTATGAAAGCTTGTGTAATTATCTATCGTTAGCATATAACTCAGGGAGAGATGCGCGTTTTGACTTTGACTTGTCGATGTTTTGCGAAAAGTTCGAGATTAAGGCCATAGAGGCCTACTCAGGAATTAAATCGCTGCAGAAACTGGGATACATTCATTTGTCTGAGGGCATTCACCGGCCATCTAAACTAAAAATTAACGTATCGAGTACACAACTGTATGATTTTCAATTGAGACAACCGAAACTGGACGGCCTAATTAAGACTATTCTGCGCTCATACACCGGTATTTATGATTATTACACCCAAATAAGCGAACATCAAATAGCCCAAAGGAGTAAAAGGAATGTGAAGGCTGTAATTGCGGATATCCGACAGCTCGAAGAAATTGGCATATGGTCTTACAGTCAATCGACAGACAAACCTTTTATAACTTTTCTTCAGCCTCGTGTCAGGGAGATTATTGATCACGATGGCATTATTAAGACTAGTAAAATTAGGACATTAGAAAGAATCGAAGCGGTGATTAACTATGTCGAATCAGAGGGTTGCCGATCTCAATCTATTTGTAATTATTTTGGTGAAATGAATCTTGACATCTGCGGCAAGTGTGATTTATGCGAGATGAAGTTGCAGCTTACTAAACGACTTGATTTTAGACAGATAGAAGATTTTGTTGTGCGATCATTAACCGATAAATCGTTAACCATAGACGAGTTGATTGCCCTATCTACTGATTTGGAAACTACTGAAATTGTAGAGGTCATCAATTGGTTGGTTTCCGATAGGAAAGTTATCAATGACAAAAGTGGATATTTGCGCCTTAGAAAGTGAAAAGGATTGTCTGCACCGTAACCAATGATCTTGTGTTTGACCAACGCATGATTCGTATTTGTACTTCTCTTCAGAGCAAGTATGACGTAATGCTCGTTGGGCGCGTTTTACCTGGCAGTAAATCATTGGTTCCTCAGTCGTTTAAACAACATCGCATAAAATGCTGGTATACAAGTGGCCCAGCCTTTTATATCGAATACAATATCCGGTTATTTCTGTTTTTTATCCGATATAAACCCGAGACAATCAATACCATAGACCTTGATACAGCGGTTGGGGCCATTTTATATAGCTGGTTTACTCGGTTCAACTGGGTTTTTGATTCGCACGAACATTTTACGGAAGTGCCAGAAGTAACCAATCGCAAAGTTGTCAAGAAAATATGGTCGATTGTAGAACGAATCGTCTTTAAAAAAGCAGATACGGTTTATACCGTTAGCGCCTCGTTAGCAGAAATCTTTCAAAAAAAATACATAAAAAACGTCGGTGTAATAAGAAACGTTCCGTTTCTTCGTTATAACAATGTCGTAGAACCTCAATCGGATTTTTCTGAAACAGGTTTTTTAATTTATCAAGGAGCGTTGAATGAAGGTCGGTGTGTTGACCTTTATATCAAAGCCATGCATCAAATCGATGCTCAACTGTATATCGTTGGGGAGGGAGATTTGAGTAAAAAATTGCGCGATTTAGTGAAAGCTGAAAAATTGTCGCATAAGGTGACGTTCGCTGGAAAAATCCATCCCGAAGATTTACGACATGTTACAAAGAATGCGTTGATGGGCTTAAATGTCTTGGAAAACATGGGGTTAAGTTATTATTACTCATTGAGTAATAAATGCTTCGATTATGTCCAAGCACAAGTTCCGTCAATTAGTAGCAATTTTCCAGAGTATGCCACTTTGAATGCTGCGCATGAAGTAATGATTTTTTCAGAGCCCACTGTTGAAGGTATTGTTCAGTCAGTCAGTGAGTTACAATCTAACAAGGAATTGTATATTCGCCTCCGGAAAAATTGTAAAGCTGCAGCAGCCGAGTGGAATTGGGAAAACGAAGAAATCAAGTTGTTGGCGCAATATGAGAAATAAAAGTAAACACCTTCACGTCATTTCGTTTGACGTTCCTTATCCTGCAAATTACGGCGGGGTAATCGACATCTATTACAAACTAGTAGCTCTAGCAGAGGCTGGCGTAAAAGTTCATTTGCATTGTTACCAATATGGTAGGGCCGAGAGCGCTATGCTTAAAGGCGTTTGTCATACCGTAAAATACTACAAGCGGAAAGTGTTTAAAAATCCCATATATAACACAAAACCATACATCGTTGCTTCTCGAAATTCAACGGCCTTAATTGAAAACCTTTTAAAGGACAACCATCCTATTTTATTTGAAGGTTTACATTCTACGTATTACCTGGCCGATAGTCGTTTGAAAAAACGTTATAAAGTTGTTCGTACGCATAATATCGAGCATCACTATTATAAACATCTTGAAAAAGTTGAAGACAACAGGTTTAAACGATATTTCTTTAAAGTAGAGTCAGACAGACTGAAGAAATACGAGAAGGTGCTTAAACACGCAGATTGTATTGCTGCAATTTCGCCAAATGACCAGCGGTTTTTTAATCGTAAATATGGGAAAACGGTTTTGTTGTCTCCATTCCACGTGAATACCTCTGTTGAAGTTCAGAAAGGTGCGGGCGATTTTATATTATACCATGGCAATTTAGCCGTAGGTGAAAATAATGAAGCGGCATTATATCTTTTGAATAATGTTTTAAATAAGCCTGACTATCCATTAGTGATCGCAGGAAACGATCCATCATTGGAGTTGAAAAACCTGATTGAAACCATGGATCATGTAACACTGCATAGTAAGATTACATCTGAAGAAATCAACCATTTGATATCGGAAGCGCACATCAATATCTTGTATACCAATCAAGCAACAGGTATCAAATTAAAACTATTGAATGCCTTGTTTATGGGAAGACATTGCATTGCGAACGAGAAGATGATTGTGAATACTGGATTAGAAACGTTATGCATACAAGCTGATACAACTGAGCAGTATAAAAAGGCAATTCAAGCCTGTTGGGCCGAGGCAATTAGCCAAGATCAATTGGACGAGCGAAAGTCTGTATTGCAAGCGCGTTTTGACAACCAAGCCAATATTTTACCGCTTATCGAGCAAATTTACGGGCCGTCTGTAAAGGCAAACAAAGTCAAAGCCTAATTGCATGGCTGAGCGTACTGTTTAGGATATCCTTCTTTATTTTTATCGTGCTATTGTCGTCAAATGACTTTAAATAATACCTTTGGTAAATGTGGCTCAAGTATCTAATATGCACAATAGCGGTTTATCGGTTTAGCAGTGTTAGTGCACAGCAATGCGATCAGCATGAGCAGTCAAGCAACCAGTCTTTTGAATCCTACATTATCGAAACCTGTGCCTCATTTGATCCATGTGTCCTTGATTCATATTCGGGTGTAATTGGATCGACCGTTGGTCACATATCAACCGTTTATTTACCTCAAGGGGTAATTATAGACTGGAAGAATATTCCTGGGGTGGTTGCCGTTCAAAAGGCAATGAAAATTAACCCTCAGCTCGACCGAGCGATAACAGATATGCGTGTTGACAGCGTTTATGATGGTTTCGATTTGGAATCGGGATATACGGGAAAAGATGTTTTAATTGGTATTACAGATTGGGGGTTTGATTACGGACATCCTAATTTTTACGATACCGCTCTTTCTACCCTCAGAATTGCAGGTGCTTGGGATCAGTTTAAAACCAGCGGACCTAGGCCTGATGGTTTCAACTACGGAACAGAATATACCTCTAGGCAAGCCTTGTTGGCTGCGCAATCCGATACCGCTGGATTGTATGACTATGCCTATCATGGTAGCCATGTGGCAGGTATCGCTGCTGGTAGTGGAGGAGGGACCAAATACCGCGGTGTTGCCTATGAAGCGCAGTTCTTGTTTGTTTCTTTGAGACTAGACGATGCCGGCGCCATTGACGCATTTGTTTGGATGAAACAGCAAGCCGATGCTGCTAAGAAGCGATTGGTGGTTAACATGAGTTGGGGATTGTATTATTTAGGCGCAATGGATGGGACAGGCTTGTTAAGCGAGGCCATTGATGAACTGTCGAAACAGGGCGTTATTTTTATTACCTCAGCCGGCAACAATGGTGGAGAAACGTTTCATATCAAGAAAACATTTGAATCTGATACGATGCATTCAGGTATCGGATTTTATACATACACCTATCCCTTGCTTTGGGGACAATCCATCAGTATGTGGGGAGAGCCAGGTGAAATTTTTAATGTTGAATTATTGGTTTTAAATGACCAAAATGAAATTGTGTACACTACACCAACTTATACAACGGTAGAAAATTTTGCTTACGTGGACACCTTCGTTGTTTTTGGTTCTGATACCGTGTTTTATAACATAAGTGCAACAGATGCTTATGACTTCAACAATCGGCCAACAATGCGATTAAGGGTTAGGGAAAGAAGCAATACCTATAAGGTTGCTTTGCGCTCTTTTGCGGATGCTGGTACTGTCCATTATTGGAATGTTGTAGAGCTTACTAACAACGCTGGTAACTGGGGCGGAACATTCGAAGACTGGCTGCCGAACTGGTTTGCAGGTGATGATGACTATAGCTTAGGAGACCCAGCATCAAACCATTCAGTGATAGCTGTTGGGGCGCATCAATCGGAGGTGAGGCTCCAAAATGGCAATGTAGTTGGTGGTCGGCAAGCTAATTTTACAAGTAAAGGTCCAACCTTAGATGGTAGAAGAAAGCCTGAAATCAGTGCACCAGGCGTCAATGTCGCTTCATCCATTTCTTCATACACAACACGAGACTTTACTGAGTTAACCTCCGTTACCTTCAAGGGAAGGGATTATCCCTTTGCACGGTTATCAGGAACATCTATGGCCTCACCAGCAGTTTCTGGTGTTGTGGCCCTAATGCTGGAAGCCAACCCTAATTTACAGTATCTTGATGTTCAAGAAATACTTCGTCTAACGGCACGTTTAGACGCAAATACTGGAGACATCAAAGACTCGAGTGATCTTGGTTGGGGGTGGGGCAAAATAAATGCACATCAAGCCGTTTTACTTGCAGAGAAGTGGGTGTCTACAATCCTTGTAATTCCCATCACGTCTGATGTTCTCTTTCCAAATCCGGCAACCGATTTGGTGTATTTTGGAAATGACGAAAACTTAGCGTGCGAAGTGTATACAGTGGATGGTAAACAGGTAAGCAAGGCAACGATTAGTATACGTTTGGGTTTGGATGTAAGTCATCTGGTAGCGGGTTCATACATTATAAGATTTCCGAACGCTGAAATAGATCCCAAGAAATTAATGATTATTCGGTAGGTTAATACACATGTCCCAAAAACAACAACAGGTACTCAGGTTTATTTTGGCAACGCTTGTTGGCTTGGCCTTAGTGTTTGAGCTTATTCGAGACAGTCAAAGGGCAGGGGATTTTATTGGATACATTAATGCTGGAAATGCTGTACTTAACGGAACGCCCATTTATGCAGATTACCTGAATACTTGGCCACCATTTTTTGCCGTTTTTTCGGTTCCGTTTGCCTATATCGACGCAATAAGTCCGCTATTGATTCGACTGTTATGGTTAGTCGGAATAATTGTTAGTTGGTTCTTTATTGCACGATATACTGTCAACCTTACCACAGGCGAAAACCTGACATTAATGCAAACTTCAAACCCAAGCAATCTTTGGCTGCTCGACTGGAAAGTGTTCATTCCCATACTGTTGGTGCTCAGGTTTGTTATTGACGACATATCCAATATTCAAATTAATTCATATTTGCTTTTGGCGTCACTGTATGTGATTTACTGTCACATGAATAACAAGTATGTGGTTGGAGGCATTGGACTTGGTCTGATCATCGCACTAAAAGTGTATCCCGTATTTCTTCTTCCGTTCTTTATGTATCGTAAGTCATACAAATTGAGTTTCATTGCTTTGTTAACGATTGCTTCAACAGTGGGAGTGAGCTTGTTGGTCTTTGGTCTCGATAATGGAATGACAAACTATCAGGATTGGATTGCGAATAAAGCAATGGGAGAGACTATACTTACTCATAAAAATCAATCGATCCTTCCTTTTATAGAGGGGCTTTTGACCGAACAGTCTCGAGGCTTGGATATATACTATAACGTGATGGACTTACCCAAAAAAGCAACAAAAGGCATCACCTTAGGTTTGATTGCGCTTTCGGCCTTATTGGTAGCTTGGCGATTTAGAAAGCCAAAACAGAAGATTCAAGTTGTTGGACAATTTTTTTTCGTTCTGACCGCCATACCCCTGATGTCTCCATTGGCATGGAAGTATTATTTTGTATTTACGTTTCCCTTGGTTTTTCTTCAATTTAACAGATTGTTTATTTCAAAGTCCGTTGATACAACCTACGTCAAGATATTATTTGTAATCGCAATGGTTTTATCAATAGCGTCTACAGACGGTTTATTGGGAGCGCGTGTCTCAGATGTCTTGGAAGTATTTGGCTGCGTGACGTGGGCAACAATTTGCTTGCTCTTGTCATTTGTACTTTCTTACACCACTGTCCCAAAAGAATAAAAACAGCCTCTTTTTTTACCAATTTGGGAATGTTAAGGCGCGATGGCCTAGATAGAAATTTTATAAGTACCTGATTTACAATTATTTGTATTTTCGTCAAAAGTGGAATGGCAATTGACTTAGGTAATATGCATTCTTAGTCAGCCACGTAAAAGTCGCAAACAATAAATAACCAAACAGACAGAATGTACTAAATAGTAACAATGATCTCATCGATCAAAAAGTAGAGTCTAAGTAGTAGACTAAAAACATTATCCATGCTTAAAGAGGAGTGTAGTAGCTCCTCTTTTTCTTTTACCCTTTTTTGTAGCTTATTCGGTCTCTTATTGTTCCATCAGTTCGATGGATGATAACACTTGACTTGTAGTTTCGAGCGATGTCTTTAGCCCTTTCGATGGCATCATCTTGATACTTGTAGGTAGCGGTTAAACGCTCATTGCCTGCTCCTCGAACGGCCCAACCATCCTCATGCGTAACCACATGTTGGTTATGTGTTTTGTTTTTTCTGTTATGCTTTCGCAAGACTTGTTTTAAAACCTTCTTTAGTAAATTATACCAGAAACTGGATTCGTTGATTTTGGCCATACGGGGGGTATAGAATTATCTCAAATATACCGTAGGACATTGGAGCGCACAAGTTCATCGAGATTTTGTCACCATGCACTTATTCACTTTCTTCCGGCGTCTGTTCTGGTGTCTGTTCAGGAATTGTATAAGGAATGTGACTAAGGATGTGTTTAAGCGCCTGGATTCTAGCTTCTGTTTTTCTATCAGCGTCTATATAAACCCACGGGGCCATATCCGTATTTGTTTTGTCGAACATCTTTAATTTGTATTCCGTGTATTGGTCCCATAACTCTTGAGCACGTAAGTCTACGGGTGTTATTTTCCATTTTTTTAATGGACTTGACTTAATGTCTCTGAATCGTTTTGCTTGTTCTTCTTTTGTTATTGAAAAATAGAACTTGATTAAATACGTGCCAGATTCCAAAATCATGCGTTCAAAGTCATTGACTTGGCCCATAAATACGTCGTATTCCTCTTGGGTGCAAAATCCATTGACCGGCTCTACAACAGCGCGGTTGTACCAACTTCTGTCAAACAATACCATTTCGCCAGGTTTTGGCAGCTTGTTTACATAACGTTGAAAATACCACTGACCCACTTCCTCTTCATCGGGTTTAGGTAGTGCAACGATTTTGAAATGGCGCGGGTTAATGTGCGCGGTAATCCGTCTTATCGCGCCACCTTTTCCTGCCGCGTCACGGCCTTCAAAAAGAATAACAACTTTCTTTTTTTCTTGTATGACCCAATTTTGTAAATCAACTAGGTTGGCTTGAAGAGACCTTAGCTCGATTTCGTAGGTCGCCATTCTAAGCGCTTTACCAACATCGGTTCGTTTATCAGCAAATAAATATTTAAGGCCTATCGGGCTATTTAAGATTTCAAGATCTTCCTCTTTTAAATCTATTGGTGTATTCTCTATCATTTATATATCTATTTGTTCCGCTTCTCTATAATATCTTTCAATCACGTTTGGATCAGGTATTGTTGTTGTCTTTGCTCTTGTTTTACCTGCATAATCAAACAATGATAAAACGTGACGCATGCTTTCTATCCTAGCCGTTTTCTTTTGATTTGTTTTGACAATAGTCCAAGGACTAAAAGTGGTATGGGTTTTAGAAAACATTTGCTCTTTGTAATGCGTGTATTTGTCCCACAGTTCTTGTCCCTTCATATCCACCGGACTGTATTTCCATACCTTGAGGGGGTTAAGCAGCCGAGATTCAAACCGTTTCTTTTGTTCCTGTTTGGATATCGAAAACCAAAACTTAATAAGCACAACGCCGTCTTCATACAACATGTGCTCAAATTCGTTGACCTGGGCTAAAAATTTCTTGTATTGTTTTCTATTGCAGAAACCCATTACTGGTTCAACAGCGGCTCTATTGTACCAACTGCGGTCAAAACATACAATTTCACCAGGGTTTGGTAACTCTTTGATATACCTTCTGAAATACCACTGGCCACTTTCCACTTCCGTCGGTTTTGAAAGCGCAACAATGCGCATGGAACGCGGATTAAGATGTTCTGTAAATCGTTTTATTGAACCGCCTTTGCCCGCGGCGTCTCTTCCTTCGAAGATGATTGCGATTCTTAACTTATGGCGAGAAACCCATTGCTGTAAATTGACCAATTCGGCTTGTAGCAGCTTGAGTTCCTGCTCGTAGCGAATGTTTCGGTTAATCTTTCTCAAATCAGCATTCTTTGCTACGGCCATATCCGTTAACTGCTTTCGTTTTTTAACGTTTTGCAGTTCTTCAAGTGTAAACATGTATTCGTCTATCATTTAAGCAGTAAAGTTACATTCTCTTGTTTTGATTGACTTGTTAATTAACCTGATATTAGTCAGACGGTCAAATGCAATTTAACGTGGTCAACGTAGATTGTGTTTGTGCCAGATAGAATGTCTAAAATTCATAAAATGAGCACCTTATGTTCGCGATGCGATGTTTTGTATATTCGTAAAGGTCCAAAACGTCAAAGTATGAAGAAGTGCAGTTTAATTGTACTGGTAACAGTACTCATTTCCTTTCAACAGAATCTATTTGCCCAAAACATTGGTATCAATGAAACGGGTGCTTTACCGGATAAATCAGCTATGCTGGATGTTAATTCAGTCAACGGGGGTATGTTAATACCAAGAATGACTAAAGTCCAGAAGCTTGGAATAGTTACTCCGGCAAATGGTTTAACGATTTATCAAACTGACGACACCATTGGTTTTTGGTATTACAACCAAACGGCATGGGAGCCTTTAATGCAAACGATTGTTGCCGGAAATGGACTAACCGGTGGTACAATTAAAGCCTATGGCACCATTGATCTTGCACAAACAACCGTGACTCCTGGAAGTTATGGATCTTCTGACAGCATGGCTATTCTAACGGTGAATGCTACGGGCCAACTGACTTATGCCGGCATG
>Ga0209630_10005951_pt1 | contig 10176 bp, 6 predicted proteins | sample COG_01_FD_184745 | JGI IMG/M metagenome (GOLD analysis project Ga0209630, IMG submission 184745) | Pelagic Microbial community sample from North Sea - COGITO 998_met_01 (SPAdes) (version 2) | ecosystem: Environmental > Aquatic > Marine > Neritic zone/Coastal water | place: Helgoland, sampling... | reverse complement strand
CTATCTGGCGACTTCGTAGCTATGGATATTCGACAAGCACTGCATCACCTAGGAACTATAACAGGAGAAATTTCTACAGATGAGTTATTGGGGAATATATTTGCCAACTTCTGTATTGGAAAGTAAGTAGCGTAAATCTGGTGCACTTTGACCGTGTGTGAAGAAATACTTGGGAGAGGGTGCTTGTAAGCGATTAATTTTAAGCTGCGAAAAAATCTAAACAAAAAACCATATATTGTAATTTCTTACTTTAGCACATATAAATAAAAAATGCTTACTAAAACCTTAAAATACTTATGTCTCTTATCCTTTATTTTGATAATAGGATGTGATTCCCAAAAAAAATCAGATCAAGCTGCAGTTGATAAGAGTCAACAATCTGTTTTATTAATTTCTAAAGACGGTAGCGGAAATATTCGGCAGTGGATACGTTCACTAGATAGTGAAATTACTATTGTAGAATGTTATGACCTATCTACCGACTCATTAGATTATTATTTGAATATTGCTAATGCAATTATTATTGGAGGAGGAAATGATGTAAATCCAGAACATTACAACAAACCAGCGTATGCTACAATTTGTGGAAAATTTGACAATTATAGAGATAGCCTGGAATTTAAGATGATTCATTACGCTTCTGAAAATAAGGTTCCTATTATGGGAATATGCAGAGGTCAACAAATAATTAATGTAGCGCATGGTGGGAGTTTAATTCCGGATATACCTACTTACGTTAATGAGTTTACAGCACATAGAGATGAAGCAGGTAATTCTACTACACATTATATTTTACCTGTAAAAGACACATGGTTAACTGAACATATTCAACAAGATACTTTTTGGGTAAACAGTATACATCATCAATGTGTTGACAGGCTTGCTGAAGGTTTTGAAGTTGCAGCCTATGCACCAGACAGTGTAATAGAGGCAATCTATATTAGAGATAAAACAATTCATCCATTTACAATGGGCGTTCAATTTCATCCAGAAATATTAAGAGATTCTATTTCAAATCTATTTGGAACCTTGTTTTTAAATTCGATAGAATAGAAACTGAATAAAAACACGAAGAGGTTTTGCAACCCTTTAAATATGCAGATAATAAAAGAAACTAAATTATAAGGGTTTTTTAAGCTTTTTCTGCTTCGCATTAAATTTTATCGCCGCCTTCATTCTTTCGGAAGCTTTAATTCTTTCAGCACTATAATATTCCAGTGCTAACTCTCTATGCGTAAATAATTTATGGAGCTGTTTATGGCATGGAATACACAAGCTAATTCCATGTGTATTAAGCTCGATGTTGGGGTGAACTTTTTGAACATACTTTTTGGAATGCATCTTGCGCGGGATCAAATGATGAAAGGTTAACTTCATATTTGCTCTTTGACACAATTCACACGCATTAGCAGTATTCATTCGGTTAAATTTAAATAAAAAAGCATATGTATAATGACATATACTTCTAGAAGTAACACTTACCCACCCCATACAACTAAAACATGGATAATTTACTTAGGCTGATTACATTCTAGTTAACTGTTGGATAATATCTTTATGCTTTGGATATTCAGCAGTTAAATCCTTTCTATTTGCCAAAACAAAATCTTGAAAATCAAAACCTGGTGTAACCGTGCAACCTACAAATGAATAACTATCAGGCTCCTGAACTTTAGAAGCAAACCAGCATCCAGCAGGAACAACAGCTTGAGGTGTTTGACCTTTATCTATGTCATTTCCTATTTGAAGAATATCCAATTCTCCATCTGGTAATAAAACATAAACTGAGAGTGGAGAACCTCCATGAAAATACCAAATTTCGTCAGACTCAATTTTATGAAAAGCCGAAAAATTATCACTGGTAATTAAAAAATAAATACACGTTGCTGCAGATCTTAATTTACCATTTTTATTGATCAAATTTTCTTTCGAACGATAGGTCTCTTTAAAATATGCACCCTCTGGGTGTAGCTGTAGCTCTAATTTATCAATCCAATAATTCGCATCTTTCATAGATGACCAAAGATACGAGAAATCATGAACTAAAACTTGGTAATTTAACCTCGGTTCTATAATGGCAGTTGTATCTTTTCCATCAGAATTTTAAAGTACGACTACCTTCTTTAAACAAACCCCTTCTTTTTGGATTATTTTTAAAAAGTATAAACCATTCGGCAAATTAGCGGTATTTACTTTTAAGCTAGAAACGGCGCATGACTTGTTAAATACAATTTCTCCTTTTAAATTGAATAGCATTACTTCAAAACCCAATTCATTTGGCACATGCAACTGAACAAAATCACTTGCCGGATTGGGTCCAACAACTATCTCAGGATTTTTAATAGAATGATGAAGACCTAAATAACCTCCGTTAAGCGCATTTACCACATCTAAGGCATTACCTAATTCAAAAAAATCTACTGTAATAAAATTAGGAAACTTACCCTTTAATAGATTATTCAATTCTATTCTGTTTAATAAAAAATTGTATTCATTTGCGATAGCCGATTCGGCATCCATGCCTGTTCCGGTTACTCCATTAGTAACAAAATGATTAAATATGTACAAATCATTCAATGAGTCCCCTCTATTATAAGCATCTGTAAAATCATTAACATCGTTAACAGAATAATGGGTTTCCACAGCAAAATCCCAGACATAATGGTACCAACCTTGAGAAGCGGAAGCATCAGCAACATCCGAAAATACAACCAATCGTTTATTCAGATTAATCATTTCTTGCAATGTGGGCCAAGCAGCACCATCTACATGGGTGTACACATAGGGCATCAATCCTGTATTTATTAATTCAGCTTCAATATCATCTGCAGAAACGTAGCATTCCAAAATGAGTGTTACAACTTCGTTCGAATTAACATCCAAAAAGTTTTTAATCTCATTAAGGTCAGAAGATAATGCTTGTGTTCCCAAAGCGAAACTACCATGATACTGCGTTGGGGTACCCCAAAAATCATAAACATCCAACATAAATGCTCTTACTCCCTGGTTTAGCTGATCTGCAATGCCTAAATGCTGATTAGGCAATGAAAAACCTTCTGAATCCGTATTGTAAGCATTGTGCGTTGTTAAATAAGCAACTTCGTTGTATTGCTTTCCGCAATTATCCGCGCTTCCATTACATTGAGCGTAAACAGATGTATTTACTAGAAACAGTAAAAAAGAAGAACTGAAGAAGAAAATATAATTCATAACGTTAAAATTCTTGAACGAAATTACTATAAAAAACAGGACAAAAAAAATGGCTCGGAAATCAAATAACCCGAGCCATTTATTCTATGCTTTAATCTTTACTTAAACTGATAGAACTTTTGAGAGGTTCCATCTTTGTAACGAACAATTACAATTCCGTTATAAAACTCATCAACCTCTTGTCCCAACAGATTTGTTCTGCCTATTATTTCTTTGAATGAATTATCTACTCTGTTATCTAAACTAATGGTTTTTGAATATTCAAATTTCCCATCAAAATCGGTTTGTTTTAAACGATAATAGTTTAGTGTTTCTAGAATATTGTAATCAGTCAAACTGTAATTTCTAATTTGCGTAGAAGGAGAAGAACCCTCTTGCGTTCCAACCCATTCAAAATCTATCCCGTTATACGATTTCTCTATTGTGAAGTATGCGTTATTAATTTCACTTGCAGTGGTCCAATTCAATATGTTTCGGTTGTCTTTTTTCTCACCAGAAAAGGATACCAATTCTATGGGTAAAACATTCGTAGTTGTACTACTTCCTAATGTAAAAGGACTAAAACTGCTCTGATAACCCGTAGAAGTTAGATTACCCGATGCGTTAGATCCTCCTGCCGTACTCGCAGGAATATTTTCCCACCCTGAACCGTCCCAATGCGCCAATCTTAATTCTGTAAAAGATTGCACATCGTTAAGAGGCACCCAAGGAATTTCTACTATTGCTGCATCGGATCCAGTCCTAGCTAAATCCCAATACTCATAAGTACTTACATGGTCAATATCAGCAGCATTACTAACAGAAAGTGTTGTAGATGAATAGGCAGTGTTAAAGTATTTTGCAGTCCACTCTGTAGAGGTACCGTTTTGCGGAGTAATCGAAATTGCTTTATACTGAGTGCCATCGCCAATGGGAAAGGTGAACTTTGAAGTAGCTTCAGTAGTTTTAACCATCGCTCCTAAAACATGCGATGCATCTGTTCCACCTGATACAGTTGCACTTGAAGTAAGTGTTAAGGTGTTAGAACTTGCATCAATATCTCCAGATGTGAAAGTTAAAACTCCATCAACAGAAATTTCAGTATCTAGTATTACATTTCCAGATGCCTTATTAATGGCGAAATCTTTGAACGTTGCACTACTTGGAGCTGTTAAGTAGGTAAAACTAGTACTAGCTTCCAATTCATCTGTGGTTTCATCCCAGCTACTGGTTGCATCGGTATTTGCAGCATCATCAGGGTCGCTTAGAGTCGCCACCTGAGTTCCACCTAAACTTACTGCAGTATGCAAAAACCAAGAAGTGCCATCCCAGCTATCATCATATTTGTCAAAAGCATTTACGTAATAAGTTGTTCCTTTAGTAACCGTTAGGGGTTGATCGGTAATGAGACCTGCACCATTGCCAATTGTGCCATTTCCTTGAGCCCATAAAGTTGTTCCTGTATTATTTACTCCTGTTGTTACTGAAAGCCATTTTTCAGAATGGTAACTACCCCCTGACGAAGTTAAATATAAAGTTGCCGTAGAGGATCCAGCGGTTACACCTGCATGGGTAATTGTCTGATCATTAGCACCATTCATTGTTATGGAGCAAGATGCATCACTCACATCTAACCCATCTGTTGCTCCAACTATAAGGTTTCCTCCTAGGTTTAAGTCATAGCTAGAAAGATCTAGTTTACAAGAAGCAGTTGCTGCAGTTGTTAAGTTTCCATTAACATCGAGATTTCCTGTAGCAGTTTTTGTGCCGGTGGTTGAAATCGATAGGTTGCTGTATGTATCGGCTAAAACATTTTGTGTTGCTCCATCGTATTCAACAGTACCCATTTCAGCATCAAGATTATTACCTAAAGAAGTTACTGTTGAACTTAAAATTAATTTACCGTTAGCATTCGTAAAGTCAATTGTTCCTCCTGTTGCATCAAAAGTTCCGTCCACATTAACTGTTGCGTTATCGATATATAAATTGTCGTTTATATCCATTGTTCCGGTTACTGTAAGTGAATTACTAGAAATTGTTAAACTCGCTCCTGAATTAATTGTAATACCCCCTAAGGTCACATCAGAAGTAATAATAGGGTCATTTCCTGAACCTGAGCTCACGTCTGGGATAGTAATATTTTCGCTTGTTCCCGGAACTGTTCCTCGACTCCAGTTAGATGAGTTGGCCCAAGCTGAACTTGTTGTTCCAGTCCAGTTATTTGGGCTGTATTCATAACATCCCATATCAGGACTTCCATCTCGGGTAACTCCCAATATATCTGCAGCTGGACCACCAGAAGTGCCAGCATCAATCGCTGGAGAAGCGCTTGTCAGTGTAAAATCATTATTTGCACCGTCTGAGAACAAGGGGTCAGAGGTGGAGTTACTTCCTCCATCTGTATAGGCATTGCTATAACCACTGTATATAACACTATTAGAGACAGTTCCGTAGGAATAAATATTGTAATTTCCTGTATCGTCAGACCCATCGAAAATGCAATTCTTTATTATATTTGAACTGCCAGATTCATCTTCCAGATTAGCTGCATAGTAATAGGTCATGGAAGCGGTGTTTTGAGCAAAAGTACAATTGTAAATATCTCCATCAGCATCTTCGGTTCTTAAAGTAGCTTGACTTCCGGCATTATCATGAAATAAACAATTTTCAATAGTCATTCTATCAGAGCTTCCTGAACTAGAACCTAAATCACGGATTTGCAAAGCTGTGCCATAATAATGCGATGAGTTATTCTTAAAAATACAGTCCCTTACCACCGCAGAATGTCCATTCCTCAGGTAAACAGCCCCATAGTCATATGAACCAACTCCATCATTATTGTCAAAGGTAGTGCTCTCTATAAGAATGGGGTAATCATAATCATAGCTATAAGATTGTACCGTTAGTGCTGATCCATAAGAATCATCAGCACTGTAATTATCAGAGAATGTACAGTTTTTGATAACGATGCTGTCATTTGATCCTGCTCCTGCATCATGGAAAATGAATACGGCTCCATCATAATTTACATCATTAACGTAGCAACTATTTACAGTTACATTCTCCATAACTACCTTATTATCTCTCTCATAAGTATATAGGGCTGGCCCAGCAGAATTTCTAAAATCTCTAATCGTAAGATTTTTTAAGGATATATCCACGCCATCTGTCGTTACCTTAAAACAATACTCACCACTAACGTCATCATTGTCTATGATAGTACCAGCTTCCGAAGTTCCCTGAAAAGTAGTGGAATAATCAATATCCATATCATTTTCGTTATAGGTACCGTCTGCAATTTCTATCCTAGTTCCGTCCGCTGTTGTAGCGGTTATGGCAGATGATATTGTTAGTTTGGGAGCAGATGGATCATTTCCTGAATTCGAATCATCTCCTGTTGTTGCTACATAGAAAACGTACGCAGTTCCGCTTGTGGTTAATTCACATCCTGTACAGCCTGATCCTGACCCCATCACTGTGCCAGAACCTGTAACGGTAAGTGTTCCATAAGTTATCATTGTTCCTGTCCCTGAAATTGAAGAACCGTTTCCTGCAGTAAAATCACCAGTACAAATTAAGGATCCATTTAAGGTTGTTCCCGTGGAGTTATTTCTCACTTCACCAGTAGTACATTTTATTGTTCCTCCTGTAAATATGGTAACAGTACATCCGTTGAAAAACTCTAGACCATCAGCATGGTCCACAATTAAATATCCATAAACAAATAATACTCCATTGTTCCGTACCTCTAGCATAGCTGAATTTATTGTAACGGTATCACCAGCCGCTATAGTAACAAAATCACCACTACCTATTACTTCACTTGGGGATACTCCCCCCACCCATGTTGCACCTGAAGTCCAGTTGCCATTAGTTGTTGAAGTTTGGCCCGAAATGACAGCCGCAAATGCCATTAATATAATTGTACAAATTAGTTTTATCCTTTCCATAACTTTCAACTTCTATTTACTCGTTAGCTTCTACTTTTTATTTTTTCTTCCTGATGCAGCAACTTTCTTTTTTCTTTACACAATTTTAATAGTTCTCTGTAGTTTTCAAATTTAATCTCAAAATCTGTTATTTTGTCAGCTGACAAATTATCTTTTCTTTCTTCCAAATAATTTTTAAGGTGCTCAGCTCTCCATGATAAATGATTTTGAGCAAGGTCAGCATCTTCAATCGTTTTAAGAAAATTCACTTCAAAAGAACTTAAATCTGTCATTTGTTTTTCAACAAAATCATCTAACCGAGAGGTGAATTTTTTCTGTTCTGCTGTTTGAGCCGTAAAATTAAGAGTGGACATGAAAAATAAGCAAATCAAAACCTTTATGTTCAGTTTCATAGTCTTTTTTATTAATTTATAAATTCAAATTTAATGAATTGTTTCACCCTTTCAAATGAAAAGTAAACAAAACATACTAGAATTAATTTAACAATAACAATGGTTTCAGAAAAAATAAAACTCCGAAGTTTAAAATAATGTTGAACTCAAAAACAATTATTACTGTTTCTAAAATGGAAAAAGTAGAGTTCTGGAAACAAAAATATCCCAACGCTAAATTGAGCTAATGTGCTTGCATTAAAAAGCGCAAATTCTAGGACTCTCTAGTTTACTAGCTTGACCAATAAGACGTGACTGTATTTATTATGAATTATTAAATTTCCAAAGCCTTTAACCCTCATTGAATTAATCCCACAGGAAAACAAAAGAAAAAAAAAGGCTACTTAAATGTAAGTAGCCTATTAACTAATAGCAAAGAACAAAGTCCTTTGAAGTAATTATTTTTCTATTTAAACTGATAGAATTTTTGAGAAGTACCGTCTTTGTAACGAACAATTACAATGCCGTTATAAAATTCATCAACCTCTTGTCCCAAAAGATTTGTTCTGCCTATTATTTCTTTGAATGAATCATCAACTCTATTGTCTATACTAATTGTATTTGAGTATTCAAATTTTCCATCAAAATCCGTTTGTTTTAAACGATAATAGTTTAGTGTTTCTAAGATATTGTAATCAGTCAAACTGTAATTTACAATTTGCGTAGAAGGAGATGTTCCTTCTTGGGTTCCTAACCATTCGAAGTCGAAGCCATTGTAGGATTTCTCTACTGTGAAATAAGCGTTATTGATTTCACTTGCAGTTGTCCAATTCAATATATTTCTATTGTCCTTTTTCTCTCCAGAAAAAGATACAAGTTCTATCGGTAAAACATTTGTAGATGAACTACTTGCTAAGGTAAACGGACTATAAGTACTTACCGCAGAAGAAGAAGTAATTGTCCCTGCTGCATTAGTACCTGAAGGGGCATTATTGGGAATTTTATCCCAATCTGTTCCATCAAAATGCGCAATTCTTAAATCAGCATAGATAGAGACTGAATTTTGCGATACCCATGCCAATTCAACTATTGCAGTCTCAGCAGTACCGCCGTTGTCTATATCCCACCATTCATATAGGCTAATATGATCTATATCACCTTTATTCAAAGGATCTAAACCACTAGTTTGGTCGCCTGCTGTAGGATGAACTGTACTATTATATTGAGCTGTCCAAACATTAGGGGTTGTTGTTGAAGGTGTAATAGCAATTGACTTATAGTACGTTCCATCGCCAAGAGGGAAGGTAAATTTGGAAGCAGCTGCAGTGGTCTTAACCATCGTTCCAATAACGTGCGAAGCATCACTACCAGCTGAAGATGTTGCACCAGAAGTAAGCGTTAAATCGAATGCGCTAGCATCAATATCACCAGATGTTAAAGTTAAAGCGCCATCCATCTCTATAGCTGAGGCCAATATAATATTACCTCCAGAATTATTAATTGTAACACCTCTGAATTCATAATCAGTAGTAAAACCGCCATTATCAGAAACTACGATATCGTCTAACGCTATATCAGAATTAAAGTCATTACCACGAACTGCAAGAAATCTAATTTGACAAACTGATTCGCCTGCATATGCTGATAAATCTACAGTGTGCTGAGACCAGGCAGCACCATCCGAAGCATGCTGCTCGCCATCTACAGACCAAACCGATGTCCAAACAGGAGAAACGACTCCAGCAGAATTTATCTCTAAATATAGTGTACCCATATCCACACCATACATATGATAATAGAATGAAATTTGAGGGCTATTATAGGATGAAAAATCAAAAGTCTTGACCATATAATTGGACTCGCCATCAATTCCTCCTGAAGCTTCAAACCATGCATAAAATGAACCTCCATTTGCTGAACTAGGACCTGTACCTGTAGTTGTTGTAGCCCCACTTTTAATAGCTGCAACATAAGTACTTGAGCCATCCTGGGTCCAACCACCACCATCGATTTCAAAATCGTACGTAACTGTTGCTGCCGCTGAAACAATTGCATTGCCTACATCAGTAACAGTTTCATCTGCTGCACCATCGAACGTTAACGAGGATGAAGCATCCGATAAATCCAAACCATTTTGAGCACCCACTGTTAAATTTCCAGCAACATTTAGTTGATTAGCTCCCATATCTAATTGACAAATAGTAGTCGCAGCAGTTGTTAAGTTTCCATTCACATCTAAGTTCCCTAATGCAGTTTTTATACCTCCAGATGATATGGACAAATTATTGTATGTACCGGCTAAAACATTTTGAGTACTACCATCGTACGTTACTGTTCCCAATGAAGCATTTAAAGTACCTAACGCCGTTATCGTTGAACTTAGAGTTAGATTGGCATTGGCATTAGTAGCCATGTTAATCGTGCCTGATGTTCCATCAAATGCACCATCTGCATTTACTGTTGCATTACCAATATTTAAAGTACCATTATTATCTATAGCTCCAGAAACAGTTAATGAACCAGATGATACTGTAATGTCTGCAGATGGATCAATTGTAAGACTTGCTAATGAAACAGCCGATGAAATTGCAGGCTGGGTAGTAACATTTGGAATCTCAACTTCACTTACAGAAATTGGAACAACTCCAGAAGTCCAATTCACACCA
>Ga0209630_10005947_pt1 | contig 10181 bp, 10 predicted proteins | sample COG_01_FD_184745 | JGI IMG/M metagenome (GOLD analysis project Ga0209630, IMG submission 184745) | Pelagic Microbial community sample from North Sea - COGITO 998_met_01 (SPAdes) (version 2) | ecosystem: Environmental > Aquatic > Marine > Neritic zone/Coastal water | place: Helgoland, sampling... | reverse complement strand
TTTATGTCTAGGATCAATTGTAATTTTTTTGTTTTCTAACTCGTTTAAACCAATTATTTCTAAATTTTCTGGGTCAATATAAAACGAATAATAATCAAATTGATCGTGATGATTAGGACATAGACAAATCATATTTTCAATGACATCTGGTCCGTTATGAGGATTGCCCAAACCTTTGATATGGGCACCAATCGCTATTCCTCCATAAGGAGTTTTTAAATAAGTATTGCAAACTTGACATTTATATTCGTATAATTTTTTAACCTCTTCACTAAGTTTAACATTTCGTTTTAATCGATTAACTGTAGCTGCTGTTCTCTCAGTTCTTTTATAATCAGATTTTAATGTTGGTTTTAATTCGGTTTCTAGTTTTTCTATTCCTTTTTCACTACTTAAATGAAACCTACAGATATAAAATCCACTTTTTCCTTTGATACGTTCAAATCTATTAACGTAGTACAATCCATCATAACGATAACCTTTGCTCGGACCATTTTTAATTTGATGTCCTCGTGAAACTCTAACAGGCAAATTATATTTATGACTTAAAACTAAAGCCTTATTTCCTTTAACAAATTCTTGATTAGCAACTTGTTTTCCACCTGGTCGATCTTGACCCCCTTGCCCTGTGTAGAGAATATAATTTAAATCATCAATATCATCCTCATAACCACCTGATAAAACAATCGAGCAAGCTCCTTCATTTTCTCGTCCCCAGATACCTGCCATCGTTGGACCGTGAATTCTTGCTTTAGATAAAGCATCTCTGTTTTCAAAAATTTGACCAACTTTAATATTATCTATTTCTCCAAAAACTAAACTTCCATCTTTGAAATTTCTTAAACCCCAAACACCTTGACCTTTTCCTTCAGCCATAAAAAACAAATCATCTTTTCCAGCATATGCATCAGAGTCAGATGAATAAGTCTCTAATTCTCTTTGAATAGTTTGAGTCCAAGTATTATTTAAATTTCCTTCTCTTATTTTAGAAACTTCTTCATGAATTTTAGATCTATGAGCCACACCACCTAAATTTTCTAGAGCTTTAATTATATCTTCTTTCCAAGTAGCCATAAAATATCATACTACATTTTGATCACAATTTGATCACACTCAGAAGCAAAATATTGTTTTAGGTTGCAAAAAAAGTATTGTATAACGTTAAGAAGTGAAGGGTAGAGGTCGCAGCACAGGACTCATAAGCCTGGGGTCGGCGGTTCGAATCCGCCCCTCGCTATCAAATTTGTTAAGAAATAAAATCTTAGATAACTAGTCTTAATATTGAATAATCTTTTTTAATTTAGCCAAAGACATGGATGAGTTTTTTGGCATTTTTGGAAAACTTGACTTTTTAATGTATATTCTTTTTACTTTTTTATTATATCTTTTTGCAAAATTATAAACTGAATCAGTTTTGCCTCCGATATTTAAAACACCTTTTTTATTCAAAATTTTCTTAAAAATTTTTATAAAATCTTGATGAAAAATAAAGTTAGTAATCATATTTGCATATGCACCTTTATGAATAAAAGGCTCTTCTGTCATACTTACTCTTAAAATAAGTGAATTTTTATACATTTGTGCAGCACATTCTGCACCAAGTTTAGACCAGGCATAATTATTAATTGGAAACAACGCATCAGTCTCTTTATAATTTCCTTTGTTTCCCGGGTAAACATAACTAGAAGAAAAATATATTAATTTAATATTAAATTGCTCACAAGCAATTACAATATTTGCAGTTCCAATAATATTTAATTTTATACTTTTCTTTATATCTTTTTCATGCAAAATCATGGGTCTAGATAAACCAGCTAAATGTATTAAATATTTCGGTTTTACTTTTTTAAAATATTTAATTATTGATTTTGTATTTAAAATATTTAATTCATTTTTTTTTGGAAAAAAATAGTTACTGCCAACATTTTGTCTTAAAATTTTACCAAATCTACCATTTCCTCCTGTCACTACTATTTTATTTTTACTTAACATGAGAAATCCACTTACCCCCTCTTAATTTAAATTTACGTTCTTTTTTTAAAATTTCTTTCTTATGATTCCATGAGTTCAAAATTGCTACATCGGGATAATTTTTTCTAAAATAGTCCGGACTTTTAATTGGTATATGCGTGCCAGGTGTAAATTTTCCAATTTTTTCTTTTGTAGAGTCTACTATAAAATCAATGTAACTATGATCTATTCCACAGTAATTAAGTGCAGTCGTACTTTTTGCGGAAGCAGCGTAGCCGCAAATCTTTTTTCCATTAATTTTTAATTTTTTAATTTTTATTTTAAATTTTCTCCTCGATTCTTCACATTTTTTTTTAAATTTAAAACAAGAGTCTATTAAGTGTAGTTTATTTTGTTTTTCCTTAATCAACAAATGATTTACTCGACTATTAGGTTCAAATACATTTTTTCTGGCAACCACATATCTCATTGAACCACCATGTGTTTTTTGAGGAAGTGCATTGATTAAGTCAAAACCAAAACTGTTAAAAATACTTTTTACGGAGTGTAGGGAAAATATAAAAACATGTGCATCATAAATTTGATCATATGAAACTCTTTTAAACATTGATCCTAAATACGGCTCTTCAAAAATAAATAGTCCGTCTTTAGCGAGTAGATAATCTAAACTCTTAATTAAATTTTTTAAATCTGGTATGTGACAAATAACATTTGCCGCACAAATTAGATTAATTTGATTTTTATTTTTTTTATTTATGGAAACATTTTTATAATTAAAAAATTTTGAAATGACTTTTAACCCTTTTTTTCTAGCAACATTTGCAACATTTAAAGAGGGCTCATAACCAATTACACTGTAATTTTTTTTTGCAAAATAAGATAGAAAAGTCCCATCGTTTGAACCTATCTCAATAATTTTATCATTTTTTGTTAAATAATTATTTTGAATCCATTTAAAAAATTTTTTAAAATGATCAATCATAAATTTTGATTTATGAGTGAAAAAAGGATATCTATCATTAAAAATTTTTGTAGATTTTGGATGATTGTCAACTTGAAATAAAAAATTTTTTTTATTAAAGCCAACTTTCAAATCATAGAAAAATTCTTTATGAAAATCTTTTTTAAGCAAAAAGCCATTGGCCATTGGCATTCTACCGAAAGACATAATAGTTTTAATTTTTTTTTTTGTAACTTTACAACGCATTTTTTAATTTAAAGTTTCTTTATTAATATCATAAAAAGCAATTGGCCAAATTTTAACTTTTGAGTATTTATTAAACCAATATGAAACAAACCTCTCCATTAAGAAGGCATAAATCCTAGTATTACCATAACTATTTTTTTTGAAGCCGAATATTTTTTCACATCGTTCCAACCATGGAAAAATAGTATTATAGAATTCAAAAATAATTTTTTTATTTTTAATTATAAACATATTTCCTCGGTTATAAAAATTTTGATTTTCCATGAAAAACTTAAAATCTTTTTTATCTCTTTCATCTAACATTTCAACTGCTTTATCTAAGTTTCCAAATCCGTGAAAAGAATCGAAATGTAATTTTAGATTTTGATTTTTTGTAAAAAAATATTTTGGATTAAATAAAAAAGATCTTAAACCGTGTTTTAAAATTTTCATATTAGACCATCCATCCATGAAAATATTTTGACCAAGTATAACATCATAATTGTCCCAATCATTTTGGATATTTTGTAAAAAATCTTTATTAGAATTAATTTCAAATAAATTATAAGAATTTGTCCAAAAACGCCTATAGGCACAAAAACCTATCCAAGTATTGTCACTGATATCAGCTAATTTGTTCTTCCACAGCCAATAATGAAAAGTATATTCTCCATAATAACTATTTTTATTAGAAATATTACTCCCAGTATTATCTCTAAGCCAGTTAGCGTTAAATTTATTATCTCCCATTCCTACCGGAACATAATTTAAATCTTTAATTTTTTGATAGTCTTCATCATTCAAACTTAAACAATACATAAGTAAATTGTTCATTTAAATTTTATATTTAAGACAAAAATCTTTTAAACTAAGATTATTTTTATCTTTTTTTGAAATAATTAATTTTTTTTTAGGCCATTTTATTTTTAAATTTTTATCATTCCAGATTAATCCTACCTCATTATTTTTTTCTCTGTAATTATTATTGCTATATAAAACAATATTTTCTTTATCTAGACCTAAAAATCCATGAGCACACCCTGAAGGAATTAATATAGATTTAGCATTTGTTTCAGATAATATTATTTTTATATGTTTTCCAAATGATTTAGAGTTTTTTCTTAAATCAATGACCACATCTAAAATTTTACCCTTAAGAACTGATACATATTTTTCTTGACTATTTTTAGTTTGCAAGTGTAGACCTCTCAAAACATTTTTTTGTGATTTTGATACACACCAAAATATTGGATTATGGATTTTAATTTTTTTTTTTGCAAATATTTCCCTGAAGAAACCTCTCGTATCATAGAAATTTTTTCCTTTAAATATCTTCAGCCCTTTTATCTTGGTATTATTTAATTTCATAAAATTAAATTTTTTAAATATTTTGAATATTCACAATTGCCGTAAAAAGATATTTGTTTTTTTATTTCATTATCTTTAATCCATTTATTATTTAAAGAAATTTCTTCAATACAAGCAATTTTAAAACCCTGCCTATTTTCAACTGTAGAAATAAAATTTGATGCACTGTAAAAATCTTCAATACTTCCAGTATCCAACCACACACCACCTCTACCTAAGACCTCTGCATTTAAAACATTTTTTTTTCTATAAATATTTAATAGATCTGTAATTTCTATTTCTTTTCTTTGTGAGGGTCTTAAAGTTTTGCTAAATTTTATTACATTGTTATCAAAAAAATAAAGTCCTGTTACCGCTAAATTGGAAATAAATTTTTTTGGTTTTTCAATAAGTTTTAAAATTTTATTTTTTGAATTAATTTTTGCAACACCATAAAAATTAGGATTTTTCACCGGATGAACAAAAACAGTTGCACCCTTTTTTAATTTGATACATTTCCTTAATTTCATTGTAAAATTTTGCCCATAAAAAAAATTGTCACCTAGTACCAATGCTACATTGTCGCCACCAATAAATTTTTCACCTATTATAAATGCTTCAGGCAATCCTCTTGGTTTTGATTGCTCTTCATAATTAATATTTAATCCTAGATAATTATTCTTAGGTAAAATTTTTTGAAATTGATTAAGCTGTCCTTTATTAACAATAATTAAAATATCTTTAATTCCAGCTAACATCAATACTGACAATGGATAGTAAATTAGAGGTTTGTCGTACAAAGGTAAAAGTTGTTTATTTACAGCTTTTGTAAGCGGACTCATTCTAGTACCCATACCACCAGCTAAAATTATTCCTTTTTTTATCATATTTTTAAACCCAATCTTTTTTCAAAATTTTTACTTGAGATATTATTTAAAAATTTTTTATTGTTAAAATACCAATTAATTGTTTCTTTTAGACCAGTATCAAAATTTATTTTAGGCTTCCATTTTAATTTATTAAAAATTTTTTTATTATTTAAGGCATATCTGAAATCATGACCGGGTCTATCTTCAACAAATTTAATTTTAGTTTTTTTACCAATTTTAATATCCATAGATTTACAAATTTTTAATAATTTTTTAACTAAATCAATATTTTTAAAATTTACACCAGATCCTACATTATAACTTTCACCGTTCTTACCTTTTAAATACAGCGTGAATAAGGCTTCACAGTGATCCAATACATGTATCCACTCTCTAGAATTTTGACCTTTAGCATAAACAGGGAGTTCTTTATTATTAAAAATATTTGAAATCATTTTAGGTATAATTTTTTCTGGAAATTGATAAGGACCATAATTATTACAACAATTAGAAATAACAGCTTTCAAATTGTATGTTCTTATATAAGACTTTACTAAATGGTCAGCGCTTGCTTTTGAAGCGGAGTAAGGAGAACTTGGTTTATATTGAAAAGTTTCATCAGCTCTTCCATTTATGATATCCCCATAAACTTCATCAGTGGATACATGAACCAATTTTGGTTTTAATTTTTTTTTTTGCAATAATCTGAGTGATTCTAGTAGATTAAAAGTACCATTTATATTTGTTTTTATAAAACTTTCTGGACCATCTATCGATCTATCCACATGTGTTTCAGCAGCTAAATTAAAAATTACTAAAGGCTTAAATTCTTTAATTATTTTTGTAATTTTTTTTTGGTTGTTGATGTCAATTTTTATGAATTTGTAGTTAAATTTATTCCTAATTTTATTAACATATTTATTTGATGAGTAGGTCAGTTTGTCTAAATTAATTACAAAAAATCTTTTTTTTATTAGATAATTGACTAAATTAGTTCCTATAAAACCAGATCCTCCTGTGACAATGATTTTTTTCATTTTTAATAAAGAAATTAAAGCTTAATGTGTTAAATTAGTAAAAGAATTATCCTTCAAAATCAATTATTATTATCAAATGGACTCGAATGAACTTACTGTAGTAATTGTAACTTTTAATAGTCAATCCAAAATAATTGACTGCTTAAAACCTATACCAATCCAATCAAAAATCATAATTGTTGAAAACTCGAATAACAAAAATTTTAAGAGAGATCTTGAAAATCAATACCAAAATTTAGAATGCATTTTAACAGGTGAGAACAAAGGCTATTCCACAGCAAATAATATAGGTTTAAAAAATGTTAAAACAAAATATGCTTTAGTTTTAAACCCAGATACAATTTTAGACAATAATGCTATTGAAAGTTTTTTAGTTAGAGCAAAAAAAATTGAGAAATTTTGGTTAATTGGCCCAGCAACCGACCAAATGATAGATTTTAATTTAAAAGAAAATAATCTTATAGAAGTGGAGAATATTAAAGGCTTCGCAATCTTTTTTAACTTATCTATGTTCAAAAAAGATTTTTTTGATGAAAATTTCTTTCTTTATTTTGAAGAAATAGATCTTTGTAAAAGAGTAAAAGATAACAATGGAAAAATTTATTTAGATCCTAAGATTAAGGCAAAACACAAAGGAGCAAGCTCGGTTGATAAAATTACTAGTATTGATTTAGAAAAAAATAGGAATTGGCATTGGATGTGGTCTACATTTTATTTTCATAGAAAGCATCAAGGTTTTTTACTAGCCTTAATTAATATTATGCCAAATTTTATATCCGCTTTTATTAAAGTTATTTTTTATTCATTAGTTATAAATAAAAAAAAAAGAGATATTTATTATTGTAGGTTAAGTGGTATTTTTAATTCAATCATCGGAAATAAGTCATGGTATAGACCTCCAATAGATTGATTTAATTGACTTTAGAAGATAAAAAATAAAATGCCAAAAAAAAATATGATTTTAATCACCGGTGGCGCAGGATTTGTTGGTACAAATTTAATCAAATTATTTCTAAAAAAAACAAATTATAGAATTATTAGTCTTGATGATTACTCATCAGGAAGCAAATCAAATCATATTAAAGATTCTCGAGTAAAATATATTAAAGGCAAAACCATAAATATCGCAAAATTAATTAAAGATCATAAAAAAATCAATTCTATTTTTCATTTTGGAGAATTCGCAAGAATTTACCAAAGTTTTTTGAATATGAATGAATGTATCGACTCTAACTCGGTTGGTTCGAATGCAGTTTTTAATTATTGCTTAAGAAATAAAATAAAACTTATTTATTCAGCAACTTCTGCCTCACTTGGAAATAATGGAAACGATAAAAATTTATCACCTTATGCTTTTTCTAAAGCAAAAAATTTAGAGTTATTAGAAAATTTAAAAAAATGGTTTAACTTTAAATATGAAGTTATTTATTTTTATAACGTTTATGGCCCCAATCAAATTTGCAAAGGAAAAATGTCAACAGTTATAGGAATATTTGAAGATCATTATAAAAAACGTAGACCTCTGCCGGTTGTTAAACCAGGAACACAAACGAGAAGGTTTACTCACATAACAGACACTGTAAACGTCTGTTACTTAGCTTGGAAAAAAAATCTTTGTAGACATTACAGTATTGCAAGTAAAAAATCATATTCCTTATTACATGTAGCAAAAATGTTTAAAGCTAAGATAAAGTTTCTACCTAAAAGACCCGGTGAAAGATATGCCTCAGCATTAATAAATGAAAATTTGTCAAATAAGATACATAGGCATTATGGTAAGATAAATCTTGAGGATTACATTAACAGTTTTACTAAAAAAATTAATTAGTGTCCTGGAAACTCTACAAGACTATTTGTTTTGTAACCTTTTTTTTTTAATAATTTATTTCCAGGTAAATCAAATAAATTTATAACAAATATAAAACCTGCAACCGTACCCCCTGAAATTTCAACTATCTTTGCAGCTGCATCTGCAGTACCACCTGTAGCTATTAAATCGTCTATTATAAGAACCTTTTCATTTTTACTTATCGAGTCTTTGTGGATTTCAATAGTAGCTGTTCCGTATTCTAATTCAAAATCAATAGAATGAACTTCTGCTGGAAGTTTATTTTTTTTTCTTAAAAGTATAAAAGGTTTTTCTAATTGATAAGAAACCGCCGAAGCAAATACAAAACCTCTAGACTCGATAGCCGCAATTTTATCAAATTCAATTTTTTTAGCTAATTCTATTATTTTATCATTTGTAAATTTAAAAGCTTTAGCATCTTTAATAAGAGTTGTTATATCTCTAAATAAAATTCCCTTTTTAGGATAGTCAGGTATTGATCGAATATATTTTTTTAAATCCATAATTTGCTTCAAGTTTTAACAAAAAAACATTAATAATAATATCATGAAAAAAAGAAAACTTGGGATAATAGGCGGTAGTGGACTTTACAAAATAGAAGGATTTGAAAAAACTAAATGGAAAAAAATTAAAACCCCATGGGGAAAACCTTCGGATGAAATTTTAACAGCTAAATTAGAAAAGGAGGAGATTTATTTTATACCAAGACATTCCAGAGGTCATAGAATAAATCCTACAAATATCAATTTCAGAGCCAATATTGATGCTATGAAACAATTAGGCGTAACCGATATAATTTCTGTTTCTGCCGTAGGATCTTTAAAAGAAGAACTAGAACCTGGAAAATTTGTTATAATTGATCAGTTTATTGATAGAACTTTCTCAAGAACAAAAACTTTTTTTGACGAAGAAATTGTTGCCCATGTTTCTATGGCCAAACCTACAAGTCCTGGTCTTTCCGATTGTTGTGAAACAGCTTTAAAAAAATTAAATATAAAAAATCTAAGAGGTGGTATCTATGTTGTTATGGAAGGCCCTCAGTTTTCTACTTTAGCAGAGTCAAATTTGTACAGGTCTTGGGGAGCAGATGTTATTGGCATGACAAATATGCCTGAAGCAAAATTAGCTAGAGAAGCTGAAATAAGATATTGCACTGTTGCAATGGTAACAGATTATGATTGTTGGCACCCTGATCATGATGAAGTGGATGTGAGTATGGTTATAGAAACATTAATGAAAAATGCTACCAATGCTCAAAATATGATTAAGGAAGTAATAAAAACATTTAAGAATTTTTCAGTAGAAAATGATCCAGCTAATAATTGCTTAGATGCGGCTATCATCACAGATCCAAAACTAAGATCAAAAAAGACTATCAAGAAACTAAAAAATATCGCGGGTAGAGTTTTAAACAAAAAAAATTAATGAGAATTGATGGTAAAAGTTACAGAACTATATGGTTTGAAAATAATGTAGTTAAAATTATTGATCAAACAAAACTTCCTCATCAATTTGTTATTAAAGATTTGAAAACAGTTAAAGACTCTATCAATGCTATAAAAACTATGGAAGTAAGAGGCGCTCCATTAATAGGTGCTACTGCTGCATACGGTTTAGTTTTATCTATTAATGAAAATAATGATTTATCTTTTTTAAAACAATCTAGCGAACAACTTATAAATTCAAGACCAACAGCTATAAATTTGAAATGGGCTGTAGATAGAATGATAAAGAAACTATCTGGCGTTAATAATAAAGACATATTGAATATTGCATTAGAAGAAGCAAAAGAAATTGCCGAAGAAGACGTAGGCTTTTGTAAAAATATAGGTTTAAACGGTCTTAAAATAATTGAAGAAATAGCAAATAAAAAAAAAGATACAGTAAATATTTTAACTCATTGCAATGCGGGCTGGTTAGCA
>Ga0209630_10005944_pt1 | contig 10184 bp, 11 predicted proteins | sample COG_01_FD_184745 | JGI IMG/M metagenome (GOLD analysis project Ga0209630, IMG submission 184745) | Pelagic Microbial community sample from North Sea - COGITO 998_met_01 (SPAdes) (version 2) | ecosystem: Environmental > Aquatic > Marine > Neritic zone/Coastal water | place: Helgoland, sampling... | reverse complement strand
CTTGTGCAAGCTTCGCTTGTGTCTGCTTCGCTTGTGCAAGCTTCGCTTGTGCCTGCTTCGCTTGTGCCTGCTTCGCTTGTGCAAGCTTCGCTTGTGCCTGCTTCGCTTGTGCCTGCTTCGCTTGTGCCTGCTTCGCTTGTGCCTGCTTCGCTTGTGTCCCCCACCACCCTTAGCAATAAACTGGTTCATAACGCTGTGGTTGTGCAAAGCTTCGGCTGCGCCCTTGTTTGTGTGCGCAAACATTTTAAAGTATCCATTTTTACACGTGGCGTCTTGCGTCATATATGTTTGTTTACCAACAGACTTTCCGCCACCACTAAAAGCACCATTTAATTTGGCCGTCTTATGTTGATTTCTTTTCAAGCTTCCCGCCGCGCCCTCCACACTGCCGTTGAAGCTACCCTGCTTAGCCACGTCTGGAGTTTTATGAATTGCGTGGTGTCCACACGTGTTCGTCATTATATACTATATATATAAAAATAGTTAGAGAAATAAATACTAAAATACTAATAATGAATCCACAAGAAAGATTGCAGTTAGATAAAATGATTAAGGAAAATAACGTAAAAGATTTCACAAATGATATAAGAAAAAAGAAACATAGCCGCCCACTCGAAGAAGACCTAAACACATTTCTCGAATTTAATAAGAGGAATAGTAAATTAAATATAAATAATCCAGATGAGTTTGAACGCAAGTTAATTTCAAAATGTCAATTTTTATTTATTAATTATACAGACATATTCAATCGGCTGAGAAAGGACGAGTTGGACGTGGACATTTTCAAACAATTTATTTCTATACTCCGGCGTATTGAAGATTCGGAGTTTGGACAACACGACGCATCGTTTGAGGTAGGTAAATTATTGAAAAAAATATATATTGACTCCGCGCTACGAAAGGCGGGGAAGCTGGATAATGGAGAAGAACCCACAAAAACAACCTCCCCTAAAAATATATCTTGGAGAGAATACAAAGAGAAAAACCTATAATCGGATATAATCGGATATAGTCGGATATAGTCGGATATAGTCGGATATAATCGTGTATATTATATTATATAATTGAAATCTTTTAATATAATAACCCACGATATTAAATATGGCGTATTCTCTTGTAATTGTAGAATCCCCTGCAAAATGCAAAAAAATAGAAGATTATTTAGGTCCTGGATATCGATGTATGGCCAGTTTTGGTCACCTGCGTGCATTAAAAAATCTTAAATCAATCGATATGGAAAATGAATTTAATCCGTCATTTCATTTGGTTGAAAACAAAAGTCAACAAATTTCTAAATTAAGAAAGGCAATACAAGGCGCAAGCGAGGTTATACTCGCGGCGGACGATGACCGTGAAGGCGAAGCAATCGCGTGGCACATTTGTCAAATATTTAACTTACCCGTTACAACAACAAAGAGAATTATATTTCACGAGGTTACCAAAACCGCCCTCCAAAAAGCCATTACACAAACAACCACTCTAAATATGGATATTGTTCACGCACAACAGGCAAGGCAAATTTTAGATTTGATTGTGGGATTTACATTATCTCCTATTTTATGGGACAAGATATCATATAAAACAAAAACGGGGTTGTCTGCGGGAAGGTGTCAAACCCCTGCGTTGCGTCTAGTATATGACAATCAGAAGGAGATCGACGCTAGTCCGGGTAAAAAGGTTTACCAAACAACCGGATATTTCACCGCAAAGAATGTTCCGTTTGCACTTCAATATAACCACGACAGCGAGGATTCTGTGTCAGAGTTCCTAGAAAATAGTGTTGAGTTCGAACACGTATATTCGTGTGGAAAAATCCGGTCGACAACAAAACAACCCCCTTCCCCATTTACAACAAGCACGTTGCAGCAAATGGCTAGTAATGAGCTGCATTTCTCTCCAAAGGATACAATGAGATTATGTCAAACGTTATATGAAGGGGGTTATATCACTTATATGAGAACAGATAGTAAAACATACTCTAATGACTTTGTAGCGACGGCATTAGATTACATTGGAAAAACGTATGGGGGAGATTATGGATGTGGTGATATAACTATACTTACGGAGAGGAATGCTGAAGACAAGAAGAGCAAAGGAAAGGCGAAAGCAAATGCAAAAGATAAGGAGGTGTCTGCGCAGGAGGCACACGAGGCAATCCGCCCGACGAATGTATGTAATAAGGTGGTTCCCGACGCTGTAGGAAAACGCGAGATGCGCCTGTATGCGTTAATCTGGCGAAACACCGTAGAAAGTTGTATGGCGCCCGCGAAATATAGTGGAGTAACCGCATCGATTACAGCTGCAAATAATAACGAATATCGATATTCTACCGAACAGGTTATATTCCCCGGATGGAAAGCAGTCGCTGGGTTCGAGGAAGTAAATGCCTTATTTAATTATTTCCAAACGCTAAAGAAGGGTGCAATTATTAATTATAAAAAGGTTACTGCGAAGGTTAGTATGAAAGAGCTAAAAACACACTATACAGAAGCGAAGCTTGTTCAGCTACTAGAACAGAAGGGAATAGGGAGACCATCTACATTTTCATCATTGATAGATAAGATTCAAGAGAGAAATTATGTTAAAAAAATGAATGTGGAAGGAAAAAATATTAAATGTGTTGATTTCGAATTAGAAGGCGATGAACTATCCGAAATAGAAACCGAGCGCGTATTTGGAAATGAAAAAAACAAACTAGTCGTTCGGCCGCTAGGGACGATTGTAGTCGAGTTTCTCATTAAGCATTTTAATCAACTATTCCAATATGAATATACGAAACAAATGGAAGACGACCTAGATAATATCGCGAAGGGCAACAAGGTTTGGCATACCTTATGTGAGAAATGTAATGACGAGATCGCAGAGTTATCAAAAGATTTAGTGAAAGTAGATAAATTGAAAATTGTGTTGGATGATAAACACACGTATATGATCGGTAAGTTTGGTCCAATTATTAAATGCAGCGATGAAGATGGGAAATCCACATTTAAGCGCGTGTGTGAGGATATAGATATTGACAAGTTGCGAAGGGGGGAATACGCACTTGAAGAAATTATTGCCAAATCGACAAACAAGGATATCGTATTGGGCGAATATAAAAAGACGGAGATTGTTCTTAAAGAGGGAAAATACGGTAAATATATCCGTTATAAAACGCGAAACATATCAGCGGTGGTGGAAGGCGATACAGAGATTACGCTAGAGGATGCGATAAAACTTATTGAATGCAATAGCTCCGGTGGCGATGCAAAGAAATCATCTATTATTAGGACAATAGATGATCAGTCATCAATCCGAAAAGGTAAATTCGGAGATTATGTATTTTATAAGAAACCGGAGTGGACGAAGCCCAAATTTATAAAATTATTTAGTTTTGTAAAAGAGAATGGAAAAGATAGCTATAAAACGTGTGATGTACGAAAGTTAAAGACGTGGTTGAAAAATAATGCATAGAATAAATTATGAATCCATAAACGCCCCTTTCAAAATACCATTATTATATGGAAATAGCTCTCTGTTAATTTCGGTGCACGTTATTATAATAATATATATCCAAACAAATACCGTCATATAGTCGGGAATAAATTTTTCTATTTTCACATACATTGCTACATACCACCCTCCAAAGAATCCTAATATATCGGTAAAATGGTTAATGTTTGTTTCCAATATTTTTCCATTTGGGTCTTTGCTATGTTCCAATAATTCTAAAAATAAATGAAAAATGTTGGCGATAAGAAAGTTGTTTCGCAGACTTACATTCTTTTTTTTTAATAAATAATACCCGATCGCACCACTTGTTATATGCCCTATGGTGTATATGTCTGTGAGATATATACCCATATATATAATTCTAGAATAAATTAAGAAAATAAATTAAGAAAATAAATTGTTAAAATAAATTGGGGGCACCTACATTATATACCTTTTCAATGTCATTTCGAAGAGAGTTAAATTCAATTGAGAATGAGAAAGGCACATCTTGGAAATCAACAAGCATCCCATTATGATAACGGAATGTAAACTTTAGTTTTTGGATTCTTTCTATTGGCGGGTCATATACAGATAGGTTAAGCAATGTATCATTTCGCGAATCAAAGAAAGGGTTTGCTCCACAGGTAGTAGGTCTATTTAACATTGGTATTTTAGCAAATGCAGATTTAACCTTTCCTCCATACGTATTTAAATACATATTGCTTGTTTTAGACGGATGGGGGTAAATCTCGTCATACGAATTGTATTTATCGAGCTCCATATAAATAACGTGCTCCCCGTCGAGTTTGGGAAATTTAGGTGAAACGATTAATTTATTGTTGACACCTATAGAATTATAAGGGGGTAGATCGCCACAACAAGTTGTGGCCGGGGATTCCATTTCAGAATTAATCAAATTATTTATACCTTCGGGGAGACAGGTAGAGGTGTCGTCAGACGTATATTCCTTTTTGTCAAACCCCAAATAATAGCCCAATCCCCATTTAGTAGGCTGACACCATGCAGTTTTGCTATTATCGCAATTATCCTTATAACAAATCTGGTGGTCAAATTTTAAAGAAAACGAGGCGCCGGCATAGTAAAAGATAAATCGTTGAATAATGGGGTCATATTTTACGGTAATATTATCTGTATTCATAAGACGTGTCAATACACACGCCAACTGGTGTGGTGTATAAAATCCGTCTGGTAATTCGATTAATTTATCACTACTGGCAGCAGTGGTATAGACAAGAGCGTTATTCTGAAATTGCTTACTAATATTATAGAAATGGGACGGCATTGCTGTTTCTGCCAATCGCAAAGACTGGACATTTTGGATAGATTCAGGTAATTCTACTTCGAAATGGTTGGCGTTTGGCCACTTGCATACGTCTCGGTCTTCAGAATGTATAGTGACAAGCTTTCTATCTAGGGTATAATACTGTTGACGAGGAATAAGCGGTTGGTTGTTTTGCACATTGAAATGTATAGGCATAGCACTCATAATATAATTGTAATGAGATTTTATTTACAATAAAATAAATGTATAATTTATATGTCTAGCGAAAGTAGAAAAATCCCATTTACTCATAAAACAATTGGGACACCCGACGGAACAACTAACGCTGGGAACCACCCAACCCCTGCTGGTGGAAATTATACCTTAACCAACCTAATAGTGATATGTGTGATTGGATTAGTCGTTAAACTATGTTTTGCGGAAAGCATTTCGACAGATGGAGAGACTGGTCCAGCGTCGTCGACTATATGGGGATATGGCATTACTGCGATTTCCGTATTTTTTATAACATTTATAAATTATGCTCTATCCACTAAAGCCGGATATAGTAATGACGGTAAAGATAGTTCGATAAAGTTTGCCGGACATTTTATTCATAGCTCCCTGCCGTCAATCTTTACACTAATTTTATTAATATATTTAATATACCTTAACTTCACATATTTTACTAAAATAAACTCGGGGAAGGTGGCCGATGAGTTTTACGATATGTCTCGAATGTCGACGATATTACTATACTTTCAAATATTTACACTGTTCAAATATTTATATACAGCTCATAAACCAGAGAAGGATGGTAAGGCGAACGATTCCTCGAATGATGGTGCAATCATTTATTTACTTAGCCTGATGAATATAGTTTTTATTATTATACTAAATATTATATTAGAGTATTTCTCCACCGATGGTTAATGGAGTTTTGTTAAAAACATAAATTTATAAGTAATTCCGTATTCTTTTTCGGTTTCCCATATACCCGAGATTTTTAATATGATATCATTTAATATTCGCGTATTGTTGTCGATAAATATTTTTATGAGGCCTGTTCGAAGCTGGTCCGAGATATTATTTATTCTTTTTTTATCAATATTTGCCTTTTTTAATATATTTTCTTCAATACATTTTATTTTATTAATTATATCACTATTCATTCCGGGACTGAAGCGGCATTTATATTTTATATAATTTTTTTCTGTGTTAATCCCATTTAGTTTTATGTTTAATAGTATAGAATTTAGAGTATACATGGGTGTGGAGTATACCACACGTGTAAATCTTCCATTTGCGATCACCGTATTATTTATATTTTTTCCAAAGAAAAAGCTGTTGCTGTCAATATTATTTATGTTATGAACAATATACATGATTATAATGTATAATTAATGAGTGTTTAAGTTATGTTTAAGTTATAGGATGGACATAAAATACAATAAAGAGATATAATATTAAACTTAGTTAGGTCTGGGGTATTATGTAAATCGGCGGATGCTCGATTTAATTTATCAAGTAACAAGGGAGTTGGATTAGCAAATAACGCATATACCCATAATTTATATAAGTTTGGATGACTTTCTTTTATTAACCGCAGCGCTTCCATAATTAATAGTTATTATATAATAAAGATAATATTTAACTCACTATAATGAAATTAAATAATTCGAAATTTGAAGATTACCTTGCGAATTACTCTAACAATACCCTTCATCCAACATATAAAAGTGTATATAATGATTTCCCCGCCGACATTAAAGAGCTGAGAAACCATATATTTTACGGACCAGAAGGTGTAGGTAAATATACGCAGCTTTTGGCAAGTATAAATAGATATAGTCCGTCGAAACTAACATATGAAAAAAAGATTTGTATTAGTTACAGCAAACAAACCTATTATATTAAGATTAGTGACATTCATTTTGAGGTGGATATGTCTCTTCTTGGGTGCAATACGAAGTTATTATGGAACGACTTGTTTAATCAAATAGTTGATATTATATTAACAAAACCGGATGAAACGGGGATAATTGTTTGTAAGAATTTCCAAAACATAAGCAACGAGTTGCTAGAGACATTTTATAGTTATATGCAAACAAATAACACGTCGAGTATTAATATAATATTTATGCTCTTAACAACTCAAATAAGCTTTATCCCTGACGCAATTAGAAACCGGTCTAATATAATTAATTTTGCAAGACCGAGTAGGGCACAATATACTAAGTGTTTGGGAGTTAAAATTAATAAGGGTTTAAAGTTAGAACATATTTCAAATATTAAAAATGTGAATACAAACATAACACAGCTAATGACTCCCCACCGCAATATATGCAACAAGGTTATTCATAATATTATTAATGTTAACGATAGTTCATTTATTGAGGTTAGGGAAGTTTTGTATGATATATTTATTTATGACTTGGATATGAACGAGTGTATATTTTATATACTGACGGAATTAATTAAAAAAAAACATATTAAGTCCAATCATATTGCAGAACTGTTTAATAAAACAGCGATGTTCTTACAATATTTTAATAATAATTACAGACCAATTTATCATTTAGAGAGTTATATCTTTTATTTAACAAAGACAGTTCATGATTATAGCTGATGCGTGTAAAATATTGAATTTAACCAGTCCTTTCTCTCTCAGAGAATTAAAAAAAGCATATTATAATGAAGCACTTAAGAATCATCCCGACAAAAATCCAGACAATCCCGATAGCACGGTGCGCTTTCAGAATATACTGGAAGCATATGAGTTTTTGTCAAGTTATGTAGACAACGCTGAGGATAACGCGACAAAACAAGACATTAGTTATGAGGGTATATTGAGAAACTTTATATATTACGCAGGGGGGGATAAGTCGGCTAAAATAGAATCAATATTACATATGATTACGCAAAAGTGTTCTGCGTTTTCGAAAAATATATTAAAATCGTTAGATAAGAAAACACTACTAACGATATATGATTATATGACAAAATACTCTGACGTACTTGATATAAATCCTGAGATACTAAAAACGTTAAAGGGCCTGGTCCGTGATAAAATTAATAAAGACACCGTCTATATTTTGAATCCGACCATATATGATTTATTTGACGAAACTGTGTATAAACTCGAAGCATCAAAAACGTATTACGTTCCTTTGTGGCACGAAGAAATAGAGTTTGATGCAGAAGAAGAAAACTGTTCTATTATAGTAAAGTGTGTGCCCGAACTACCCGAGCATATTTACGTAGACCACCACAACAACATTAATATAAATATATCTGTTTGCTTATCCGGATTACTTCTACGCGATAGTATTTCGGTTGACGCGGGAGATAAAGTATTTCACATACCTGTTAAAAAATTATTTATTAGGCCTATACAAAGTTATGTATGTAGACAAGTTGGGATTCCTAGAATTAATAGCGGTGATATTTATAACTGCGAAGAGATAGGAGATGTTGTCATCCATATTGCGTTGACCTAGGTAAATGCATAAAATGTAATAAAAAATATAGAATATATATTTTTTATTATTACTACAATAATTTTTATTTATATTTATTTATTTATTTACTCTGCAGAAGCAGTAGTAACCTTCTTTACACGACGAACAACCTTCTTCTTAGCGACTGTCTTTGCGGCGACAGGGGCAACAATAGTTGGTGGGGCGATTGGTGCAACAACTTCGGCTGCTGCACTTCCACCAGAATCATCATCCTCGTCACTATCCTCTGCTAGCTCTGCCTCATCATCGACATCATCGTCGTCATCATCCTTCTGCTGCTCCAGACGACTCTTTTCGCCAGATGACAGCTGGATGTGGCACTTGCCCTTTAGGGTCGCGCGAGGCTTCACAACTGCCTGGACGAGCCGCCAAGTCACGCCAAACTTACCGTTCGCAAACCATAGTCCACCACATCGGATTACTGTAGCAGCGTTCGATGCCTTTGAGATAAGGTCGAGTGGCATTAGTCCATTCTCATTCGGGAATAGGCGATGGCTCTGCATATCGTAAATCTCGCAATCAAATGCCTGATCCCAATAAGTGAGCTTAACCCTGAGAGTGGGTGAGCGAGTCATATCAAACTCTCCCGTCTGCTGATCCTTGGGATAACGAAGCATCGGATGGAACAACGCATCTACAACATCGTCGGTTACCTTTGACTTATTTAGAAGCTTCTTACAGTTTTCCTTCACGTGGGTCTTAATATTCTGCTCAAATGCAATAAGATTAGCTAGGAATGCCGACGTCTCGTCGGTCTTATACTCGTCCTTAGGAAACTGTAGAGACATATCATACGACTTGCGTCCATTTGCGTCGTCTACAAACTCATTCACACCCCACGTGAGCATAAGAGGAGTTGTAATTACAAGAGCTGTCTTAGCCGCCTTATTCTGGATATTTACACTCTTGCCTCCAGACTTGTTAATCTTGGGTTCGGAGTATGAGTAGCTAGTGTGCACAAGTGCGCAGCCATTTAGGATTTGGTTATCGCTGTCGGTCATCTTTCTTGTATATATATATGGTAATCCTCTAAATCAATTTTTTTATAAATTCATCGAAAAATAAAAAGACTCTGGGGATGCTACACCACACACAATCCTATTTTATTATAAGTATTTGATAATATTATTATAAATTTATAAAATAATATTTATTGAGATTATTTATTGAGATTATTTATTTATTGAGATGCAGAAGCAAGTGCGGTGGCGGTGTCAGACGCCTTTGCGAAATGACGGCTCATATACTTCTGAAGATTGAAATAGGTTAGCTCATCTGCCGCCGTAAGTGAAAGAAGAGATGTTAGCTTTGCGTCAGCGTTAATCTTGCGACCATTCTCCTTGTCCTGAAGATGATTGGCGCGAATGTATGCATTAATCTCCCGTGTCACCTCAGTACGAGCCATCTCAGAACCCTTTGGCTTAGCAAGGAAGGTTGCTAGCTCGTCGCTAATAAGGGTAGGCTTTACAAATCCGCTAGGTGCCCGAGTTCCGGCCTTGCGCTTACGCTTGTTATTTAGCTTCTCAGATGCCCGGATCTCGCGAAGAGTTTTACGCTCGAGATTACGAAACTCTGTGCGAAGAGTGCCCAGAATAGATACCGCCTGCTGAAGTTTAGCAAGATATGCAGTAAACTCGTCGGCAACAATGTTGGTGGGAGACCTAGTTGCTTCTACTGAATCGTCGACAACTACGTCTTTCTCCGCATCGACCACTACTGCTGTGGGGGCGGCGTCCTTTACCTTTGGCACGCGCTTGGCAGCGGTCTTTGTCGCAACCGGCTTTTTAGTCGCTTTCTTTGCGGATGCTGTAGATGCGCTCGCGACGGATGTCGTCGCGGGAAGAGGAGTTGGGGTTTTTTGAGCCTTTGATTTGCTTGCTTTCGAGTTCACCATTATACTCTATCAT
>Ga0209630_10005943_pt1 | contig 10188 bp, 16 predicted proteins | sample COG_01_FD_184745 | JGI IMG/M metagenome (GOLD analysis project Ga0209630, IMG submission 184745) | Pelagic Microbial community sample from North Sea - COGITO 998_met_01 (SPAdes) (version 2) | ecosystem: Environmental > Aquatic > Marine > Neritic zone/Coastal water | place: Helgoland, sampling... | reverse complement strand
ATTGTTCCAAAATAGCTCAAGAAAACTATATAAAATATTTTGCTGTTGATAAATTTTATACTACAGTAAAAAGTATATATTTAAAATATTCAAATGAAAATTAACGAGTGGTATGATAGTAAATTAGAACAATTTGGTGAAAATGATTATAGATCATTAAATTGGGGTGATAAAGAGGGCAAATCAGCTAAAGCTCGTTATCAACAAATGTTTGAACATTATGATTGGTCAAATAAAAGAATATTAGAAGTAGGTTGTGGTTGGGGATCATTTTTTGATTTTAATTTTAAGTGTGATTATTATCATGGTATAGACATTAACCCTAAATTAATAAACATAGCTATTGATAAATTTATATGTCCTAAATGTACTAATATAAAATTTAAAACATCAGATATATTTAAATATAATTCAATAAATTCAAATTTTGACATAGCTATATCAAGTGGTGTTGCAGGTAATAGACAGGGACCCGCAGATACTCCTGGCAAATTGATACATTACTTAAGTTTTATGTTTAATTCAGCGAATACTGTTATGGTTAATTTTCCTAGTAATAGAGCAACTATACGTTCCGAATATGTCGAATACTTTGCACCAGAATATATAATATCACAAGCACTTAATTTAACAAATAATATACAATTAATCCATAAAAATCGATCAGATTTTTTACTAATTTTAAAACACAATGAATAAAGATTTACACGTATTATGCGCTCATTTAGATGATTTTGAAATTTCATGTAATGGTTATATTTTTAAACACCATAAACAATATGAAAATATTTACATTCATGTAGCTACAAATAATGATCATAAAGAACCAATAACTATAGAAAATTTACAACTTCTAACAGATATTTTATCTTCCACAACTTCAACAATTCATTATAAACAACATGATTTTCATTCTACTAGACTAAGGAGTGAGATGGATGATTTAAAAGATTCAATATATACTAGTATTGATTTTAAAAGAAATTTTGATATATTATCACATGATTCAAATGATTTACACACAGACCACCAAGTATGTTATGAAATAATGATGGGATTATTAAAATTAAGTGACAATTTTATAACATATTATTCTCCAAGTTCATTAAATTTTGAACCAAATTATTTTATTGAATTAACAGAAGAACAATATAAATTTAAAACTGAAACCATTGGGAAATATGACATTGAAAAAGATCAATCATACACAAAAGTAGGTTATTATTTAAATGAACACTGGAACATAGGTATGGCTTATGTAATGGAAAATTGTGCAAAATATAAGTCGGAGTACTATGACATTTATAAAATAAAAAAATGGACAACTAATGACATCAGTTAATCCACAATTTAATAAAATATGGTCAAGTTATTTTAATAAATCCTATGCTACATTAGTAGAGAATGGCAAAACAGCTATATTTGAAGCATTAAAAATTCTAAACAGCAAACATGTAGCTTTACCTACATACACTTGTCATAGGGTACTTCAAGCATGTTTAAATGCAGGTGTTACCCCTTACATAGTAGATTGTGGGTTAGATTTGCAAATTGATGTAAATAAAATCCCTATAGAAGTAGACACTGTTATAGTACCTCATATGTTTGGTATTCAAGCAGATGTAAAATTTATAAGTGATAGGTTTAAAATAATTGAGGACTGTTCTCAATGCATTGGTTTGCCTGATTTAGGTAAATATTCAGATGTAGTAATAGCATCTACAGGACCTACAAAATGGTTAAATGTTGGAGAAAATAAAGAAAGTGGGGGTGGAATTTTAGCTCATAATATACTTAATTTTTCTTTTGAAGAAGTATCTGATAAGGATATTGCAAAAAAATTAAATCAAATATATCTTGAAATACCTAATATATTAGAATCAAGAACAAATAAAGCAAATGAATTTATAAATGCGGGAGTAGATTTAATAGGAAAAGATCAACCAAATGCATGGTTAAGGGCATTATACTTTGGTTCTCAGAAAAGAGTTCCATATACCCCTCTCCATGATCAATATCCAGGATTTAGTTGTCCTGTAGTAGATAGTTATAAAAATAAATTAGATTGGATTTCAATATTTCCTTAATATGTTAAAATCACCAGTATTAGTAGCACATCAACCAGAATATTTTCCTTGGTTAGGTTTTATAGCTAAAGCCCAACTAGCAGATGTATATTATATTGTAGACACAGTTCAGTACATGAAAGAACATTGGCACAGTAGAAATAAAATTAGAAAAAAAGATGGTTGGTTATGGATTAATACTCCTGTTTTACAGTCTAAATCTAAAATACTTATGTGGCCTGAGGCTAAAATAGATAATACTAAACCTTGGAAACGTAAACAGTTAAGTTCAATTCAAATGTGTTATTCCAGAGCTAAATATTATAAAGAAATATACACTGAATTAGAAGAAATATATTCTAAAGACTATGAGTATTTAATTGATTTTAATGAACAAATTATTAAATATGCTTTTAAAAAGTTTAATATTAAAACTCCTGTGTATAAAACATCTGAACTAATAAAAAAAGGACATGATATATCAGGTGCTAAAACAAATCTAATTTTAAATATGTGTAAAGCAGCTAATGCTAAAACATTTATTTTTGGTCAAGATGGAAAAACATATATAGAAGAGGATAAATTTAAACAAGCAGGAGTTGAATATAAATTTCAAAACTTCAAACACCCAATATACCAACAAAGATACCCTGGGTTTGAATCTAATATGTCTTTTATAGACTTATTGTTTAATTATGGGGACGAATCAATAAAAATAATAGAAAATGAAAATAAGCTTAATACAACCAGGTAGAAATAATCTTAAATACTTAAAATGGTCTTATGATTCAATTAGAAAAAATCAAGGCAATCATGACGTACAAATTTGTGTAGCAGATGATGCTAGCACAGATGGTACTTGGGAATGGTGTATGGATATGATGGAATATGATCATAATTTTGCAGCAATTAAAAATGAAGGCCCTGATCGTGTAGGTCATACTATATTATATGATAGGTTAGTTAATGAAGTAGCTCATCATGATGTGTGTATGATTTACCATGCAGACATGTATTTAATGCCAGGAGCAATAGATCAAATTGAACATAAATTAGAAGACAAAACAATTGTTAGTTTAACTAGAATTGAACCACCATTACACCCAGATGGACCAGAAAAAATGTTAATGGATTTTGGTGTTGAACCTGAAGAATTTAAAGAAGAAGAATTATTAACATGGTTTAAAGACGTTCAATTACAACAGTTAACTAAAATAACTGAAGGTATATTTGCACCTTGGGCATTTTACAAAAAAGACTTCCAAGAAATAGGTGGACATGATCCTTTATATGCACCCCAATCTAAAGAAGACAGTGACATATTTAATCGTTTTCAATTAAACGGAATTAAATTTAAACAAACTTGGGGTGGATGTGTTTACCATATGACTTGTAGAGGTAGTAGAAGAAACACAGTTGATAAAGCTAAAAATATATATGAAGATTCACCTGAATGGCTAGAACAAAATATGAGATCAACTCGTAATTTTATTCGTAAATGGGGCCATTTTGTTAAACATGATTCTTTAATGAAACCAATTATACCTCATAAATATGATATAGGAATTATTCTACCTCATAATAATATAGAATTATTACGTGCTTTAGAACCATGGTGTAGTAATATTTACTGTGATAGTAATTTAAGACAACATTATATAACAATTGAACAGTCAAATACAATTATGGATTTGTCTCAAAGAGTATTACCTTATAATAATGAAAAAAATAATGAAGTGTTAGTTACTATAAATGAAAAATTTGAACAAAATGATTTTCAATACATTCAACAGTTATCTGATATATTAGCTGATAGTGGTGAACCTGCTTTTCATGGTGAAATAGGAAATATTACAGTTGAAATATTTGAAACAATGAACACATATGAAAAAGATTTAATAATATGTTAGCAGAAAGATTTAATTTATTTGAATATAGAGGTAGTTGGAAATATCCTGATCCCTTAATAATTCAACCAAACATGTTACCTAATAAAGACGGAGATAATATTAACGGTCCTTCTTTAATAAAAGTACCTGACTGGGTTAAAAATCCTTTAGGTAAATATTATTTATACTTTTCACACCATGATGGAAAATATATTAGGATGGCTTATTCAAACAATATTGAAGGTCCTTATAATATACATTTAGATGGGACTCTTAAATTAGAAGATACACCCGGTAGAGATCATATAGCAAGTCCTGATGTACATGTAGATAATGATAAACAAGAAATCATAATGTATTATCATACACCTTATGATGACTGGCAATATACTTTTAAAGCAACCTCTAAAGATGGACTTAATTTTAAATCCGAAAGTGATAATTTAGGTTTATTTTACTTTAAAGTATTTAAATGGAATAATAGAACATTTAGTATAGCTAAAAATAGAAATACATCAGGTATATCTTATGAATTTATTAAGGGTAAATGGGTAGAACAAAAAACCAATCTTATACCTAATATGCGTCATGCAGCTGTATTAGTTGAAGGCGACAAAGTATATGTATTTTATTCAGTTGTAGGTGAAGCACCAGAGTCAATATATTGTAGTGAAGTTGATATAGATAATAATTGGGAATTAATTAATACAGAAGTAATTTTAAAACCAACTTACAATTATGAAGGAAGTGACTTACCCCTAAAACCTTCTAGTTTTGGTAGTGGTATAGGAAACGAATTAAGAGATCCTTGTGTGTTTGTTGAAGACGATAATAAATATTTATTATATACTGTAGCGGGCGAAGCAGGTATAGCTATAACTAAGCTATATAATACACCTACTAATCTTAAAAAATATAAAATATGGGGTATGAGAAGAGTTGGTAATCATGCCATTACAGAGTGGATATCAAATCATTTTACTAAAACACTCCACAACAATGATATTATACAAAACAAACCTTGGCTTATAAAAACATATGGTGAAGGAAATTTAATTGATTGTTATATAGATTCATATGAAGATTTTGCCCCTAAACATATAGACAAAAATACTATTATATTATTAAGAGATTGGTATAATATGTCAGCATCTAGATTAGTAAGTGGTAGAGGATGGAAAAACAGTTGTAGACATGATGACCAACATGGTTATACTAGAAGCTGTGAAAAAATATATTTACAATATTGTAAATTATGGGAACAGTATCCTGATAATTTTATTATTTACAATAAATGGTGTGAAGATGAAGAATACCAAAAAGAAATAGAAAAAAGATATGGATGGGGTAGGGTACCACGTTTAGATAAATTACCAGAAAGTGGAATTGGAGATGGTAGTTCATTTAAAACAACTAAATTAGCTTTTGACGAAAGATATTTAGAAGTAATTGAAAAACATCCAGAAGAATGGGTACAAATTTGTTCTAATTCAGAAATAAATAGTTACTCAAAAAGAATATTTGGAATAGAAATAGAATAAATTATGAACATAGGAATAGTAGGACAAGGTTTTGTAGGCACAGCAGTGTATGAAGGTTTAAAACAATACCATAAAATTGAAACATATGATATTGCTAAGGCAAGCACTTGTAAATCATTAGAAGAATTAACAAAAATATCAGATGTAATATTTGTTTGTTTACCCACACCAATGAAAATAGATGGCAGTTGTCATATTAACATAGTAGAAAATACATTATTAGGTTTAGATGTAATAAACAAATGCAAAACAGTAGTAGTAAAATCAACTATACCCCCAGGTACAACTGAAATGTGGAATAAAAAATTTAAAAATATACAAATAGTATTTAACCCTGAATTTTTAACTGAAGCAAATGCAATTGAAGATTTTAAAAACCAAAATAGAATTATACTAGGAGGACCTAGACCAGCAACCACAAAAGTAAAAAGAGTATTTGCTAAAGCATTTCCTAAAGTACCTATTATCAAAACAGGATCAACAATAGCAGAAATGGTAAAATATTTTTTGAATAGTTTTTTAGCAACTAAAGTATCATTTGCAAATGAAATGTATCAAATTTGTGGTGGTTTAAATATAGATTACGATAAAGTAATAGAATATGCTATTTATGACGAACGATTAGGTAAATCACATTTAAATGTTCCAGGACCTGATGGTGATTTTGGGTATGGAGGTCATTGTTTTCCTAAAGATGTTAAAGCATTAATAAAAGTAGCTATGAATCATGATATACTTCCAACTATGCTTATAGCAACAGATGAAAAAAATAATAATATAAGAAAAAATCGCGACTGGGAAAAACAAGAAGGTAGAGCAGTAATAAATAAATAAAAATTATGGAAAAATATATTTACAGAGCAAAATTAGACAGAGTAGTAGACGGCGACACAGTAGACGCCTTAATTGACGTTGGATTTGATATATGGTTTAAAAAACGAATTCGATTAGTAGGAGTAGACACTTGGGAATCAAGAACAAGAGATCTTGAAGAAAAAAAATTAGGAAAACTAGCTACAGCTCGTACAAAACAATTATTAGAAGAAGTATCAGCTAAAAGAGGCTATTTTAGACTTAAATCACACGGTTTAGGAAAATATGGTAGAGTATTAGGTGAGCTTTTTGTTATGGATGGCGCTGGTAAACAGTGGAACGTTAATGAAACATTATTAGCTGAAGGTCATGCTTACGTTTATGACGGAGGTAAGAAAAAGGTATTCACCTCGTAAATTTTTTCTATATGTATAATAAAATAAAAAACATGTGGGGAATATTTAAAGACGACAATGAGTGGAATGAAAAGAACGTAGTTGGTTTTATTGCGTTTATAGTAATGGTATGTTTTGCATTATTAGATTTAATAACTGGATACTTAGGTAAAGATTTAGTAATAAATGAAACTATATATGATTCATTTACTTGGGTAGTATTAGGTTGTTTTGGTATCGCAGGTTTAGAAAAATTTAGCAAAAAATAATATGAACTGGAAAGATATAAAAAAAATTATCAGAAAAGAACTTAATGAAGCTACAACTGTAGACGCAGGTGGTTCTAAATTTAATTTACGTACAGGTGTAAATAAAAACCCAACCAAATTAGGTATTAAAATTCAATTTGAACCTAAAGGAGGAATGTTAGACACAGACGTTAAAAATAAATTAGAAGTTGCTTTACAAGAAAAATTAAACCAAGCATTGATGGAATATGATATGCAGGTAAGTAAAGATACTGACGTACCACGTCCTGAAGTAATTGGTTTTTTCATACCATTAGCTCAAGTCAAAAATTTAATTGTAAAATCACTTACAGGTAAAAAAGTAGACAAGCCAGTTGCAGCAGCACCGGAACCAGAAGGTGAAACAGCACCTGAAGAAGGTGAAGATAGTGACATTGAAGAAATGATTCAAACTGAAATGCTTAATGAAATGAGAGTTCGTGATTTAAATGAAATTTCAAAAGTAATAATGAAGGAAGATTTTTATGCATTTATTAATGCTGGTAATAATGTTCTTCGTTCATTAGAAGAAAATGGTAGAAGCGTAAATGAAGCTAAAAAATATTTGGGTTATTTAGTAAAACATAATATAATGTAATAATGACTAGAAAAATTCCAATCATATCCCTTGAGGATTTTGAAACTAAAGCTAAAAAACCACTAATGATGAAAACATTAGTAACAAATATAGCTGAGGGTATAGAGGATAATTTAGAATCAGTCAATGTAGCAGAAATAAAATATACAGATATAATATTAAGTGTACCTAAAACTGAATGGAAAGGAGGTTTAAAAAAAGCAATGGAATATTATATTAAAACAGAAGAGTATGAAGAATGCTCTAAAATTCAAGAATTAATAAATAAGTTATGATAAAATATGGTATGTTCTTAAAAAATGGAAAAGATTTAATTCATATAACCCATCAAAATACATTAAAAGAAGCAACACAATATTTTGCAGATACAAAACAAATGCCTGTAGAAGAATTTAAAAAAATATTTATAATAATAAAAATAGAAAATTAAAAAAAATGACAAAAACATGTTATACAAGAGAACAGATCGAAACGACTGTTAAAGCAAAAGGGTACAAATGGTTTGAAGATAATAATAACAAAGGATATGATGTTAATATTGTAGGAGTTAGAAATTCAGAAACAAAAGGCCGAGTAACAAATGCTTTTGATGACTGTATTACTATATCTTACAAAGTAGATGGTGAATGGCAATTCCACTGTTTTCAATGTACTACAGATCCAGGTTCAGCATACATGGATAACCCAATACTAGAAAATACAGGATGTGCTATATTAAAACCAAACCAATATAGAGGTTCACATAAATTAAGATTACACGCAGGTAAATATTTAGCATTAGGCCAAAAGAAAGACGTTACAGTTTATAGAGATAACAATCGTGATGACAAATATGATTTAGATGAATCTAAAACAGACACAGGTTTATTTGGGATTAATATTCATAGAGCAACAGGTAGAGCAGGTGGTAAATCTACAAGAGTAGACAAATGGTCTGCAGGTTGTCAAGTAATTGCTGATAATGATGATTGGCATGAATTTTTAGACATTTGCCAAGCAGCAAGAGAAATACATGGTAATTCATTTAGTTACACTTTACTTGAAAGTAATGATATAGCTTAATTAATAAAAGGTTATGTCAAAAAAGGATAATGTTAATAAAATAAAATCATACATTGATGATGTTTTAGGTGCTAAAAGTAGTCTAAGAAAAAAACTACCCTCTAAAAAATCACATGAAAGACAATTATTTTGTGAAGTTTTACAAAATTTACAATTTGTAAATGGTAGAACTATGGGTATGAAGCATGATTATAAGATCAATATGATGGATTATGATGATCCTTTTTATGTGACTATAGAAAATCTACTTAAACTACATTACACCCAAGAACAACAAAATGTAATAAATTGGTGGTTATATGATAAATATCTTCCTACAGGTGAAGTTTTAATGTTAACAGATAAAGAAACAGAAGAAATTATACCTAGTGATACCCCAGAAGATATTTGGGAATTGATTCAAGAACATAAAGATGAAAAAAAAGATAATAAGTAAAGACATGATTGAACGTGCTATGAAGCACACTAAATCAAACATGTCAGCTGCTCGTTATTTAGGTTGTTCTTATCCCCATTATAAACAATACGCTAAATTATATAAAAACGAGGAAGGTAAAACATTGTTTGAAGCACATTTAAACAGACAAGGTAGAGGCATTTCAAAACATTTATATAAAAAGAAGGACCTTACACCTATAATGGACATACTAGAAGGCAGAGTTGACATAGCAAACTACAGTCCTAAAGACATAAAAGAACGACTTATACACGAATCTTTAATCGCAGAAGAATGCAATAGTTGTGGATTTAACGAACGTAGAGTGGTTGACTATAAAGTGCCATTAATATTAAACTTTATTGATGGAAACGCAAAGAATTGGAAGCTAGAAAATCTTGAATTGTTATGTTACAACTGTTATTTTTTAAATGTTGGTAACGTATGGAGCGATAATCAACTACAACAAATGGAAGATCACAACCAAAAAAATAAATTCAACAACGATCCTACACCTGACTGGGAAATGGACGAATCTCACATTGAACATCTTAAAAGTCTCGGATTGTGGGACGATAAAGAAGATGGCGAAGAATACATAAGTTCCTTATAAAAAACTTGGTTATTTAAAATAGCCTTCGTACATTGAACCATAATTAAAAAGGGAAATATTATGGGTAAAATGAAAGAAAAATACATGGAGGAACAAGAACGCTTAATTAATGAAGCAGTAAATGCTTTTGTAGATGACGATTGGCAATATCAAGAATATTTAAAATCATTAAGCGAACGAATGGGTTATGGAACGTCTAAACCTGTCACACAAGAAGAAATACAATCAAATCATGATGATTGGTGGAATAGCTTAACTGAAGAACAAAAGCAAAAATTATATAATGATCAAGAAGAAGCAGAACAAGATCGTATAGATAATGATATGAATGGACTAAACAGCCAATATGGTGTATAATATGAATGTAGATAATATATCAAAAGAACGCTTTGAAAAAGCTAAAAAGAAAATTATTAAAAAATATCCTGGTGCTCACACTGTAATGGATCCTAATGGTCAATATTATGTTGCAACTAAAAATGGTCGTG